>Ga0181522_10000547_pt1 | contig 27466 bp, 25 predicted proteins | sample PEATcosm2014_Bin_27_FD_121103 | JGI IMG/M metagenome (GOLD analysis project Ga0181522, IMG submission 121103) | Peatland microbial communities from MTU Mesocosm Facility, Houghton, MI, USA - PEATcosm2014_Bin05_10_metaG | ecosystem: Environmental > Terrestrial > Soil > Wetlands > Peat | place...
AGACCTGGTTGTTGTCCATACCGTCGAGCAGGAAATAGTTAGCTTGCTCGCGGTTCCCGTTAATCAACGGCCGACCGCCATAACCGGCGGTATTGTTACCGTTGTTGAAGCTGCTGGGATCGGTCGATACCGACCCAGGTGCGAGCAGCGTCAATTGGACATAATTGCGCGAGGCCAGAGGCAGATTATCATTCGTGACTGCGTCGATGATGGTGTCGACTTGTGTGGTTTCCGTTTTCAGGATGGGGGCGGAGCCGCTCACTTCAACGGTCTCGGTGACCTGGCCGACCTTCAATTCGACGTCGATACGTCCAATCTGGTTCAGCGCCAACGTGAAAGCCGGATACGCCGTGGTTTGAAATCCTTGCTTTTCGACACGCAGCTCGTAGCTCCCGATCGGCAGCTGGGAGATGCGATACAAACCTGAATCGTTCGTTACCGCCGGATAGGTCAGCCCGCGTTCCACGGACTTGGCGGTGACCGTGGCGCCCACCACCGCCGAGCCGCTTGCATCGGTAACCGTTCCGGTGATCGTCGCCGTCACTTCTTGCGCCACAGCCCTCTGCGTCCCGCACAGCAGGAGGATCAGCGCAACGCTCCCCATCACCAAACAACATCGCCGCAGTCTCTTCATAAGTGTTGCTCCTAAGAGTTTGCGGCCAGTGGCCAGCACCCTCTTTTTCGGAAAAATTTGAATGGACCGAAAAACCCCCAGCACCGCACCCCATGGGATGATGGGTAGCTATATAGCGCGATTTTATCCTTGTCAAGTGAAAACTATTGATTTATAAGAATTGCATCGCAGTGCCCTATAGCACGGAACGATTACCGCCCTATAGCACGTGCGGCGGGGAGCGGTGCACTCCCAAGCCACGGTGTCGAGCACGGGCCTGACGGCGCACGATCATCGCCCGTGCGGATGGCGTGGTTTGTCAGATTGCGTCGGGCTTAGGGCTGACGGCCAAACCTTTACCCCTTTGTATCCGTCTCTAGTGGTTGGGTTTGTTGCCGCTGCCGGGTCCGGTTAGGGACAAGTCGAGGGAATCGAGATGCTAGCGAAAAGAACCAACGGAATTCCTGCATACAAGCGGATCCAGGCCGATATTCGAACTGACATTGAGGCTGGCGAATTGCGCGCCGGAAACCTGGTGCCTTCCGAGAGAGAGCTCGCCAGAATTCACGATGTCAGTCTCATGACCGCTCGTCACGCCCTGGCTTCACTCGAACGCGAGGGGATTGTTGAGCGGCGTCGTGGCGTCGGCACTTTCGTTGCCGCTCCCAAAATCCATTTCAACAAGTTGATGAGTTACACCGAGCAGATGGGAAGCCGAGGCCTGACTCCGGTCTCGAAAATTCTTTTCATAAAGGTCATCGACAATGAAGAGGAAGCTACCGCGCGATTATCCCTGTCGCCGAGGAGCCGCGTCCTTAAAGTTGAGCGCTTGAGGCACGCCGGTGGTGAGCCTTTCGCGCTCGAGACCTGCTATCTTCCCGCGGAACAGTTTTCCGGTTTGCAGTCCGCCCCTTTGCAGAAAGAGTCTTTGTTCGCCACGTTGCAGCGCGAGTATCGCGTCGAGCTCAGCTATTCCGACGAAGAAGTGGACGCCACTGCCGCGGACCCTAGAACCGCCGAACTTTTGGGCCTCCCAAGACGTTCACCCGTCCTGCGCATTCGGCAGGTCATCTATTCTACGAAAGGCGTTGTGATCCTTTATGTTCTGGGGCTGTATCGCTCCGATCGTCACAACCTGGTCATCCGGCGATACCGGTGAATTGTTCTAAACCGGGCGGGCGAGACCTAATATGTCGCGTATCTTCTTTCGGTCCGTCACCTCTTTGGGACTGTTCCCTCTTCGCTCCAGCCAGCTCGTAAAATCTTTCAACCGCACTTCATGATCTACGGGTATGTCCATCACGCGGACCTTAACGGGGTTGAATCCGTCAGGGATTCCCGTGACCCACTTGTTGCCGCGGATCGCCGTCAACCCCAAGGCCACCGCTTCATACAGTGTCGAAGCCGTGACTTCCACCGTGTGCGCGACGCCCTCCAGATCCGTTATCGTGACGCGGCAAGACCGAGCAGCCATGGCGCATGCCAGCATAGCATACTTCGCTTTTTCTTCGCCACGACATTTCCTATGCTTGCTCGGGATGGCAATGCCGGACCTATCACTCAGTTCCCGACAGGCACTCGCAGCTTATCACTCGCGAATGCAACTGGTCCCGTGAACGACGCGCGAATCGATTTCCGCACCGCATTCTCTTGCCCTTCGACGTCGGGTGCGAGATGGCTCAGCAACAAACTCTTTACCCCACTCTCCCGTGCCGCTTCGCCGATTTTCGTGGGCGGTGTGTGCAGATCATATAGCTGCGATGGCGAATCCGGAGGATCGAGCACCGCACAATTAAAAATCAACAAGTCCGCATTCCTCGCCAGCTGCACTAAGTTCGGCAGCGCGGACGCATCCATATCTCCAGAGAAAACCAGCACGACGCCCTGGTAAGAAATTCGGTAAGCCACCGACGGACAGTCGCCGTGATGCGTCGCAATTTCTTCCACCACCAAGCCGCCTTCATCCACAATCTTTGTGCGCGGTGCGTCCAGGCGAATTGCCAGATCCCGAACGATAAACGATTCGCGAGCGCCAAACGTCTTTTGATACGTGAACGCCCCGTCTTTACCCACCATCAAGTCCACAAATCGCGAGGTCTTCGGGAACAGTCCCGCTCCGTCGGGCCCAAACACGTGGTACGTGATGGGTCCGTCGCTGGTAAGCCCTCGCGCATTGAAGAAAGCCGCCAGGTCCCCGCTATGATCGATATGAAGATGGGTCAGCAAAACCGTATCCACTCTTTCCAAATCCAGCTCCAATTCGCCCATCCGCAGAAACGCTCCTGGTCCGGCATCCAGCAAAATCCGCGGTGTCCCTGCGACAACCACGATGAAACTTGATCCGCCTCTCCCAAATGGCCGCGGCCCGCCGGAGCCAAGGACCACGACTTCCAACGCCGGCTTTGCAGGAGTGGCTTCCACGCAAATCGGGGACCAACCAGCAACAGCCCATACCAGCAGGATCAGTGTTTTCATGGCCCTTTCCTCCTATCCGGCCTGTGCAATGCACGTCTCCGTTGAATCAGACGAATACGCGGAGGGTAGTATCTCCCACCTGGAGTACGTGGACTAGCCGCAGCCGAGTCGTGCTTGCAGCGCGGCTCATTCTCAACCATCGCGGCCAGTTCCGAAACGTCCGCATTGCCGGGCATCGCTTGTTATTCCGGCCGCATCCGTCTACAGGCGGCGAGAATCCGCTCTGTACATGATCCCGTCGGCGGTTCACTCCTGTTTGTTCCTGCAAAGGCTGCATGGGCTGGACAGACCTGATCGCGGAGTTCTCGTGACCTTGCCGTCCCGACCTCGTCGTCCTGAACTTGCAAGAGGTGCACATGCCTCTTATTTGCCGATGGCCCTGGTGTCGGTTGCCTGGCCGCCACGCTCACGCCATGGGCTCCGGCGCAGGCTCGGACGGCGGAAGCTTTGCCGTCAGAGGTCACCTTGGAAGGCCGGTTATGCGGTCGTCGTGATTGTGTTCGATTTTACGAGATTGGCTCTGACCACTTCGAATGCGATTTCAGTTGTCGTATCGTCACGGAAAACAAAGCCGGTTCCGTGATTTGCACGGTCTGAGTCCAAGGAATAGTTACAACAAGAAACATTTCGCCACAGAGTTCTCGTACACTTAGCTCCCTCTACGATCGTGGTCGTCCAGGTCGGATACGAACGGGAAAGAACCGTCCTGCAAACTGAACATCTCGATTTGCCAGCGAGCCCAATCCGACTTACGATCCATACGTTCTGCGACCGCATTGCCCGGCAGTTGCGACCATGCGTTCGGTTTCATTTTGGGAATAGGAGACCGGTGTGACCGCGCGCGAAGCCGATTTGACAGCCCTTGCCGCTCAAGAACGAGAACTCTATTTCCCGCGTTTCGACGAAGATGCCGCCTGGCATCTTGGATCCCGCTTACGCGAAACCGCGGTGTCTAGAAAGCTTGGTATCGTGATCGATGTTCGCCGCTTTGCCCAGCAGCTGTTCTACGCCGCGCTGCCTGGCACGTCACCCGACAATGCCGAATGGGTGCGCCGCAAAAGCAATCTAGTGGCTCGGTTTCATCGCAGCTCGTACGCCCTGGGCCTGGAGATGGGCGCGAGCCTGTTCGAGAAATACGGACTGCCTGTCGCGGAGTATGCTGCGCACGGCGGCTCGTTCCCGATTCGCGTGCACGGTGCGGGCGTGATCGGCTCGGTCACCGTGTCCGGGCTGCCACAGCGCTGCGATCATGAGCTGGTAGTCGAAATTCTGTGCGCCGAACTTGGCAAGGATTACGCCAAGCTAGCACTGCCGGCACCGCCAGTTTGATCGCATGGGCGCGGGCTCGAAACCCCCGAATGCGTCTTGATTCGAAAATGATTGATTTTCCTTCCAGCCGAAATTGGTCTCAGAATTCCAGGTGCAAGCGAAGACTTGGCACCAAGACTGGCCCGCGATCGCGGTTGTATCCTGGATGGTTGATATACTGAAAGTCGAAGGAGGGATAAAATCCGCGCCATACGTGAATCGTGTAATACGTCTCCACGATATTTTCGCGCCCATAGTTCAGCCGGCCGTCTCCCAGCAAAAATCCGTCCCCACCCAGCGCCAGGTATTCCTGGTGGTCGCGCGAAATCCCGTTGGTGACAATGGCCAGGCCCGCGCGATCGAATCTTCTGCCCCACTTTTTTCCGCTCGCTCCGAGGCCAATCTCATCGGTCGCATCCACTTCCGTGTACGCGTAGGATTCGTGCTCCCCTTCGTTCCAGCCCCACCGCCCGAAGACCCCCATCCAGTCATTCAACGGTTGCTCCAAATTTACGCCGAACCCGTATTTCACCGTGGTTTGCAGCGGGTGCGCCGTGATCTCCGGGATCGGCGTAAGCGCGGCCAGAAAATTATCGATCGCCATTTGGTAGTCACCCATGTTGGCGTGGTTCACGAACGTCAGCAGTCGGAGCACGGCATCGGGCTGGCGACGGACCACTTTGCCGCGAAGCTCCAATTCCAGATTTTCCGCTCGCGCACGGCTCAGGTCCGCGTCCAAGTGGATGCCATTCGCCACCTTGGGCATCAACGCTTCGGCAAATCGCACGATCACGTGCCGGTTGTGATGGTATTCGGCGATCGCTCCAAACGTGAATCCCCGCGTGTCCGCCGCGTAGTCGTACGTGCCGGCGTTGTCCACGGTCCAGTTCATGAACTGAAAATTACTGTCGGTGCCGTACGAATTGAGATCGAAGAAATCCACCATGCTGAATTTTCCGAAGCGTATTTCGATCCGGCGTTCGGGAAGCACGCTGAACAGCGAGAATGGATTGCGATCGCTGGGCGTGCTGACCTGACCCAAGGGAATGATCTGGTGCCACATCAAGCGCGCAATGTAGGGCGCCTTGCTGATCGACGGGTTCCGCACCACATCCAGGTTCGGAAATCCCGCCACACCCAGCGCGGCTCCCAGTCCATTCCCGCCGGTTTCCTGCACGTCACAAAGAAGCTCGGACGTGCTCGTCAACCGAAGCCCGGTGAACAGCGTCAGTACCCGAGAAGTTGCGTCTTGGGCCTCGGCGGACAGGCTGTTCTTGCCCGAATAGGGGGCATGAAATCCCGGATGATACTGGGAAATAAAATTCGCCTGCCCGGAAATCCACAACCGGTCGGTCTCCGGGTGCGGAAACATCGTTGGCGTCGAATCGGGCTCACTGCCTTCGGTGGTTTCGCCGGGCTGTTGCGCTGGAGCCGGATCCTGCCTAGACGCCAAGGGCAGCTGAAAAAAGCACAAAGCGCCCAACATCGCCCAGACGCGCCAGCCCCCATGATCGTGCGTCGGCATTCTGCGCTTCCCTTTAGAGGCTATCGGCCACCGGACACTTTCCGTGCGCCGGACGAAACCGTGACGATAAAACGCCATCGATTACGATTCCGTGAACGGCTGACGTGCTTCGCGTTCGTGCACTCTGGCAGTTGAACTCCGGCGCGATGTGCTCTACTGTCCCGATTGAGCCTGCGCCCGATTGAAACATGGCGGCATCCCATTTGGTGCCATACCCCCATAGGGTAGTCAAGGATTATGACGCAAACCTCCAGAGAAAAATTAGACCTCGTTAAGCGTACCAAGAAGGTTATCGGACAGCTGGAAGGCGTTCTTCGCGCTCTGAACCAGGAGGAGCCGTGCGCCGACGTTCTGCAACGTCTTTCCGCCGCCCGCGGCGCCATCAACAGCCTGATGGCCGAACTCATGGAAGACCACATCCGCCACCATATGCCACGCAATTCGAAGTCCGCCGGCGAGGCTGCCGACGATGTCATTCAGATCGTTCGCAGCTATCTGAAGTGACCCGCCATATTGCCATGCAACTTGGGGTATGGTATTGGCGTCCCGGACGCTGGCTCGCCGCGTCTTCGGGAAATCGAGGAGACTTACGGGTGAAAAGCATTCTTGCAGTCTTGGCGCTTGGACTCATTTTGCTGGCCCCGGGGGCGCGCGCGCAGTCCGGACCGGAAGGTGGCGGCAACGATCTGCAGATCTGGACCGGCGGCGGCCACGGCATCAACGGCACCGCGGCCGATACCGGCGTATGGAACGTCGGGTTGCGCTACGGCTGGATCCTTACCGACCCCGTCGCGCCTGGACCGCTTCGAGGTCGTTTCGAGTACGCTGTCGATGTTGTCCCCGTGTTCTGGCTCGTCCAGAGAACGGGCACCGCGTACGGATTCGGGCTGAATCCTTTCGCGCTGAAGTGGAACTTTGTCGAGCACCACAACGTTTCCCCCTACATCGACATCGGCGGCGGCACGCTGTTTACCAATCACCAGGCGCCCCCGGGCACTTCGCGCGTCAATTTCACCACCAGCGGGGCGATCGGCGTCCACTTTCTCAAGAGCAAGTACAACTGGAGCGCGGAGCTCCGGTTCATGCATATCTCCAACGCCGGGCTGGCCGAGCCCAATTCCGGCATCAACACGATTCAAGTGCGTCTCGGCTTCGGGCGCTTTACCCAGCCCGAATAGCAGCCGGCCGCCAATCGTGAAACCCTGGCGTTGGTCCTCACATCTCACTATCATGCAACATGCCCCTAAGCAGCCCTCCGAATACAGGCCGGAAGCGCGCTTATAGAAACGAGGTGGGAAAATGAAGTTTGTTTGGATCGCAGTGGTCCTTGTCGCCCTATTCGCAGTGGTCATCGGAATCAATTCGTTGCGTGCCGGAGATAAAGCGCCCGCCGTAGGAACGCCGGCTCCCGACTTCACGCTCAATTCGCAAGAAAACAAGCCCGTGAGCCTGCACGACTTCAAAGGCAAGTGGGTCGTCCTGTACTTTTATCCGAAGGATTTCACCAGCGGCTGCACGGTGGAAGCGCACAATTTCCAGCGCGATCTGGCTCTGTACGAACAAAAAAACGCGGTGATTGTCGGCGTCAGCGTGCAGGACGAAGACTCCCACCAGAAGTTTTGCACCAAGGAAGGCCTGAGCTTTAAGCTGCTCGCCGACACCAAGCAGGAAGTCTCGACCCACTACGATTCAGTCATGAATATGGGCATCGTCAAGCTGTCGGCGCGGCACACCTTCCTGATCGATCCACAAGGCAAAGTGGAAAAGGTGTGGCTCGACGTCAAACCGGATAAACACAGCGAAGAAGTGCTGGCAGCGCTGACCGAATTGCAAGGCGCGTCCGCTTCGCGATAGCTGGTCCATTTTCGAATTAGAGAAGGCTATCATTTTTAGCCGGACAGTATCGCTGTGTCCCATGGTTTTCTTGACCAATCGCTCTGATTCCTTACGCATCGGTCGCGAGCCTGCGGTTTTTGATTCTCACTCTAGCGATTGGCCAGTTCACTTCAGTCGAACGAGGTGGGCCAGTCGGGATTTCGATGGTGGCCGAACATATGGTTCAACTGGGCTGGGGTAACGCGGGTGAGTGACAACGGGGGAAATTGATCCTCGGCAAAAAATTCCACGCCGCTTGTTTCCAGGCTGTGTTCCGCCTCGCCGCCACGAAGTTCTCCCAGAAAAAAAAGCTTGTATACATGGTATGGAAGCGGGGGATGCCCGTGCTTGTCACGGTCGTACACGGCCGCGAGTTTTTTGACCACGATTTCGTATCCTGATTCTTCTTTCACTTCGCGGACCGCTGCCGAACTCGGGCCCTCGCCAACGTCGGCCCATCCGCCAGGCAGGGTCCACAAGTCATCTTCGCGTTCTCTGACCAGCAGGATGCGATCCCGATCAAAAACGGCGGTGCGGATGTCGATCTTCGGGGTGGCGTAGCCGACTTCCTGCTTAAACATCTCGACAAGGAGGGCGGCGTCGGGCAGGCCGGCGCTTTTCGCCGTTATTTCGGCGGCAAGGCGTCGTATCTCCTCATATCGTTGCCGGTCGTAGGGGTCTTTGCAATACGTAAGCCCGATTTGCGCAAGCGCCTGAAAACGCCTGGCCCATTCAAGCCATTGAGGATTTTGCATCGATGGTCCCGGGGGCGTCACTCGCCAATGGGTGTCGATTGGATTATAAAGTAGAATAGCGGCGCATTCGGGCGCAAATTCGCAGGTTTGGGGGTTTTCGTGGCTTCCGACTATTTGCTCAAAACAGAACCTACGGTGTATTCGTTTGCGGACCTTCAGCGGGACAAAGTGACCGAGTGGGATGGAGTAACCAATCCTACGGCGGTAAGGAATTTGCGGGAGATGAAGGCGGGAGATGGGCTGATCATTTACCACACCGGGGATGAGAAGAGCGCGGTGGGAACGGCGACCGTGGTGTCGGTAGACGCGTCGAATCCGAAAACTCCGGTGGTGAAGATCAAGGCCGGGAAGCGGCTGACAGATCCGTTAACGCTCGCGGAGATCAAGGCCAACAAATTGTTTGCGGACTCGCCGTTGGTACGTCAGGGGCGGTTGTCGGTCGTGCCTTTGACGGCGGCGCAATATAAGGCTTTGACGAAGAGTTGATTCAGCCGAGTAGGGCCGCGTGCCGGTGCTACCTTGGAGCGCAAGGACGTTCGTGAAACTTCAGAGACCTGCCTACATTTTACTTTCCTTGATGCTCGGGGCGTCGATGGCCTTGGTCTCGGGCGTCGCTCTGGACCAGGCCGGCGAATCTGGCGTCGTCAAGGTTGAGTTTGAGAACGAGCAGATTCGCCTGCTGCGTGTGTCTCTGGGGCCGCATCAAAAGGGTGCAGTACACAGTCATCCGAGTCGCTTGGGCGTTACTCTGGTCAGCAATGACATTCGCGTTTATTTTCCGGACGGCGCGACGAAGAGTTCGACGAGCGCCGCGCATGAGTATTTCTGGAGTGAACCGGTCACGCATCAGGTTGAAAACATTTCCGACGCCCCAATGCAGAATATTGAAATCGAATTGAAACAGGCACGTGGGACCGGCGTCGAGGTGAAGCCGGCAAGTCGCGAGCCCCTAGCCCGGGGCACGGCAGTGGATCCCGTACCTGTCGAAGAGGAGCCCCATCATCACGTCAGGTTCGAAAATCAGTATGTGCGCGTGCTGGACGTTGTCCTCAAGCCGGGGGAGACGACGCTGTTTCACAGGCATTCGCTGGACAACGTGGCCGTGCAGCTGAGCGACGCCACGATCCGGCGTCAATTCCCCGGCGGAGATTGGAGCACGTCGCCCGCAAAAGATGGATCCGTTGGCTTCACCGCCGGAACCCGGATACCCTACGTGCATCGCCTCGCGAACGTCGGAAATACCGTGTTCCACGTGATGGACATCGAGATCTTTCCCTAGAAGTCCTAGAAGCATCGTTCCATGATCCGATTCCTGCCCGGCAGCGACGTGCTCGCGGGGGCCAAAGCGAGTTGCGGTCCGAGCCGCGAAACGGCGTCAGCGTCAGGCCAATATCGAGAGAGGTTGAATCTAGCTCTGTCGACGCTGCTCCGGCGGATAGCGAGCGCACCAATGGCTAGCGCCCCAAGGGTCCGCCATGGGTAAAAGTCGTGGTTCGCGCAGCAGGAATGTATTTATAATTCCCCGGATTATGAACGTGGAAGACCACACCGCCTCAGACTGTTCGAAGAGTAGCCGAGCTGATTCGCGGGCGACAGCACGCGTCTCGATTTGCGGTTTCCTGCTCCTGCTCACAGCGGCCTGCGGCGCGAACGCCCAGCGGTACGTTGAGCGAGAAGTCTCCATTCCCTGGATATTGGCGGGGCCCGGCGGCCTGGATGCGCTGCTGGTCTTTGCAGACTTGCCGGGAAAGCATCCCGTTGTGGTCATGACCCACGGATCGTCGCGGAACATGGAGCAGCACGCGGACGTTACCCCTTGGGGGCTGCTTCCTCAGGCGCTGTGGTTTGCGCGCCGGGGATGGGTCGCCCTGGTCGTGGTGCGTCGCGGATATGGAAGATCCGGCGGTGAATCCGATTCGCTGCATGGCGGTGGATGCCGGCGGCCTGATTATGAGAGGGCCGGAGAGTACTCGGCCGAAGATCTTCGGATTGCTATTGATTATGCGCGAGGGTTGCCGCAGGTCGATGCTACGCGGGTGGTTGCCATGGGCGTTTCTACCGGCGGGCTTGCGACCGTGGCGCTCACGGCGAGGGCACCCGCGGGCCTGGTGGCCGCGATCAATTTTGCGGGAGGCCGTGGCTCACGCGCAGATCATGATCTGTGCGATGAGGATAACCTGGTGCGCGCGTTCCGGAGTTTCGGGAAGCACTCGCGGACACCGATGCTTTGGATTTACGCTCAGAATGACAAGTTTTTCTGGCCGGAGTTGGCACAGAAATTCGACGCCGCGTTTCGTTCTCAAGGCGGGCTAGACCAGTTCGTGCTCGCCGCGCCCATCGGAGAGGATGGGCACTCCCTGTTTCGTCACGTTTCGGCATGGTCTTCGACGGTTGATGAATTCCTCGCGGCGCAAAAGCTTACGGTGCTGGCCGAACCGCTGCCCGAGATCGCCATCCCGAACGTTGCGCTGCCTGCGGGCCTGAGCGAAGACGGCGTGCACGCATTCCAGAGTTATTTGCTGCTTGGCCCGCACAAAGCGTTCGCCACTTCAGAGCACGCGTTCGGTATGTCCGTTGCGCAGATGACGACGGACGATGCGCGGAGAAAAGCTCTAGAGAATTGCAAGCACGCGGCACCGAATACGGAGACGTGTACAATCGTGTCTGTCAATAATGCCAGCGTCGAACGGTGACCAGCGGCGCAACGAAGAATCCGATTGCGTTTCACAGCTCCTGAAATCGAAAACAATCCACGCGCTGCCGCTATTGCGGCGTGCGGTTAGGTCTTCAGCGTGCTGGCGGCCCACGCGGCGGTGGTTTGCGCTAGTTCGCGGAGGATTTCGGAGTCGGTCTTGCCGGAGGACTTGAGGACGTGGAAGGAATGGTCAGCGGTGTCGATGACGTGGAGTGTGGTTCGCGGAGCTAGATTGGCGACGATGGGACCGAGGAGCGTCAGGTCGGCCAGGGTGTCGCGGGTGCCTTGCAAAAAGAGCATGGGCAGCGTCACTTTGGTTAGGTGATCGGCGCGCTTGGTGGCGGGCTGCTTGGGAGGGTGCAAGGGGAAACCGAACAAGACCAGGCCGCAGACTTGGTCGAGGGGATGTTGGGAGGCCGCGGTGGAGGTCATGCGAGCGCCCATGGATTTGCCTCCGGCCAGGAGCGGGAGGCCGGGAGCGGCTTTTTGGGCAGCGTGAATGGCGGCCGCGACGGTGGCGACCAGGACTGGCGGGCGGTCTGGGGCGCGGCGGGCTTGTTCCATGTAGGGGAATTGATAGCGAAAGGTGGCGATCTGGGCGGCGGCGAGTTCCTGGGATAAGGATTCGAGAAACGGATGGTTCATGCCGGCGCCTGCGCCGTGGGCGAGAACCAGGAGCCAGTTTGCTTTGGGAGGACGGAGCAATAGGGCGGAGACTTCACGGGCGTTTTCCACCGGGAACCGCAGATGCTTGGCGGCTGGCATGTGGCAGGATCTTAACAGAGCGGAGCGGTGCGTTGCAGCGCGGTGCGTGAGACAGCACAAGATCCACCCGAGCGATGATTACAAGGAGAGAGACTCCACCTTGCGCGGCCGGTGATACGATTCCGGCGTTATATCGTCGGGCGGCACGCGCTTCGCGAGAGGAGAGGGCTCATGGGACTCGACCGTAGGGCATTTTTGAAGACGGCGGCCGTCGCCGGAATGGCAGCATCGCTGGCGCCAACCGTGTTGAGCTGGGCGGCGGAATCCGCACCGGGATCTTTCGATTTTGTGTTCTTCACCGATACGCACATCGAGCCGGAGCTGGATGCCGGACACGGGTGCGACATGTGCTTCCACAAAATCGCCGGGCTCAAGCCCGAATTCGCGATCATGGGCGGCGATCATGTGTACGACGCGCTTGGCGTCGATGGGCGCCGCGCCGACCAGGTCTTCGATCTGTACAAGAAAACCCAGCAAACTTTGCAGATGCCGCTGTATCACACCATCGGCAATCACGACGTGTTCGGGATCCTGACAAAGAGCGGCGTAACCCCGAACGATCCGGCATACGGGAAGAAAATGTACGAAGACCGCATTGGGCACACCTACTACTCGTTCGATCGCGAGGGCTGGCACTTCGTGGTGCTCGATTCGATCCAGCCGACCGAAGACCGACTTTGGGAGGCCCGTGTTGACGAGAAGCAGCTCGCGTGGCTGAAAGATGATCTCGGCCGGCTGGGACCGAACGCGCCGGTGATCGCGGTGACTCATGTGCCGCTGGTGACCGCGTTTCCGACCTACGCAATGCAACTGGTCACGGAACGGAAATACAACACGCTGACGGTGGCCAACGCCCCCGACGTGCTGGCCGCGTTCGAAGAGCATAACGTGGTGGTAGTGTTGCAAGGGCACACGCACGTCAACGAGATCGTGGACCACAAGAACACGCGCTACATCACCAGCGGAGCGGTGTGCGGCAATTGGTGGCACGGCCCGCGGATGGGCTTCCCGGAGGGATTTACCGTCGTGAGCGTGCGCGACGGCAAGGTCAGCACACGCTACCAGACGTACGGATTCCAAAGCGTGGATCCGCGGGAAAAATTCTGAGTCGCAAGCACGCGTAGGTTAGCAGCCTCGCGCTGCCCGCGCGCTACTCGCCGGAATGCGACCCAAGCTCCGGCGGCGTCGCCGGCGCTGAATCGCCTTTGACATAGTGTCCGTACCAAGCCAGATAACGCTCCAGCCGGTCTTTCCTGTGGGATGGCGTCTTGAATTCGTGGTACTCGTCGGGATAGACCACAAGTTGGGTTTCGCGCCCCAGGCTTTTCAGCGCCTGGTACATCTGTTCGCCACCCAGAATGGGCACGTTCCAGTCAATATTTCCACCCATGAATAGCGTTGGGGTGTTGATCTTCGCTACCTTATAGAACGGGGAAAGCTTGTCCCAGAGGGCCTCGTTCTCCCAGGGTCGGCCAAGTTCGGTCTCGTAGTCTTTCTGGTATTGGTCATGGCCATAGAGCGCGGTATTCAGAGCTTCGCCGGCGCCGGATATGGCGGCTTTGAACCGTGTGGTTTGGCCGATGATGAAATCGGTGGAAATGCCACCATAGGACCAGCCGCCGACGCCGAGTCTATCGGGGTCGGCGATACCCTGCTCGACGGCGTAGTCGACAAAGGCCATGTCGTCCTGGTAGTCCTTGTTGCCCCAGTCGGCGAAAATGGCTTGGCAATATTTCTGGCCGTAGCCGGACGAGCCTCGCGGGTTCGGCAGCAGGACGGCGTAGCCGCGGGCGGCAAAGAGTTGAATCTCGGGCTGGAATTCGGCGTACCAGGCCCAGACGGGCCCTCCGTGCGGGCGAAGCAGGGTCGGAACCTTCTTGCCGGGCGTGTAATCGAGCGGCTTGTAGAGGTAGCCGGAGATCGTGGTGCCGTCTTTACTTTTGAAATGAACGTACTCGCCCGAGGATAGCTTTAGTTGAGCGATCAACGCGTCGTTGGTGTGGGTGATTTGTTTCAGTGCACCACCCGAGGCCGGCAGGGCGTAGATTTCGCTCGGGCGGTCCATCTTGTCGATCTGGGCGGCGATTTCGCCAGTTTTCGCGAGCGAGTAGGCGTACACCATCACACGTCCGCCGATCGGGCGGGTGACCTCGCCGCCGGTGATGGCGATGCGGCCGATGTTTTGTGTGCCGTCATCATCCGCAACGAAGAACACGCTCCTGCTGTCGTCGGAAAACAGAATGTCGCTGACGTTGCGGTCGAAGGCGCGGGTCAGGACTTTGGCTTCGCCGCCGGTTGCCGGAGAGATGGCAAGGTGCTTGGTGGCGTATTCGAACAGTTTCGGCTCGGTTTGGGTCACGTAACCGATCCACTTGCCGTCGGGCGACCAAACCGGGGAGTGATCTTCGCCGGGATTGGTGGTGATCTGCGTGAGGTGCGCTCCCTTGTCGCTATTGTCCGCGGAAACTGTCCAGATATCGTCGTTGTAGTTGCGGTCGGGATCCGACGAACGGTTGCTGGTGAACGCCAGTTGTTTGCCGTCGGGCGACCAGGCGGGGTCTATGTCGTCGTAGTCACCGCTGGTGATTTGGGTGACGCTCTTCGCGGCTAAGTCGAAGATGTAGAGGTGCGTGCGCCGCCGGTCGAGGTAGCCGATTTCGTCGGCTTTGAATTGCAGGCGATCGATGACCCAGGGCTTTTGGGTTTTGGGTTGCTTTGCCGCGGTCGGTTTGTCGCCACCTTCTATGTCTTTATCCTTGGCGGCTTCCAGCTCTTCGGCGGCGGCGTCGCGAAGGATCATGCAGAGACGCTTGCCGTCCGGCGACCATTCGAAAGTGTCCACATCCTGGGGCGTCTCGGTGAGCCGCTGCGCTTCGCCGCCGATGCGGTTGAGGAGCCAGACCTGCGTCTTGCCTTCCTGGCGAGCGGAAAGGAACGCCAGGTACTTGCCGTCCGGGCTCCATCGCGGATGGCTGGAGGAGACTCCCTCCGCCGTCAGTGGCACGGCATCTCCGCCTGCGAAGGGCACCATCCAGATGCGCTGCTCGGACTTGTCTTCCTTCAGCGACGCGGATTTCACCGTGTACGCCACCCATTGCGCATCGGGGCTCAGCTTGGGGTCTTCAACCTCGCGAATCTGGAACTGATCGTCGATCGTGATCGGCCTTAGCGTTGCGGGCGGCTGCTGGGCGAACGCAGCAAACGGCAGAGCAAGATAGGCGGCGATCCGCCAAACGCGAGAGGCGATATTCATTCGAACGGCTCCTGGCAATGAAGTTAGGACGCAAGGAAATGGGCGAGTTTAGCACAAGGAGGTGACCGGTGATTTATGACGGGCGACTGGCAAAAAGGAAAGCAACGCGGACGGGACACGGAGACCGAGAGGTGAAGAGCGAGGAACGACCAGGACGAGATCGAAGAGATGGAACAGACGCGAGGGCACCAGGGCACGAAGAGAAGCGTTGCCCTGGACCGGAAGGTAAGGTGCGCTACAGTACTGGCGAAAAATATCGCGCCGAGCGCATTTTCTCCTTGCATGGCGCGGTGAACACTGTATTCTGCAAACGCGAACTTGCTCCAACGTGAGAGAGCAAGAATCGCTTTAGGAGGACGGCTAGTAAAAATTGAGTACGTTACCTTTTCCCTCCCAACTCCCTTCCGAAGCGCTTGCAAATACCAGAAAAAACGTCGCCAAGCTGACCTTGTGGCCGCTCGTGGCCGCAACCTTCTTCATGGTGTCTGGCGGCACCTATGGCACGGAGCAGATTGTGTCGGGCGCGGGTTACGGGCATGGCATTTTGATTTTGCTGTTTCTGCCGGTGCTGTGGTGCTTGCCGACGGCGTTCATGATCGGCGAACTGTCGAGCTCCCTTCCTTGTGAAGGCGGTTACTACGCGTGGGTGCGCCGCGGGTTGGGCAATTTCTGGGGATTTCAGGAAGCGTGGCTGTCGCTGGCGGCCAGCATTTTCGATATGGCCATTTACCCGACGCTTTTCGTGTTTTATCTGAAGCAGTGCGCCCCATGGTTCGGGACCGAGAGCCACGCGATTCTGGCCGGACTATTCGTGGTGATCGGCTGCGCGGTGCTCAACGTTGCCGGGATTCGTGTTGTCGGCATCACGTCACTCTGGCTGTTCTTCTGCCTTTCGGCGCCGTTTGCGCTGGTCGTGGTGCTTGCTCCATTCAAGACAGGTGCGCTGACGGATGTGCACACTGCGCCTGCGACAGCGGGGCTTGGCCTGGTCGGCGGAGTTCTCGTGGCCATGTGGAACTACATGGGCTGGGACAACGCTTCGACGATCGCGCAGGAAGTGGAACGCCCGCAACGCACCTATCCCAAGGCAATGATCGCAGCCGTCGTGCTGGTCTCGATGACCTATGTGCTGCCGTTCCTGGCGGTGTACTTCACAGGGGTTCCCGCTTCGACCTTTGCCGATGATGGCTCGTGGGCCACGGTCGCCGGATTGATGGGCGGGAAAATCCTCGGGTTCGAGTGGCTACGATTCCTGATCGTGCTCGGTGGCATGATGAGCGCGTTCGGCATGTTCAATGCGCTGGTGATGAGCTATTCGCGGCTGCCGCTGGCGATGGCGCGCGATGGGATGTTGCCGAAGGTGTTTGCCAAGACAAGCGCCAGGACCAATGCTCCCTGGGTGGCGATCGGGGTATGTGCCACCTGCTGGGGACTGTGCTTGGGGCTGGGGTTCAGGCGACTGGTCACGCTGGACATCATGCTCTACGGCGCGAGCCTGATGCTGGAGTTCGTGACCTTGGTGGCCTTGCGGATTCGCGAGCCGGAATTGAAGCGCGAGTTCAAGGTCCCCGGCGGTTTGACCGGCGCGATCATGGTGGGCGTGTTTCCCTTCGCGCTGCTGTGCCTCGCGTTGGCGGAGAGCGAGCGGGAGACCATTCTGGGAATGAACGGGCTGGCATTCGGCGCGATGATCATGGCGGCAGGGTTTGTGGGTTATTTGGCCACCAAGAAACTTCGCGGCTCGGAGATCAAGCCGGTGATCATTGAGAGCGTGGCCGGGGACTAAAGCCGCCTTTTTTGAGTGGAGATTTTGCCGCCAGGCGCGATCGAGCTTGGCGGTCTTGCTTTTTTCGAATGGAAAAACCGGCCGGAAAATGCGACGAGGGCCGGGGTTGCGACCCTACAAGAAGTCCGCCGAGGACGTAAATCGCTTGGGGTCAGGCAGTTGTCGTTTGGAATACACACCGCCCGCCGCGAGTTGCGACATTGTAGCTCCACGTGGGTTTATAAGGAGGAAGGAGTCGAGGGGGACTTAGGTCCCAAGGAGGCAGTTGCCATGAATAGCAAGATAGTTCGCAAGGGCGTGTTGTTCGCCGCTGGCGTGCTGCTGGCGTATGGATCGCCAGTTTTGGCGCGGGCAGTGGGCAATGTGCAGGAAGCCGGGCAGACGCAGACAGCGCCGGCGCAGCAAAACGGTCCGGCAAGACCGGATCTGAACCTGACCGATGATCAGAAGGCCCAGATGAAGAAGATCCACCAGGATGCCAAGGCTCAGATGGATGCGGTGAACAGCGATTCTTCGCTGAGCGCCGACCAAAAACAGGCGAAGATTCAGGGGATTCATCGCCAGACGCACAAGCAAGTCGAATCCATCCTGACGCCGGAGCAGAAGCAGCAACAGCGTGCATGGCACCGCGCACATCAGGGAGACAAGTCGGAGCAGGAGCCGCCGCCATCGAATTGAGCGGCGTAATGGTCGCGATAAAATCGCGACGAAGTGGCTGGTGGACCGGTTTTCGCTATCTGGTTTCGTTGACCGGTTTTTGACCGGGGACGGTTCGGGGACCGTCCCTTTTTCGTGACCATTGAGCGATTCGGATGGAACGGATTCGCGAGCGGTTTTGATATGCTGCTCGACGTGGACAATAAAGGCTCGGGATCGCTTCCAAAGGACATCGGAATTAAGGCTTTTGCGGCCTCGGGTTTGACGCTGGCGTGTGCGTTCCTCGTCCTTATCCTTGCGAAGCCAGATCGGTTTTCATTCCTGGGCGTGGCGCGAGCGCAACAGCCTGTGCCGGAGACCTCGCTGTCATCTAGCCAAACTCCCGCAACGCAGGCCCCGGCCGCCGCGCCGACTCCAGGACAACCGCCTTCCCCTGCGCCACAGGCTGGCCAAACACCCTCGCGGCAGGCGCCCAGCATCGTTGTGCTTGACCCTGCGCACGGCGGAACCGATCTGGGCGCGCGAGGCACCGGCGGCATACGCGAGAGCGAAATCGTGCTGCAGTTTGCGGCCCAGGTGCGAACCGCCCTGGAATCCGAAGGTTTCCAGGTAATGCAGACCAGGCAGGCGAACGAGAATCCGTCTTTCGACGACCGCTCCGCAATCGCCAACGCCCAGCGCGGTGCCGTGTTTGTGTCGCTGCACATTGGTTCGACCGGGCTGCCGGGAACGGTCCGCGTTTACGTGATGAGCGATTTGGCGGCCTCCAACGATGCGACCGGACTTATTCCATGGGATCGCGCTCAAGCGCCCTTCCTTCCACTGAGCCGACGCTTCGGCGACATCGTGCAGGGGTTTCTCTCGCAACGATTCAAGGGCTCGCCCAGCACGGCACAAGCAGCGGCGGTGCGTCAGCTGCGCACGACGGCAGCACCCGCAATCGCCGTCGAAGTGTCGAGCGTATCAGTCGAAGATCGCAACACGCTCGACCGCATGGCGCCGGGTGTTGCGGATGCCATCGCGCGCGGCTCCTCGGCCTTCCGGCCCTTGTACGTTGTGGCGGCGGCAGATCCGGGTGACCGGCCATGACACCAAGGTGGCGCGTTTGGCTGATCGCCGTCCTGGCGATCGCGGTAATCATCGCGGGCATTTACTTTAAGACTTTGAAGAAACGCTTGCGCCAAGCAACCCAGATTTTCCCGGTAAGTGAAGAGCAAGCGCGGCGGGAATTGACGCAAGCGGCGCCGGCCAGCACGAGCGGGCCGACGACGAAAACGAAATTGTTCTGGTCGTCCGGTGCGGGTGACGGCTCGCTGATGCCGGTTACCGTGGAACTGCCGCTTTCGAAAGATCCGACAGTGCGGGCCAAGCAAGTGCTGAACACGCTGCTCGCTGGGCCGGTCGATGGCGAGCTGAGAACTTTACCGCCGGATGCAGTTTTACTCGCGTTTTATTTGTTGCCCGACGGCACGGCCATTGCGGACTTTTCCGAAGCGCTGGCGACCGCGATCCCGTCAGGGATTGAGAGCGAGCAGTTGGCGGTGGACTCGATTTCGAAAACGCTGGAAGCAAATGTGCCGCAGGTGCGTTGGCTCAAGATTCTGATTCACGGACAGGAAGTGGATACCCTGGCCGGGCATCTGGATTTGACGAGGACGTTTCTGGTGAATGCGAAAGCTTCACCGATGCTGGCGGTGGTCGCGCCGGCCGCAGATTCCGCAAAGCCGACAACCGCAGTGGACAACGCTGCGGGTGGTAAGGGTGCAACTACGTCTGGCCAGCAAAAGGCTCCGGCAACCACGCAAAAGTTGACACCTGCGACTGCCACCGGCAAACTGACGCAGCCTGTGAAAAAACCATGACCATGGCGAACGAACGCGGCGGAACCTCGGGAGGGAAACTGCGAATCGATAGTCGCGGTGTAGACCAGATGCGGCCGTTGAAGATCACACCGGACTTTATTTCGACAGCGGAAGGAAGCGTACTCATCGAGCTCGGACACACGCGCGTGATTTGCACTGCGTCGGTGGACGATGGCGTGCCTGGTTTCCTGAAGGGCACGGGCAAAGGCTGGGTAACCAGCGAATACGGAATGCTTCCGCGGGCCACCGAAGAGCGCACGCCGCGCGAGGCTACCCGTGGAAAGCAATCGGGGCGGACGCTGGAGATTCAGCGGCTGATTGGAAGATCGCTGCGCGCGGTGACCGACCAGGAAGCGATGGGCGAACGAACCGTGTGGATCGATTGCGATGTGATTCAGGCGGACGGCGGGACGCGGACGGCATCGATCACCGGAGCGTTTGTGGCGCTGGCGCTGGCGTTCGAACGCTTGACTGCGGCGGGAATTTGGCGCAGCTCGCCGTTGATCGACACCGTTGCGGCCACCAGTGTCGGAATCGTGGATGATCGCGCGCTGCTGGACCTGGCGTATGAAGAGGATTCGCGCGCGGAAGTGGATATGAACGTGGTGATGACCGGGAGCGGGCACTTCGTCGAAATTCAGGCGACTGCGGAAGGTCGGCCCTTTGCAGGCAGCGAAATGCAGGATTTGCTGGCCCTCGCGGCCGCGGGAATTCGGCGGTTGACGGATGAGCAGCGCGCCGTGCTGCCCGTGAAGTTCAGTGCCCGAGCCCGTTAAGCTGTACCTCGCCTCCTCCAATCCAGGAAAACTTGATGAGTTTCGCGTGCTGGCGCGTAGCGCGGCGACGTCTGCGTCGGAGGTCCAGCTGGCGTTGGCGCCGTGGTTCGATTCCCTGCCCCCGTTTGGGGAAGACGCGCCGACCTTCGCGGAAAACGCGCTCGGAAAGGCGCTGCACTATTCCCGAGGGCGTGCCGGATTTGTGTTTGCGGATGATTCCGGACTTGTTGTGCCAGTGCTGGGTGGCGCCCCGGGAGTAAAATCGGCGCGCTACGCCGGCACCTCGGCCACAAGCGCACAGCGGAATGCGAAATTGTTGGCGGAACTAGGAGGCAAGAGCCTGTCGGAAAGGGCGGCTTATTTTGTTTGCGTAATTGCGCTTGTAAAGCAAGGACGAGCTGTAGCGATTGTCAGCGATCGCGTGGACGGATTGATTTTGGAGACGCCACGCGGTGAGCGCGGGTTCGGCTACGATCCGGTCTTTTACTTTCCTGCATTGGGCAGGTCGTTTGCCGAGCTTTCCGGGGAAGAAAAGAATAGATACAGTCATCGCGGAAAGGCGTTTCGCCGGCTGCTGGCATGGATGCACTAGAGAAGGCGGCTACATACGTGCAAAAGCCGCACCGCCGGGGTTCCCGTTCGAACGTGTGTGATATTCTTCCGGGCCATGAAAAGGAAGATCGTAAAAAAGCGCGCGGCAGAAAAGCCGTCAAAAACTCTGATCGGAACCACCGCCAACAAGCCCGCTAAAGCCGCGAAAGTGGCTAAGATCGTTGGAGCCGGAACGGATCCGAAGCGTGTCGCAGCCATCCTCGCGAAGCTGGACCAAGCCTATCCGGAAGCAACGTGCGAATTGAAGCATGAAAATCCATTCCAGCTGCTGATTTCCACGATTCTGTCGGCGCAATGCACCGACGTGCGCGTCAATCAGGTCACCCAGACGCTCTACAAGAAATATGCCGGGCCGGAGGCGTTCGCGTATGCCCACCCGAGCGAATTGGAACAGGAGATTCGCCCCACCGGATTCTTTCGTAATAAAACGAAGTCCATCATGGGAGCCAGCAAGGGAATTCTGGAGAAATTCAACGGCCAGGTGCCGCGAACGATGGAAGAGATTTTGACTTTGCCCGGCGTGGCGCGCAAAACGGGAAACGTCGTGCTGGGGACGGCGTACGGGATCCCCAGCGGCGTGGTGGTGGATACGCACGTGATTCGATTGTCGCGGCGGCTGGACTTGACGAAACACGAAGAGCCGAAGAAGATCGAACTGGATTTGATGCGCGTGATTCCGAAAAACCGTTGGATCAAGTTTTCGCACCAGCTCATTTGGCATGGCCGGCGCGTGTGTATTGCTCGCAAACCGCGATGCATCGACTGTAACCTGGAATCAATTTGCTACTCAAAGGACAAGACCATCGATTCGTGACCGTAGTACGCGCTCACGATCTTTTTCCACAAAGACCTCCAGATCGTTCCGCTGATGTTTACTTTCGAAAACTTGAAAGATATCCTCTGGCATGCCAAAAACGACAAAATGGATGCTGCTGTTCAGCGCACTGCTCTGCCTCACCTGCGTCTTTTCCTCGTCTGCGCAAGTCACCTACACAACGAATCCATTGCCAAGCGTGCCGACGCCTGAATCGGTGCTCGGCCACCAACCCGGGGACGATTTCTATCTCGCGAATTATGATGAATCGCGCGCCTACTTTCACAAATTGGCGGCCAGTTCGAACCGCGTCAAGCTGATAACCGTTGGAAAGACGACGCGCGGGCTGGACTGGGAAATCGCCATCATCTCTTCGCCGGAAAACCTGGCGAACCTCGACAAATATAAGGATATTTCGCGCAAGCTGGCCGATGGACGCGGCTTGTCCGTCGCTGAAGCTCACGAACTCGCGCGTCAGGGCAAAGCGATCGTGCACATCGACGGCGGCCTGCACTCCAGCGAAGTCGCGGGCGCGCAGCAATCGATCAACCTGGGGTACAAACTGGCTTCATCACAAAACGACCCGGAAGTGGACGCCATTCTCAACAGCGTGATCTTGATGTTGTGGCCGACGCTGAATCCCGATGGCCAGAACGAAATCGTCGGATGGTACCGGAAGAACCTCGGCACGACGTTCGAGGTAAGCCCTCTGCCCGACCTTTGGCAGGAATACGTCGGCCACGACAACAATCGCGACGGCTACATGAACAACATGATCGAGTCGCAGGATGTTACGCGCACCGAGATTGAGTGGGACCCCGTCATTTTCTACTGCCATCATCAGACGGCGCCATTCCCCACGCGCATTTTCATACCGCCCTTCGTCGAGCCGATTTCCTCGAACATTCACCCGCTGATGGCGCGCTGGCTCAACGCGCTGGGAACCGATATCGCGGTGTACCTGGATGAGCACAACATGCCAGGAGCGGTGAATCGCGTCGGCTTCGACAACTGGTATCCGGGGTTCCTCGATTTCACGCATATCTTCCGCAACAGCATTTCTTTTTTCACGGAGACCGCGCTGTTTCGCTACGCCACGCCGCGATTTTATCCGGTGGATGAATTTCCGAAGGATCAACGGGGCTTGCAGGCAGAAGTCTTCTACAGCAGCCCGTGGAAGGGCGGCTGGTGGAGACTGCGTGACGCTGTGAATTACATGGAAGGCGCGTCCATGGCCGTGCTGGATACAGCGGCAAAGTACCACGAGGAATTGATGTACAACCGCTATCAGGCCGCGGTGGACAACGTCAGCCGCTTCACCAAAGAACCGCCGTACGCCTACGTCGTGCCGCTGGAGCAACGCGATCTGTTTGAGGCCGCCACTCTCGTGCAGAAGTTGATGATCAACGGTATCGAAGTGCAGGAGAGCACCCGAACTTTTCACGCCAACGGCCGCGAATATCCGCAGGGCACGTGGGTCATTCTGATGGACCAGCCGTTCTCGCCGCTGGTCAAGGAACTTTTTGAAGCGCAGCACTATCCCGATCTGCGCGAGACGCCCAACGGCCCGCCGAAACTTCCCTACGACGTGACGGGATGGACGTTGCCGATGCAGATGGGCGTGCAGGTCGCGCCCGTGCTCGAGCCCGTGAGCTCGGCGGAACGCGCCGCGCTCAAGAAAATCGATCAGTTCGTTGCACCCGTCGGAACGATCGACGGTACCGGAAGCGTGTTCGTGCTGAGCCACAGGTCGAACGCGAGCTTCAAGGCGCTAAACGCGATTTTGGATGGCGGAGGCCGCGTCAGCTTCGCCACTACGGAAACCGACGCGCCGGATGGCGCCGAAGCGGGAGTCATTGTCGTGACCGGGATCGACCGCGACAAGCTCAAGAAAGCGACAGGCGACGATTTCCTAAAATTGAAAGCCGTCGGCGCCGCACCCAAAGATGCGGTCGCCGTGAAGAAGGCGCGGGTTGGGCTCTATCGCTCGTGGGTTCCGAACATCGATGAAGGCTGGACGCGCTGGATTCTGGAGAACTACGGTTTCGCACCGGTCACGCTGCGCAACGGCGATATTCAGGCCGGCAGCCTTCGCGATCATTTCGACGCCATCATTCTTCCCGACCAGAAGCCCGAGACCATTCGCAGCGGCTTCGGCCCAGGCACCGTGCCCGGAATGTACACCGGCGGGCTGGGCGTCGGGGGCACTGCAGCACTGCGCGAATTTGTGGAAGCGGGCGGCACTCTCATTACCTTCAACGAAGCGTCGCTTTTCGCGACCGACGACCTGGGTCTGCCGTTAAAAAACAGCCTGGCCGGACTGAAGGACGAAGAGTTTTTCTGCTCGGGCTGCCTGCTCCGTGTCGAACTCCAGGATAGCGGCGCTTCCGCAGTCTGGGGATTGCCGCACGATCCCATCGTGATGTTCGAACGCGGGCCGGCCTTTGAAACAAAGGACGGTTTTCGCGGCCGTATCCTTGCCGCCTATCCGAAGGAACAAAGTCCTTTGATGAGCGGCTACCTGCTGCACCCCGAGCGCATTCAGGGCAAAGCCGCGGCGGTGGAAGTGCAATATGGAAAAGGCCGAGTCTACTTGTTCGGTTTCCGGCCGCAATGGCGAGGACAGGCGCACGGCACATACAAGTTTTTCTTCAATGCGATCTACGAATCACAGGGGCTCTCAAAACCAGCTGCTGCGCCGGCGAAAACCCCATCCGGCCATGTGGAATCTCCCGCGGGAAAGCCGACGGGCGCGTCCAATAAAGCGGAAGAAACGGATATCGAGTACTGCCACTAGCGTCAATGGTGGCCGGGAATTCGCGACCGAAATCCGGAATGGAATTTTTCTTCGCTGGCCGCGTTCCTGTCGAGCCCCTTACCTTTTGTCGACACTTTCCGTCGGCAAAAGTTGATAGCTTACAAAAGCCAGCTGCGTGCTGTCTGGCGACCATGAGGGGACGTTAATCGTGCCCTGGCCGCCGAACAACTTCGCCAAAACGCGCACCTTTCTGTCTTTAAGAGCCATCAGCCGCAACATTACATTCTGGTTCGGAGGGTGGCCTTTTACATCCTTTTCAAAGGAAAGAAAAACCATCCACTTTCCGTCGGGCGAAATATGGGGGAACCAATCGTTGGAGTCATCCGAGGTCACTTGCTCCTGGTCGGACCCGTCGGGCTTCATGCGCCATATCTGCATACTGCCGGTGCGCTCTGAATTGAAATAAATATATTTGCCGTCAGGGGTATATTCCGGCCCGTCGTCGAGGCCTGGCGCAGTGGTAAGGCGCCGCTCCTCCCCGCCGGAAGCCAGGATCGTGTAGACATCGAATTCTCCGTCGCGTTCACCCACAAACGCGAGGGTTTGCCCGTCGGGCGACCAGCCGTGCCAATACGACGGCGCTTTCTGTGTGATGCGCCGAGGCGTGCCTCCCCCCGCGGGAACAATGTAAACCAGGGAGCGGTGGTCCTCCTTCGACTGGTCGCTGATGGCCAGCAGTGCGCCATCCGGCGATAATCCGTGATCGTTGTTGCAGTGAACCGCAAAACCGGTGTCGACAATCTGGATCGGTCCCCCCGCAATCGCCATGTGCACCATGCGGCCGTCGCGATTGAACAACAACGCGGTGCCATCCCGCGTCCAATTCGGAGCCTCAAATTTCTCCGGGGCGACGTACAGTACGTGACGATCGGTGGAGTTGATCGCAATCGTTTCCAGGGTGCTATACAGCGTGGCCGGGGCGTCTGCGGCAATCGGAGGCGGGGTACTAACCTGGACGTTCGAGAACACCGCCGTTTCCACCACATTTTTATCGTGCGCGCAAACTCCTATTCCGACGTAAAAAGGCTCCTTGATCGGAATGCGAATCGACGCACCTGAGGGGTGAAGTTCCTCGCTGCCGCCGGACAACGATAAATAGAAGAAGTCCCCGTGCTTTTCCAACCGGATTCGCTGCGTCGAGAAAATGTTCGATTCGATGTCGTGCGTGACCGCGCCCTTTTCGTCGCGGAATTGTAAGGCCGTCAAACCGTTGCCATGCAGCGCCACGTCCACGTAAACCGAATCCGCGTCGAGGCTTTGCCGGATCATCAGCACGCCCTTGCGATGTGGCACTCCGCCAAGCCCAATGAAGGAAATATTTGCCGCCAGAATCACGTCGCCGGACATTTTCTTCCATGCGAACTGGAAGTCGTCCTCGTTGGCCCACATGTTGTTACCACTACCGGTGATCGTGTACGTCTTCGTGGAAGGGTCGTATTCGGTGTTACCCGGATGCAAGACCGTGCCCACGTCCCCATGAGCCTCAAACATTCCGACCGGACCCGCGAAAGCCTGGGCGCGCAGGCCTTGTGGAAAAGCCAGCAAAGCCAGGATGCAAATCGCGAACATCGTTTTCGTCGCTCTCGCCCTCACGGCATCACCTTGATCATCAGCACTCCATGGGAAGGCACCTTCGCTGCATACGCGCCGATGAACTTGCCCAAGTCTTTCTTGGTCCAGAGGTCGCGAACTCCGGCGGAAAGGTGCGTGGGATATCCCAGTTCTTCCCAGGAAACCGATATCTGCGCGTCGGAGGCTCGGCGATTGAACAAAACCACGGCGCGGCCGCCATCCTTCAGTTGCCTCGCCCAGACTTCCAAGTCGCCATCCTTGGCTACGCGCCGTCCCTGCATACCCAACACATCCTGGTCCACGGCAATCACTTCCTTGTTCGTCAGAATCTCCTTGATCTCGGCGGGCATACTCTTTAAGTCGTTGCCCGCCATCAACGGCGCCGCCAGCAGACACCACAAGCTGAAATGCGACCGGTATTCGGTAGTGGTCATGCCGCCGTTGCCGACCTCCAGCATGTCCGGGTCGTTCCAGTGGCCGGGGCCCGCGTAGGTTTCCAAGCCGTCTTGCATGTCGAGAATTTTGACAAAACTCCGCGCATCCTTCTTCTGGCAGTCCCAGCAATCGCTGATATCGCCGGTCGTACGCCAAAGATTCCCGACGTCTTTGGCCCACAACCAGGGCTTCGCCGTTCCCCACTCGCACATGCTGAACACAATCGCACGACCCGAAGCGCTCAGAGCATCGCGCATCGTGGTGTAAGCCCACTCCGCGTTCGCCTTGCCGGTGTGGCACCAATCGTACTTTAGGTAGTCGACGCCCCACGCCGCATATTGCAACGCGTCTTGATATTCGTGACCCGCGCTGCCGGGACGACCCGCGCACGTTTTTACCCCGGCGTCGGAATAAATCCCGAACTTCAGTCCCTTGGAGTGCACGTAGTCCGCCACCCCCTTGATGCCGGAAGGAAAGCGTTGCGCATCCGCCACGATATTTCCGCTTGCGTCGCGGCTTACCTGCCAGCAGTCGTCGATCACCACGTATTCGTAGCCGGCATCTTTCATTCCGCTGCTGACCATGGCGTCGGCCGCGCCTTTGATCAAGTCCTCGCTCACGTTGCAGCCGAACTTGTTCCAGCTGTTCCAGCCCATCGGCGGTGTCTGCGCCAGACCATTGTCTGAAGCCTTTAGGGACAGTGCGCTCAGGATCACGATATATACGACCAAGCAACACCAGCAACCTTGCTTCGCCAAGACGCGCATGGCAGTCACCTCTTTTTCGTAATCGCCGCACCTTGAGCGCATCGCGACGCCAAGGCGCGGCCATTCTATTGAGCATCACCAGCAAGCGCTACTAATTTCGGCA
>Ga0181522_10000548_pt1 | contig 27450 bp, 23 predicted proteins | sample PEATcosm2014_Bin_27_FD_121103 | JGI IMG/M metagenome (GOLD analysis project Ga0181522, IMG submission 121103) | Peatland microbial communities from MTU Mesocosm Facility, Houghton, MI, USA - PEATcosm2014_Bin05_10_metaG | ecosystem: Environmental > Terrestrial > Soil > Wetlands > Peat | place...
ACTCAGACCAAGATCGGTTTCGCCGATATGCTGCCGTTCCTGCCGGCGCGGGTCGGCGACATCAATGTCGGCTTCGCGGCGCTGATCCTCAACGCCGTCGCAGCTGCGCTGGTCAGCCTGGCGACGCAGCCGGCGCCGGTCGCAGCGGCTTCATCGCCGAACTGAGATCGTCCAGGGCCATCGGCAGTGTGGCCGGTCAGGGCCGAGCGCTCGGCGCCCGCCGGTCGTCGCGAACACGACGACGCGATCCAGACTGGGGTTCGCGGCTGCGGCCCGATCTGGATCGCTGCGCCGTCGCTCGCGACGAGGGGCGGAACCGCGACGATCTGAGCACCAATCGCCGTGGCTCGGTCCGGCGGGGCCCTGCCATCCGCCGAACGGTCAATCTCATCACAAGACGCGGTAGATGCTCCAGCGCGCGGTCCCCGAGACGACATTCGGCTCGAGATCCTTGCTCCATTGCTTGTGAGCCTCGAGGCTTCCGAGCTTGGCCCAGGCGCGTTCGAGTTCGGCAAGGTCCTCGACTTCCCAATTGTGCTCGACCGTCGCCTCGAGGGCGCCAATCGAACCGCTCAACATGCGGCCCTTGAGGAGCCCGACCTGTGGCGCGATTTCGCGCGTCCATCTGACGATCGAGTCGATGACGGCCTGCTTGTGTCCGAAGCGGGCGTCGATCTGCCAGCGTGCAATCAACATGACGGCTGTCCTTTCCGCTGCAAAGGAGAATGGCGGTCGAAAGCGCTCGCGCTTCCGGCCGCCGGGGTGAAGTCAGGCGTCCCAGGCCTGGACGATCGTCTGGTTGACGATCTTGCTGTCCTTCAGTTCCGCCATGGCGGAAACGAAGACGCGCGTGCCGTTGGGATAGGCGCAGGCCTGCGTGTAGGCGAGGCGATCGCCGTCGAGGAAGCCGCGTTCGACCTTGTGGGTCATCGTGCGACCGCAGACGTCGTCGAAATAGTCGCCGATGGGGCCTCGGCCGACGATGTCGAGCGGGCGGCTCGGCGGGTGATCGCGGTCGATGATCCGCATCCGTGCATCGTCGGCGTAGAATCCGCGCATCGCCTTGGAGTCCCTGGTCTCGATGGCGTGGCTGAGTTCGGACAGAGAGAAGAAGTCGCTTTCCATGATGGTCTCCCGTTGATTGAAGCCGAGCCGCGGCGGCGGCGCGCGCACTCGCGTCAGTTGCTCGTTTTGGCTTTCTCTGCGGCCAGTCTGAGGACCGTGTCGGTCTCGCCTTTGAAAGTGGCGAGATCGACCTGCATGCCGTTCAGCACGGTGCTCCAGTGCCGGGAGATCGCAGCCATCGCTACGGCTTCGCGGACCTCCTCGTCGCTCGCGCCGTTCGCCTTGGCCACCGCAGTGTGGAAGTAGACGCAGTAGGCGCACGGTATCTGCGAAGCGACGGCGAGGCCGATCAGTTCCTTGGTTTTGTTGTTCAGCGCGGTGGCCGGATTGAGCTGGACGCCCTTGAATTCGCTCCAGGCCCCGGCGATGCCGGATTCCGGGAACGCCTTGAAGAACCCGGGAACCATCCCCAGCGTGGCTTGCATGTCCTTGTAGGCGGCGGTCGCGCTGGCGTCCTCCGCCCGCGCTCCGGCGAGTCCGAGAGCTCCGGCGACGGCGAAGGCGCCAAGCAGACCGGCGGCTTTTCGATAAGTCGTGCGCATGTTAGTTCTCCCAGTATTGGCCGCACTTGCGGCGTGACGGACTTGAGAGGTCGAAACCTGATCGGCGGCGCTGTTTGGCTCCCTCGATCGCTGCCGAGACTGAACCCGCTGCGTTGGAACGAAAGTTGGAGTGAGCGTGGAAACTCGCCGCCCGACGACCTCGCGAAGACCCTCAGGCGGCCTGGCCATCCGGCTGCTCGGCGAAATTCGCCTGCAACGCGACGGGGCTCCGATCGCGCTGCCCGCCTCGAAGCGGACGCGGGCATTGCTCGGCTTTCTCGTCGCCACGGCGACCCCCCATTCGCGCCAAACGCTTTGCGATTTGCTCTGGGAAGGGCCTGACGATCCGCGCGCCGCCTTGCGCTGGAGTCTGACAAAACTGCGTCCGCTGGTGAACGAGGGCGGCGTCGAGCGCCTCAACGCCGACCGTGAACGCATCGGCTTCACGCCTGGCGGCGCGCAGATCGACGTCCGGCGCCTCGAAGGCCTGTTGGCCGGGGACTTGGCGGCGGCGCCGCTGGCCGAACTTGAAGTTGCGGCCGGACTGCTGCAGGGCGAATTCCTGGATGGCCTCGATTTGCCCTCGTGTTACCGCTTTCACCACTGGTGCCTGGCGGAGCGCGAACGTTGGGGTTCGTTGCGTCGTCGGGTGCTGGCGGTTGCAGCGGACAGGCTCAAGGGCGAACCGGAACGCGCCCTGCCTTACGCGCGAGCAATGGTGGCCGCAGACCCCTTGTCCGAAGCTGCGCACGGCGGCCTGGTCGCGGCGCTCGCCACGCTGGGTCGCCGCAAGGAAGCGCTGGACCACTACGACTATGCGCGCGCGTTGTTGCAGCGTGAGATGGGGGCGCCTTTGGTCGGCGACCTCAAGCCGCCGATCGCGTCTCGTCACGTCGCGCCGCGCGAAGCGGGCGAGGCGAGCGCCGAATTTGTCGCTTCCGACGCGACGTCGAACGCGGCGGCGGCCGCTCTCGTCGGGCGCGCCGCCGAACAAGACGCGACTCGGGCGGCGCTGGCCGCGCTGAGCGGCGGGCGCGCGTCGCCTGGGATGCTTTTTCTCGGCGAGCCGGGCATCGGCAAGTCACGATTGCTTGCCTTTGTGGCGCAAGAGGCGGCGCGAATAGGCGCGAATGTCCTTGCGGCGCGATGCTTCGAGCCCGAAGCCGTCCGCCCCTATGGCTGCTGGGCGGACGCCCTGAAGCCTGCGCTCGAGGCCGAAAGTGATCCGAACGTGCGCCACGCCTTGGCGCTGTTTCTCCCATTGGCGGAGGCTCCGCGCGACGACGAGGGCAGCCGAAACCGTCTGTTCGCGGCAGTGACCGACCTGCTCCGGATCGCGGCAAAGAAGAATCCAATCGTTCTGATGATCGACGATCTGCAATGGATCGATGAAGGGTCAGCTTCCCTGCTGCACTATGTGCTGCGGACGCTCGGCCCGTCGGGTCGCTTGCTCTTCACCGCAACGGCGCGAGCCGATGAAATTGATGACAATCCGTGGTGCAAACGGGTCGTCGCGGCGATCACGGAAGGCGGCGCGGTCAATCGCATGACGTTGCCGCCGCTCGGCGCCGACGAAGCGGCGCAGTTCTTCGGGCCCGAAACCAGCGCCATCGACGTCGCCGCCGCGTTGCGGCAAAGCGGCGGCAATCCCCTGTTTCTCACAGAATTGGCTCGCGCCGAGCGACAAGGGCTCGCTTCGTCGGGGCGCGATCTCGGCGCGCTCATCGGCGCGCGCATCGCTCGTCTCGACGACGCCGCGCGAGAACTGATCGTCTACGCCTCGGCCACCTTGCGCGACTTCAAGCCCGAGCTGCTCGGCGCGGCGATGGACCTGCCCGAAACGCGGCTGATGGAGCGGATCGACCGACTGGAACGCGCCGGACTGCTGAAACCGAGCGGCGAGGGCCGGTTCGATTTCGCCCATGACCTCATTCGACAGGCGACCTACCGCAGCCTGTCGCAGCCGCGGCGACGCTTGATCCATCGCCAGATTGCGCGCGCGCTCGACGCGGCGGCGCACGTAGACGACACTCTGTGGGGAGAGCTGGCTTTTCACGCCGGCGCTGCCGGCGAGCACGCCCTGGCGGTCAAAGCTTCGATCGCCGCCGGCGAGCATTGCTTGCGAGTCTTCGCCAACTCGGCGGCCGTGGATGCGGCGGACCGTGGCCTCGGCCACCTCCAACGCCTGCCGCCTGGCCCCGAGCGCGCCCACGCGCATATCGCTCTGCTCAAGGTGAAGGTGTTCGCTTCCGCCAGCCCCGGAATTCGAACCAGGCCGAAGATTCTCGACGAATTGCAGGAGGCGGTCGAGACGGCCGAACTCATGGGTGTGCGTGACGACGACGCGGCGCTCGGCTGGCACATGATCTCCTGGTGGGCGCAGCGCGCCAACGATTCGTCCGGCGCCCGAAGGGCGATCCTGCTCGCCGAAGAGCGGAGCCGCCCAGGCGACGAACGCGCGCGCTGCCAGCAGCTCGCCAGCACCGGACGGTGTCTGCTCGAAGTCGAGTTCGATGTTCCGCGCGCGCGCGACTTCCTGCGCGAGGCCGGACAGCTCGCCGAAGCGCTGAGGCTGAATTTCGTCGAGCTCGACTGGGGACGGGGCCTCATCGCGCGTTGGGACGGCGATCTGATAGGGGCGCAAGCCTCAATGCGGCGCGCGCTGGCGCTGGCGCGTCTGCGCGAGGATCGTTGGCGCGAAATGGAATGCCTCGTCTGGCTCGCCAAGGTCGCTATCGAGAGCGAACAATTCGGCGAAGCCCGCGACATTTGCGACGAGATCGACACGGTCGCCGCGCGCATCGGCGACGGGCCGGCGCCGGTCGCCGACGCGCTGCGGGCGATTGCGCGAATGATGAGCGGCGACGAGGAACGCGAGCCGGAAGTCGCTCAGACGCTCGCCGCCTTGCGGGCGCTCGACGACAAGGCGCAACTTGCTTATGTCCTCAACGAGCTCGCGATGTGGAGGCTCAACCGCGGCCGGCCAGCGAGCGCTCTCGCAGCCGCGAGCGAAGCGCTCCGCGCGGCAGAGGCGGTTCAGCGCGCGACCGAAATCACCGTTTCGAGATCGCTCCTGACCTGCCTCGGCGCACCGGGCGACGAGAAGCGCGACTCCCCACAAGCGAGCAAGACGTTGGCCAAAGGCGACGACGCCGATTCCTTGCTGAGCGCCCGCGCACGAGCCTTTCGCGCCCGCGCGAGCGCCGGACCCCGAATTCCTACGCCCGTTCCAACGGCGCCGCCCTAAATCACGGCTGACGACGATCGCCAGAAAAGGACAAGGACATGCCGTGTATCATCGTCGAGCGAACCTTTGACCGCCCGCCCTCCGATGACGACCTGACGGCCGCCGGGATTCGCGAGCGCCCCTGCCTCAAGCTCTACGGCGTCGCCTGGCGGCGCAGCGTCATTTCTGCAGATCGGTTGCGCATGGTCTGCCAATACGACGCCCCCGACGCCGAGAGCGTTCGCAAAGTCCAGCGCGAGGCCGGCAATGCGTTCGATCGCGTGTGGGCCGGCGAAATGATCGAGTAGGGCCAGCGAAGAACGACCGGCGACTGCGCGGCGGAGCCGTCCTCGAGGCTGTTTCCGGGCCAAACGCCTCGTCAGGTGCCGAACATCTCGCAGTCGTTCGCGTCGTCAGCGCCCGCGTCGGAATCGCTCCCTTCGCGCTTGGCCAGACTCGAAGCAAGCTCGTGCAGGTCAATGAGCAGGCTCGCTGTATTAGAGTCGGCGACCCACTCGACCGGCATGTCGTGCGCCAGGCGCTCGAGGAAGCCAGCGATGCCGGCGACTTCCTGCTTGGCGCGATCGAGATCCTGCAGATCGTGGAAATGCGAACCCTTGGGCATAGCCGCGTCGAAGACCAGCTTGCCGACGGCGTCGTCGACTCGCTCCAGTCTGCGCGTGACTTTGCGCAACTCGTCGGTCACGCGACGCAACGTTTCGCTGATGGGGGAAAGCGGGGGGCTATTGGAGTGGCTCACGGACGCATCCTCACTTACGCAGCTCGCAGGGTTCACGCTTCGACAATCAGAACAATTCGACCTCGCCGACGTCGCGGCTCAGCAGCGGCTTCAGCGGCTTCTCGTCGATTCCGCCCGCCGCCACATAGGCCTGCCGGGCGCGGCCAGAGACCGGCCAATATTGCAGGCGACGACCCCGCTCGCCCCCAAGGTCCTTGCCGACTACGGCGATGCCTTCATGCTTGAGATAGCGCTCGGCGAATTCGGCGTTCTTCTTGCCGATGTCAGATAGTCCGCCCATCATCCTGGCGCCGCCGAACAGCTTGGCTTCGAGCCGGTCGCGATGCGCGCCCTGCTTCATCAATCCGTTGATCAGCAGCTCCATCAGGAAGTCGCCATATCGCTCCGCCTCGTGGTCGTGGGCGCGCCCGTCCTCGCCGGGCAGCAGGAAATGGTTCATTCCGCCGACGCCGGTTAACGGATCGCGGATGCAGGCGGCGACGCACGAGCCCAGCAGCGTCGAAACCACGACGTCGGGATCGTCCGTGACCTTGTACTCGCCCTGAACGATATGAATTCGGCGCTCGGAGCGCACCGTTTGGCTCATGACAGCTTCCCGACCACTGCCTCGATCGCCCCACGCAGTTGGGCGACGGTGAACGGCTTGGTGACGTAATTGTTGAGGGCGTATTGCCGCCCCCGCTCGATCAGCGTCTTGTCGGCGCTGCCGGTGACGAGAATGAAGCCGATGCGCGCGGTCGCCTTGTTTTCGCGTAAGCGCTTGAGCAGCCCGAGACCGTCGAGACCCGGCATGTTCATGTCGGAGATGACAAGATGGACCGGTTGGGCGGACAAAGCCTGCAGCGCCGCGACGCCGTCCTTGGCGATGGCGACGCCGCGTACGCCCATCTGGTCGAGCGCGTCGATGACGAGCGCGCGACTGACCGAGGTGTCGTCGACCACCATGATGCGAATTTTGTCAGCGATCGACATGGTTCAGCTCTTTCCACTAGACGTCAGCTTGAGGATGCCGGCACGGATGTCTCCGAGGGCCAGCTGACGCTCCACAGCGCCGATTTCAAACGCAACCTTGGGCATACCGTAGACGACGCTCGAGGCCTCGTTCTGTCCGAGCGTGTTTGCCCCGGCGCGACGCATCGACATGAGGCCGGCGGCGCCGTCGCGGCCCATTCCCGTCAGGATGACGCCGACGGCGCGCGCGCCGAACGCTTTGGCCGTCGACTCGAACATCACGTCGACCGACGGGCGGTGACCGTTGACCTGGTCGTCGCTGTTGAGGCGGCAGCGCGGATGAGCCCCGCCCGCGACCTCAAGATGTGCGACGGTGCCGGGCGCCAGATAGACGCGGCCGACCTCGATCGGCGCCCCCTCCACCGCTTCGGCGACCCGCGCGCGCGTCAACCCGTCGAGGCGGCGGGCGAACGACCGGGTGAACGGGCTCGGCATATGGACGGTGATGACGGTCGGTGGGCAGTTCTCGGGATAGCCGGCGATCACCGAAATCAGCGCCTCGACGCCGCCGGTCGAAGCGCCGATGGCGACGATTCTGCCGTCCGGCTTGTAGGGGGCGACGTCTTCAATCGCACTCGACCGCCCGGCGCTGACGCGCTGCAGCCGCGCGCCGGCGGCGGCGCGAACGCGCGCAGGCAGGTCGTCGAACGAATTGGGATGATCGATCGACGGTTTGCCGATGCAGTCGACCGCGCCGAGTTCCATCGCGCGGATGGTCGCCGTCGCTCCGCGCGCAGTGAGGCTCGACACCATCACCACCGGGAACGGCCGGAGCCGCATCACCTTCTCGAGGAATTCGAGACCGTCCATCTTCGGCATCTCGACGTCGAGCGTCATGACGTCGGGATTGAGCGCCTTGATCGCCTGGCGCGCCTCCAACGGATCGGAGGCCTGGCCGATCACCTCGATGTCGGGATCGTCGGCCAAGGAAGCGGAGATCAGGCCGCGCATCGTGGCCGAATCGTCGACGACAAGGACCCTCACCGGGTTCATGCGCCGTCTCCTTCCCTGAGCCGATACGCGGTGACGCCGTCGCTGGCGAAGCGCGCCGCCGCCGGCCCGGTCACGCGTTCCGAATGACCGATGTAAAGCACGCCGCCGCGCTCGAGCTTGGCGGCGAACTTGCTCCATACCGTCTGCTGCGTCTGCTCGTCGAAATAAATGACGACGTTGCGGCAGAAGATGACGTTGAACTTGCCCGGCATCGGCCACGCGCCGTTGAGATTGAGCGTACGGAAGACGACTAGGCGGCGCAGCTCCTCGCTCGCCTGCAGACCGCGCCGTTCGTCGCCGCCGACGCCGGCGAAATAGCGCTTGCGCAGGGCGACCGGGGCCTCGACCAGCGCCGCGACGGGATAGACGCCGCGCCTTCCCTCCTCGACAACGCGCGGGTCGATGTCGCTGGCAAGAATTCGGATGTCGAGCGACGCAGCGTTAGGTTCGAGCCCCAGCACGGTCAGCGCCATCGAATAAGGTTCGGGACCGGTCGAGCAGGCCGCCGACCACAGCCGCACGCGCCCGCCGCGCCGCGCCAACTCCAACAGCGGCGGCAGCACATGGGCGCTGAGATGCTCGAAATGGTGCGGCTCACGGAAGAATCGGGTGACATTGGTGGTCAGCGCCGACAGCATCTCGCGCCGTTCGTCCGAACCGTCCGGCGAGCCGACGAGATCGCAATACTCGCGGAAGCTTTCGAGATTGAGCGCCCGCAGCCGCTTGACCAGGCGCGAATAGACCAGCGTCGTCTTCGACTCGGGCATGTAGATGCCCGCGTCGGCGTACAGCATCGCCGCGATGTCCTTGAAGTCGCGGTCGCTCATCTCGAACTCGGTCGATTTGAGCGAGCTGCCGGCGCCCGACGCCAACGCCTGTTTCACGCGGCCGCCTCCGTCTCGTTCGACATGACGCCGTCGAGCTCGATTACGCCGATCATCCGGCCGTCGATCGCCAGAATGCCGCGGACGAAGGACTTGACGAAATCGCTGGCGACGTCGGGCGTCGGCTGGATGTTCTCGTTTGTCAGGGTGAGAATGTCGGAGACCGCGTCGACGAGGAGTCCGATGATTTGCGCGCCGACCTGGACGACGATGATGACCTGCCGCGCTGAAGCGTCCGTTTGCGGAAAACCGAGCCGTTCGGCGAGGTCGACGATCGGCAGCACCGAACCGCGCAGATTGATGACGCCGCGCACATAGGCGGGCGCATGCGGAAGGGCCGTCGCCGGCGTCCAGCCGCGGATCTCGCGCACCGACATGATGTCGATGCAGAACTCCTGCACGCCGATGCGAAAGGCGATGAACTCGCGGGGATCGCCGGCGGCGACGCTGACTTCCTTCATTGGATTAACCCACTGCGGCGAGAAGAGGTTCTTGTCCGGCGGCGCTGCGATTGGTGCGCGCGACGAACGTATCGATGTCGAGGATCAGCGCGACGCGTCCGTCGCCGAGGATCGTCGCGGCGGCGATGCCGGCCACCTGCCGGTAGTTCGCTTCGAGACTCTTGATGACGACCTGACGCTGATCGTGGATCGCGTCGACCACCAGCGCGCAGCGCGTGCTGACTTCGGTCTCGACGATCAGCACGACACTGCCGACCGGATCGGCTGCGTCGCGACGGTAGCCGAGCTCCTGGCCGACATCGATCAACGGCGCAAAGCCGCCGCGGTCGGAGATCACCCGCGCGTTGACGCCGAGCGCGTGAACGTCGCCGGCCTTGGGCCTGAGCGTCTCGACGATCGCGGTCAGCGGCACGACCAGCGTCTGATCGGCGACCTTGACCACCATGCCGTCGAGCACGGCAAGCGTCAGCGGCAGGCTCATTGAGAAGACCGAGCCCTGACCGGGGCGCGAGGCGATCGTGATGCGCCCGCCCAGCGCCTGGATCGACCGTTTGACGACGTCCATGCCGACGCCGCGGCCGGAGATGTTGGAGATCGCCTGCGCGGTCGAGAAACCGGGCATGAACAGCAGATTGTCGATTTCGCCGTCGCTGAGCTGAGCGTCGGGCGCAATCAACTCTTTCTTGATCGCGATTTCGCGCACGCGCTGCCGATTGATGCCGGCCCCGTCGTCGGAGACCTCGATGACGATGCGGCCCGAGCGGTGCGCCGCAGAAAGTTTGACCTCTCCCTGAGCCGGTTTGCCGGCCGCCTCGCGCACTTCCGGCCGCTCGACGCCGTGGTCGACGGCGTTGCGGATCATGTGCGTGAGCGGATCGGCGAGACGCTCGATCACCGTGCGATCGACCTCGGTCGCCTCGCCTTCGGTGCGTAGCCGCACGACCTTGCCGGTCGCGTCGGTCAGCTCGCGCACGATGCGCGACATCCGCTGGAACAGCGGCTTGACCGGCTGGGCGCGGATCGCCATCACGCCTTCCTGGATCTCGCGGGTCAATTGTTCGAGCGCGCCGAGGCCGGCGGCGACGCTTGACGATCGCGCCAGCCCTGCCTCCAGCACCCGCTGCGACAGCATCGCCTGGTTGATCACCAGCTCGCCGACGAGGTTGATCAGACGATCGACGCGTTCGAGATCGACGCGGATCGTCGCCGGGCTCGCCCCTGCATCCGGCTTGGCGGCCTCGACCTTGGCTTTTTCGGGCTCGACGGCGTTCGCGGCGGCGACGGCTTCGATCGACTCGGCCGGCTCGGAGGCGATCGGCGAAGCAAAGGAAGGGGCTGCGACGAAGGGCGCAAGCGGCGCGGCGGCGGCCGGCGCGCTCGCCTCGGCCGTAGCGGCGCCGACGCCGGCGCGATCGACGACGACTTCCAGCTCGCAATCGTCAACGACGAATTCGAACAACTCGTGGATCGCCGCCTCGTCTTCCGCGGTCGTCAGCTCGACCCGCCAGGCGAAGTAGGCGCCTTCGGGATCGAGGGCGTCGAGCGTCGGCACGTGCCGCGTGTCGCATTCAACGCGGAATTCACCCATGCGCGACAGTTCGCGGAGCAGGCGGACCGTCTCGTTGCCCTTGCGATAGAGGTCGGGCGCGGGAATGAGCTTGATGGCGTAGCGAGCCGCCTGCGGTTCGGTCTCGCCGAGGTCGTCGATCGCGAGCAGGACCGGCTGGAAATCGAGCCCGTCGGCATCGCCGCCGCCGGCGTTCGCCTCGGTCGGCGCCTCCTTCGCCTCCTCGGCCAGGGCCTTCAGTTCGGCGATCTGCGCGTCGACCCGCGCCTCATCGACCGGGTGGTCGCTGCGCGACGCCTTGACCAGGTCGGCGAGCAGATCGGCCGAGCGCAGCATCGTGCGCATCACCGACGATGAAGAGGCGAGTTGTCCGCCGCGGATCAGGTCGAGGCTGGTTTCGAAGGTGTGGGCGAAGCGCACCAGACGATCGAGCTTGAAGGCGCCGGCGCCGCCCTTGATCGAGTGGACGGCGCGAAACACCGCGTTGACCGTTTCGGAATCGGCGACGCCCTCTTCCATGGCGTTCAGGCCGACCTCCAACTCACCGAGCTGCTCTTCGCACTCCTGGAAGAAGGTCTCCCGGATCGCCGCCATCGTGTCCATACGAACAGCCCTCGAACTTCCGTTAAGCCGCCACGCGCCGCACGACGTCGACCAGCTTGGCCGAGTCGAAGGGCTTGACGATCCAGCCGGTGGCGCCCGCGCGCCGCGCGAGGTTCTTCTTCTCGGGCGAGCTCTCCGTGGTCAGAACGAGGATCGGAATGCCGAGGTAACGCTGGTCGCGGCGGACGTTCTCGATGAAACCGAAGCCATCGAGTTTTGGCATGTTGATGTCGGTGATGATGACCTGGGGCGTCTCCTGTTCGAGAACCTCGAGCCCATGCTGGCCGTCAACCGCCTGGATGACGCGATAACCCGCCTCCATCAACGCGACCTTGAGCATGTCGCGCATGGTGCGGGAATCATCCACAGTCAGGATCGTCATACTCATTGTGGCAGTTCTCCAGTCACGAGCGTGCGGTCGAGTCCGATAAGCTTGAGATCTTCGATCATCCGCGCGGCGCAATTGACGATCGACAGCGACACGCCGTCGGCTTGCCATGTCCGCTTGGCCGACAGCAGCACCTGAACGCATTGCGCGCCGACTTGGCCGACCGCCGACGCGTCGATCGTGATCGGCTTGCCTCGACGCTCGAGGAGAGCGGCGGCGAGCGGTCGCGCGGCGGGCAAATCAAGCGAGTTCGGCAGACGCAGGACGCATTCGCCGTCGCTTCGCGGCGCCGCGGCGACAGGCGCCGGCGAAGGCGACGCGGCCGGGGCAGGCGTTTCGAGATACACTACAGGCGGGGGCATGACTTCCTCCTCCTCGCGCGCCGGTTCGGCTGCGGCGACCAACTCTTCGTCGGCCGGTTCCTCGGCGGGCGTTACGACGCTGGACGGCGACCACGACGACGGCAGCCTGCCGTCGAAGTCGCTGAGATCGACTTTCGGGTAGTATTCGCCTTTGGCGAATTTGGTCTTGTGCGCGTGTCGCCGCGGAATCGACGGCTTCGCCATCATGTCCTCCCGGCGCGCGCGCGCGTCGGCGCGCGGGCGTCCGATTGCGGACTTAGCTGGCGTGCGAACGCGTTCATTCGGCCTCGCGATTGCGAAAAGTTTCCCCCCGCGTAAGCCGGCGGCGACTGGCGCCCGTCGCCCCTTTTGGCGCGACGCGCGGCGCCCGGGCCGTCACGTTATTGGCGGAAGGGGCATGTCGGATTGGAACCCGACGCGAGCGAGTGGCCTCATGCCGCGGAGTCGCCCCCCAAGGCGGGCTCCGTCGATCGCACCACAAGTCCTAAACAGGATTGGTTTATCGAAACTTAAAAGTCATATTGATTTCGGTCCGAGCGACCAAACTCTACGTAATGCGCATGTTTAAATTGCATCTGCGCCGAATGCCGCCGAGGCGACGCAGCGGCGCTTCAACCGAGCGCCTCCAGTTCGCCGATCATCCGCTCGATCAGCGACAGCCCAATGTCCCAGAAGGCCGGATCGCGCGCGTCGAGTCCGAACGGGGCGAGCAACTCGCCGTGCGGCTTGGAGCCGCCGGCGGCGAGCATCGCCAGATAGCGTTCGGCGAAACCCGCCGGGGCGCGCTCGTAGAGGCCGTAAAGCGAATTCACCAGACAATCGCCGAAGGCGTAGGCGTAGACGTAGAACGGCGAATGGATGAAGTGACCGATATAGGCCCAGAAGGTCTCGTAGCCGGGACCAAGCCGGATCGCCGGGCCAAGGCTCTCGCCCTGCACGCTCATCCAGGCGGCGCCGATCGTCTCTGGCGTCAGTTCGCCGGTCCGCCGCTCGAGGTGAAGGCGGCGCTCGAACGTGTAGAAGGCGATCTGCCGGACGACCGTGTTGAGCATGTCCTCGACCTTCGCGGCGAGCAGCGCGCGGCGCATGGCCGGATCGGCGGCGGCGGCGAGCAACGCGCGGAAGGTCAGCATCTCGCCGAACACCGAGGCGGTCTCGGCCAGCGTCAGCGGCGTCGGCGCCATCAAGGCGCCGTTGGGCGCGGCGAGCACCTGGTGAACGCCGTGGCCAAGTTCGTGCGCCAGCGTCATGACGTCGCGCGGCTTGCCGAGGTAGTTCACCAGCACATAGGGGTGCGCCGACGGCGTCGTCGGATGGGCGAATGCGCCCGGCGCCTTGCCGGGTCTCGGCGGCGCGTCGATCCAGCCCTCGTCGAAGAAGCGCCGCGCGACGTCGGCCATGCGCGGCGAAAAGCCGCTATAGGCGCTGAGCACCGTGTCGCGCGCCGCGCTCCAGGCGAAGACGCGGCTCGGCGCGTCAGGCAGCGGCGCGTTGCGGTCCCAATGCTCGAGCTGCGGCTTGCCGAACCAGCGCGCCTTCAGCGCGTAGTAGCGATGCGAAAGGCGCGGATAGGCGCTGGTCACCGCCGCCGCCAGCGCGTCGACGACTTCGCGCTCGACCCGATTGGCGAGATGGCGCGAGTCGGCGACGTCGGCGAACTTGCGCCAGCGGTCGGAGATCTCCTTATCCTTGATCAGCGCGTTCATGATCAGGGTGAACAGCCTGACATTGGCGCCCAGCGTCTTGGCCAGCGCCGCGGCGGCCGCCTCGCGCACGCGCCCGTCGGCGTCCTGCAGTTTGCCGAGCAGCGGCTCGAGAGTCAGCTCCTCGCCGTCGAGCGAAAACCGCAACGACGCGACGGTCTCGTCGAACAGCCGATTCCATGCGGCGGCGCCGGGCATCGACTTTTCGAGAAACAATTGTTCGAGTTCGTCGCTGAGCTGGTGCGGCCGCTCCTTGCGGATGTCGACGAGCCACGGACGATAGTGCGCGAGCGGCGAATCCTGCGTCGCCGCGTCGAGCCCGGCGTCGTCCAGCCGGTTGAGTTCGAGCTCGAAGAACAGCAGTTCGCCGGCGAGTTCGGTCACCCTCTCTTGCGCGTCGCCGAAGAACTTGGCGCGCGCAGGATCGCTGGTGTCGCCAGCGTAAAGCAGCGAAGCGTAGGACATGATGCGGCCCATCAAGTCCTGCAGCTCTTCGTAGGCGCGGATCGCCTCGAACAGGCGCGCGCCAGCTTCGACGCCTTCCGCCAACTGGGCGAGCTTGCCCTGGTAGGCAGCGGCGAAGCGCTTGGCGTCCGTCGCGGCGCGGGCGAGGTCGGCGGCGAAACGCGGCGAATCCATGCCCGCGTAGAGGTCGTCGAGGCGCCATTGCGGCAGCGGACCGAGATCGACCGCAGGCGCCGCAACAGAAGAGGCTGCGTTCGAAGCGGGCGCGCCGGCGCCGCCCTCGAATGCGCCGGCGAAGGAAACGCGTCCGCAGTCAGTCATTCCATCGGCCTCATCGTCAGGGGAACCCAGGCACTATCGCCGAACGGCGGCGCGCCTTCAATCGAGGCGTCACAAGTCGCGTCAAATTGGGACGCCATTAACATGACATTTACCGCAATGTCCGACTGTCGGCCCACGAGCGGCCGCGCATGGCCGCGCCGGTGGGAAGTTCATGGCCGCCCTGATTCTCGTAGTCGACGACGATCCGATCCAACGCCGACTGCTCGAAGCGATGACGCGGCGTTTCGGCTACGACGTCGAAACCGCCGAAACCGGCGAAGCGGGGTTGGCGCGGCTAGAAGCGTCCGACCGGCCGCCGGTCGACCTGGTCGTGCTCGATCTGGTGATGCCCGATCTCGACGGAATGGGCGTGCTGACCCGCATGCGCCAGCGCGGCGTCGCCATTCCCGCCATTGTCCAGACCGCGCACGGCTCGATCGAGGCGGTGATCTCGGCGATGCGAGCCGGCGCCTACGATTTCGTCGTCAAGCCGGTCGGGGCCGAACGGCTGCAGGTGTCAATCAAGAACGCGCTGCGCGTCGATGCGCTCGAGGACGAGCTGAGGCGCGCGACCCGCCGCCGCGACGGCGAGCTTACGTTCCGTGACGTGGTGACCAAGGTCGAGAGCATGGCGCGCACCATCCGCCTCGCCGAACGCGCCGCCAAGTCGAACATCCCGGTGCTGATCGAAGGCGAGTCGGGCGTCGGCAAAGAGCTGATGGCGCGCGCCATTCAGGGCGGCTCCGATCGCCGCGGCAAGCCGTTCGTCACCGTCAATTGCGGCGCGCTGCCGGAGAATCTGGTCGAGTCGATCCTGTTCGGCCACGAGAAGGGCGCCTTCACCGGCGCGACCGAAAAGCACGCCGGCAAGTTTGTCGAAGCGCACGGCGGCACGCTGTTCCTAGACGAGATCGGCGAATTGCCGATGGGCGCGCAGGTGAAGCTGCTGCGCGCGCTGCAGGACGGCGAAATCGACCCGGTGGGCGCGCGCCGCTCGATTAAGGTCGACATCCGGCTGATTTCGGCCACCAACCAGAACTTGATCGAACTGGTAAAGCGCGGCCTGTTCCGCGAGGACCTGTTCTACCGCCTCAACGTCTTTCCGATCTCCATTCCGCCGCTGCGCGCGCGCTCCGCCGACGTGCCGGACCTGGCGCGCCGCTTCCTCGCCCGCTTCTGCGCAGAAGAGGGCAAGCGCATCCGCGGCCTCGCCAACGACGCCGCCGCGTTGCTGGCCGCCTACGACTGGCCGGGCAACGTGCGCCAGCTCGAGAACGCGATGTTCCGCGCCGTCGTCCTGGCCGACGGCGACGAACTCACCGTAGCCGAATTTCCGCAGATCGCCGCGCAGGTGGAAGGGTTCGACGTGCGCGTGCCGCCGGCGCCGCCGCCGCTCGCCGACATCGCGCCCACTCCGTCGAGCGATGCGAGCCGCTTCGAGTCGCGCAACCCGCATGTAATGCGGCTGATCGACGACAGCGGCGACGTGCGCAAGATCGAAGACATCGAGGCCGAAGCGATCCGCTTCGCTTTCGCCCATTATCGCGGACAAATGTCGCAAATGGCGCGGAAGCTCGGCATCGGCCGCTCGACCCTCTACCGCAAGATGAAGGAGCTCGGCGTCGAGGCCGACGTGCTCGGCGAGGCCGCCGCTTAGCGGACAGAAGGCCGTCCGCCGAAACAAATGCGCCCTGGAGGGGCTTCCGGGCGCCTCAGCAGACCGATAAGATTCGATGGAATCGCCGACGGGACGGCGCGGGGAGAATTGACGATGGGCCTGACGTGCGACGCGATGCGGGCCGGCGCCCTTGCGCTCATCGCCATGGCTTGGCTCGGCGGACCTGCCGCCGCCGAAGCGACGGCGGCCGCGCCGAACGCCGACTCGGCGAGCGGGCCGCTGCCGGCCGCAGTCGCGCCCTCTGACGCCATCCCCGCCGCCGCCCCTGCCCCCGTCCCGACGCCAACCGCGCCGCCGCAAGACGCTGCCGCGCCGGCGGTCGACCCGCAGACGGCCGCAGCGGTGAGCGCCGCCCTCGACGCTTTGGTCGCCGCCGGCGTCAATGCGAGCCCGATCGGCGCCGGCGACTGGCGCGCCGCCCGCCTGGCGATTCGCGCCTTCTACGCTGCGCGCGGCTTCGCCCCGGTCTGGCTCGACGGGCATGTCCTCAATTCGCACGGCCAGGCCGCGCTTGCGCGGCTCGAACGGGCTGACGAAGACGCGCTCGACCTCGCCGCCTTCGCCCTGCCGAAAGACCTGCCGGCCGACGCGACGCCGGAGCGGCTCGCCGAAGCCGAGACGACACTTTCGGCGGCGGTGGTCGCCTATGCGATGCAGGCGAGTGGATCGCGCGTCGTCCCGATCCGCATCTCGTCGCTGATTACCGCCCGCCCGACCGTCGCCGACCCAGGCGCGGCGCTGGCGGCGGTCGCCGCCGCCGCGGACCCCGACGCCGCGCTCGAAGGCTACAATCCCCCGCAGAAAGGCTACCGCGAACTGCGCGACCAGTTGTCGCTGGCGCGTGCCGCGGCGCCGCCCCCGCCCCCAACCCCGTCCGCATCGCCGACCCCGGCGCGCATTCCCGACGGGCCGAGTCTCGGATTGGGCATGCATGACCCGCGCGTGCCGCTGGTGCGCGCGCGCCTCGGCGTTCCCGCCGACGGCGCGGCCGCCGAAGTCTACGACCTGCCGCTCGCCGCGGCGGTGCAAGCCTTCCAGCGCGCCAACGGCCTGCCGCCGAACGGCGCGCTGACGCCGGGGACCGCGGCGGCGTTGTCAGGCGGCGTTGCGGCGCCGCCGCTCGCCGCGACGGCGACCGTTTCGCCCGCACGCCGCGCGGCGACGCTCGCCGCCAACATGGAAATATGGCGCTGGGAGCCGCGCGACATGGGCGTCGAGCGGATCGAGATCAACATCCCCGACTTCACGTTGCGGATGATGGACGGCGACGACGTCGTCCATCAGGCGCGCGTCATCGTCGGCAAGCCCGACACGCCGACTCCGGTGTTCTCCAACGCGATGAAATACATCCTGGTCAATCCGATCTGGCGCGTGCCGGATTCGATCGTCCGCAAGGAGTTCGCGCCGCATCTCGCGGAGGACCCGGACTATCTCACGCGCCTCGGCTACCAGGTCGCTGAGATCGGCGGCCACATGTTCGTCAGCCAGCCGCCCGGCGAAGGCAATGCGCTCGGCCACATCCTTTTCATGTTCCCCAACGAGCACTCCGTCTATCTGCACGACACCCCCATGCGCGGCCTGTTTGGCACAGCGCGGCGCGCTTACAGCCACGGCTGCGTGCGGCTCGACCAACCGATGCGGCTGGCCGAGCTGGTGATGGGCGCGGGGTGGGGCGCGCGTCTGCAGGCGATGATCGGCTCAACCGAGCGGACCGTGATGCTGCCGCATCCGATCCCGATTCACCTCGAGTATTTCACCGAATTCGTCGACGCGACCGGCGCGCTGCGGGAACGCGAAGACATCTACGGGATCGCCGCCCGCGTCGCAGACACAATCGCCAAAACGAGTCAAGATTGAAATCCTTGCGGCTGGCGACTATAGGGGCCAGTCGGTTGTTTTGCGTGCGCGTGTGCCTTTTGCAACACAGGGCGTCGCAGCGCGTGTAATGGCGATTTGTCGGCGGGCCCTTTCGGGCGGGCTCGCAGGGGGACCGAAAAGGATTCGTCTGATTGGGGTTCGCTAGGACGATCGTCGCCTCGGCTGGGCGCAGGAGGGCGCTCGCGCAGCTTCTCGCTGCGCCGATGCTGCTGGGCTTTGGGCTGAGCCCGAGTTCGACCGAATCCGCCGTGGCCAACGGCGACACGCGCACGATCGCACTTTCCAACAGCCACACCAACGAATCGGGCTCTTTCACCTACATGGTCGACGGCGCCTACGATCAGGCGACGCTCGACAAGCTCAACTGGTTCCTGCGCGATTGGCGGCTCAACGAGCCGACCAAGATGGACCCCAAGCTGTTCGACATTGTCTGGGAGGTCTATCGCGAATCCGGCTCGAAGCAGCCGATCGACGTGCTGTCAGGATATCGTTCGCCGCAAACCAACGCCATGCTGCGCCGGCGCTCGCGCCAGGTCGCCAAATATTCGCAGCACATGGAAGGCAAGGCGATGGACGCCCATTTCCAGGACGTCGACACCGCCACCATCCGCGACATCGCCATGCGCATGGAGGCCGGCGGCGTCGGCTTCTATCCCACGGGCTACACGCCGTGGGTCCACATCGACAGCGGCGACGTCCGCTACTGGCCGCGCATGAACCGCGACGCGCTGGCGCGCCTCTTTCCTGACGGCAAGACCGTCTTCATTCCCAGCGACGGCCAGCCGATGCCAGGCTACGACCAGGCGCGAGCGGAAATCGAAGCGCGCGGCGGCGAAGTCCAAGTCGCACATAGCGACGCCAATAGCGGCAGCGGCGGAGGATTGTTCTCCTGGCTGTTCGGCGCCAAACCCGGCGGCGCCGACGACGAGGAAGAGGCTAGCGGCGCCGAGACCAATCCCACCGGCCGCGGCGGTCGCGCGCCGCTCTCCGCCCCCGTGGCGGTGCAGGTCGCCAAGACCGACGCCCCGCGCGAAGAGACGGCAAGCGCGGTCGCGCCGCAACCGACGCCGACGGTTGTCGCCGATGCGAGCGAGAGCGTCGCGGCGGCCTCGGCCGACTCGAACGACGGCGATTTCCCCGCGCCGCTGCCGCCGCGCAAACCGGTCGAACTGATCCTCGCCGACGCGCCGACGCCGCCGGCGCGGCCGACCGAACTGGCGTTCGCCCCGGCGGCGGATACCTCCGGCGACCGCGATCTCGTCGCCGCCCTGCTGCTCCGTGGCGGCCTGCCGCGCGTCATCACCCGCGGACTCGGCACGCCGCGCGGTATTCTGGCGCTCACTGAAGCCGACACGCCGGAGCCGCCTGAGCGCCCGGCGATCCTCGACCGCGCCGCCGCGCTCGCGGCGCCGCTGCCGCCACTGCCCCCGACCCGCAACCCGGCCCGCGTCGCGGCGAAGTCGGCCCCCGGTGAGACCTCGGCGGCGGCGCTGGCCAAGTTCGCCGCCAATGCGCTCACCGTCGTGCCGACGGCCCGCGGACTTGCGCTGCATTCGCCGGCGCCGTCCGCCGGCCCCTACGGCGTTCTCGTCACCGACGGCTTCGCCGCTCCAACCTCAAGCTCGCTGACGGCGACCGCTGACTTGCGCGGCGCGACGCCCTAGCGGCCAAAATCAAACGTCTGGTCCTGTCATAAGGCCGCAGCGAGCGGAAGGGAGACTGTTTGCGCCGGCTGGCTGAAGGTCGGCGTCGGGCGTGGCGTCCTCCGCCCGCGGCCGTTAGTTTAGCGTTCGTGCGCCTCAACGCGCCGGAAAGAAGGAAGAGGTCTGATGAGCGAAACGCATTCGGACGCCCTGGTGATTTTCGGCGTGACGGGCGACCTCGCCCACAAGGCGATCTTCCCGGCGCTCTACGCGCTGGTGAAGAGCGGCGCGCTGCAGACGCCGGTGGTCGGCGTCGCTTCGCCGCGATGGACGCTGGAGCAACTGCGCGCCCGCGTGGAGAACAGCATCCAGCAGTCGCCAGGCGGGATCGACGACCAGGACGCCATGCGTCGTCTCGACGGACTGATCGTCTACGTGAGCGGCGACTACAACGACCCGAAGACGTTCGCCTCGATCAAGATGGCGCTCGGCGACGCCAAGCGTCCTGCCCATTACCTCGCAATTCCGCCCGCACTGTTCGAGACCGTGATCAAAGGGCTCAAGGCTGCGGGCCTGGCCGAGAACGCGCGCGTGATCGTGGAGAAGCCGTTTGGCCGCGACCTCACGTCGGCGCGCGAACTCAACGACGTCGCACGGGCGGCGTTCCCGGAAGACGCGATCTTCCGCATCGATCACTACCTCGGCAAAGAAGCGATCATGAACATCCTCTATCTTCGCTTCGCCAATGCGTTCCTGGAGCCGATCTGGAACCGCAACTACGTGTCGAGCGTCCAAGTGACGCTGGCGGAAGATTTTGGCGTCAGGGGCCGCGGCGCGTTCTACGAAACCGCCGGGTGCCTGCGCGACGTGATCGAGAACCATCTCTTTCAGATCGTCGCGCTGCTCGCCATGGAGCCGCCCGCCGGCCGGAGCTACGGCTTCGTCCAGGACGAGAAGGCCAAGGTCTTTCAGGCGATGCGGCCGCTAAGGCCGGAAGACATGGTGCGCGGCCAATATATCGGCTACCGCGACGAACTGAACGTCGCCAAGGATTCCGACGTCGAGACCTTCTGCGCGCTGCGGCTCTATGTCGATTCGTGGCGCTGGGCCGGCGTGCCGTGGTACCTGCGCTCCGGCAAATGTCTCGCGCAGACCGGCACCGAGATTCTGGTGTCGCTGAAGGCGCCGCCGCAGCCGCTGTTCGAAGATTCTGCGCCGACCTCGGGCCGGCCGAACTATTTGCGATTCCGCCTCTCGCCACGTTCCGTCATCGCCCTCGCCGCCCGCATCAAGCGCACCGGCAAGGAGTTCGTCGGCGACCTCAGGGAGCTCTCCCTGGCCGACGAGCATCCTGGCGAAGAGACGGCCTACACGCGGCTGCTGGGCAACGCGATGTCTGGCGACGGCGCGCTGTTCACCCGCGAGGATGCGATCGAGGCGGCCTGGGCGGCCGTCGATCCGGTTCTCAAGACCTATCCTCCGGTTCGCCTTTACGAGCGCCAGAGCTGGGGCCCGAAAGAGGCCGACGCGCTGATCGCGGCGGACGGGGGCTGGCACAATTTCGGCCCGGAGGGCGGTTCGGGCGCCTGACCCTTCTGCGGGTTGTCAAGACGCCAAAAGCCGGGCAGATGTTCGGCTTCGCCGACCCCCAACCCGGCGAACGTCAGATAATTCCTCACGAAAGAGAGCCCCGGTGACTCTGATAAAGCCCTTTCGCGCCTTGAGGCCGGCGCCAGGACGCGCGGCGGACGTTCTCGCCCCGCCTTACGACGTGCTGTCGAGCGCCGAAGCGCGCGACCGCGCCGAGGGCAAGCCATGGAGCTTTCTGCACGTCTCGAAAGCCGAGATTGATCTCGACCCGGCGACGGATCCCTATGACGCCGCGGTCTACGCCAAGGCGCGCGAGAATTTTCGCCGCATGATCGCCGAGGGCGCGCTCGTGCGCGACGACAAGCCTTGCTATTACGTCTACCGCCTGACCTGGCAGGGACGCGTCGAGACCGGCTTCGCGGCGGTCGCCTCGATCGCCGCTTACGCAGAGAACCGCATCCGCAAGCACGAACTGACGACGCCAGTGAAGGAAGACGACCGCGTGCGCCAGATCGAGGCGGTCGACGCGCAGACCGGACTGGTGATGCTGGCCTATCCGACGGCGCCGGCGATCGACGCTCTGCTAGCGCGCGCCGCCGCGGAAAAACCCGCGGTCGACGCGACAGCGGATGACGGCGTGCGCCACGAGCTGTGGGTGATCGACGACGACGCCACGATCGCGGCGCTGACCCGCGCGGTCGACGCCCTGCCTGCGCTCTACATCGCCGACGGCCATCACCGCTCGGCCGCAGCGCTGCGCATCGCGCAAGCGCGCGGGCAGAAGGACGGCTATTTTCTCGCCGTGTTGTTGCCTCACCAGCAGATGATGATCCTCGACTACAACCGCGTGCTGCGTGACCTGAACGGGCTGACGCCCGCTCAGGCGTTGAAAGAAATCGGACGCCGCTACGCGGTCGAACTGAGCGATCAGCCGGTGCGTCCGGCGCGCGCCGACGAGGTTGGCATGGTTCTCGGCGGCCGCTGGCATCGATTGACTTTGAGGCCCGAGCTGGCGGCCGAAGCGGCGCGGAGCGCCGATCCGACGGCGCGGCTGCCGGTGACGCTGCTCGCCAGGAACATCATCGAGCCGGTGTTCGGCGTCACCGATCCCCGACGCGACAAACGCATCGACTTCGTCGGCGGCGGCCGGGGCTTGATCGAACTGGAGCGGCTCGTTTCCTCGGGCAAGATGGCGGTCGCCTTCGCGCTCTATCCGACTGAGATGACCGACCTGATGGCGGTCGCCGACGCCGGCTCGATCATGCCGCCGAAATCGACCTGGTTCGAACCGAAGCTCGCCGACGGCATGGTCAGCCACTTGCTGGATTGATCGCCGGCGACCCCTCTCCCCGCGTGCGGGGAGAGGTCGGGTGAGGGGCTCGGAGATTGACGGCGCCGTTGCGGTTCATCGCCCCGCCCCTCATCCTAACCTTCTCCCCGCAAGCGGGGAGAAGGGACACGGAAGGCGAATTGATTTGATGCGCCGTCGGTCGGAAGCAAGGCGAAGACAGCGATGAGCCGCAAGCTCCTCATCGCCGGCCCGACGGCGAGCGGCAAGTCGGCCGTCGCGCTGAAGCTCGCCGAGCGGTTCGGCGGGACGATCGTCAACGCCGACGCGATGCAGGTCTACGCCGACCTGAGGGTCCTGACCGCTCGCCCGAGCGCGGCCGAGGCGCGGCGCGCGCCACATCTTCTGTTCGGCGAGGTCGACGGGGCGCAGAACTTCTCCGTCGGCCGCTGGCTCGAGCGCGCAAGAGAGATCCTCGCCGCGGCGCACGATCGCGCCGGGCCGCTGATCTTTGTCGGCGGCACTGGCCTCTATTTTCGCGCCCTGACCGAAGGCCTCTCCGACATCCCGCGCGTGCCCGAGGCGGTGCGCGCGGCGGTGCGCGCCGAGGCCGAAGGCGAGCCGACGCCGGCGCTGCACGCGCGGCTCACCGCGCGCGATCCGCTGACCGCCGCGCGGCTGAGGCCGAGCGACCGCCAGCGCGTGCTGCGGGCGCTCGAAGTTTTCGCCGCGACCGGCCGGCCGCTGGTCGAATTTCACGGCGCGCGCGAGGCGCCTGCGCTGCCGGCCGGCGCCTGGGCCGGTCTCTTCCTCGCCCCCGAGCGGGCGGCGCTCAACGCGCGCATCGAGGCGCGCTTCGACGAAATGCTGCGCGAGGGCGCGCTCGACGAAGTCGCGGCGCTCGCCGCGCGCCGGCTCGACCCCGCCCTGCCCGCGATGCGCGCTCACGGCGTTCCGCATCTGATCGCCCATCTCGACGATCGCCTGTCGCTCGAACAGGCGCGCGCGCTCGCGGTGCGCGACACGCGCCGCTACGCCAAGCGCCAGCTCACTTGGGCCCGCCACCAAATGCCGGACTTCGCCTGGGTGGCGCCTGAGGAGGCGGAGGCGGCGGGGGCTGACGCGTTCGCCTGAGGCGTTCTCTGCCCGCTTACTGCGGCAGGCAATCCAACCGATCGGCGGTGTCGTTGGCCCGCGCGACGATGCGGGCGGCGAGGATGCGCTGCATTGGACTGGGCCGCGCCGCGTTGCGTTTGATCGGGTTGGGCAGCGACGTCGCCAGCAGCGCGGCCTCGCGCGCGTCGAGCTGGCTCGCCCGCTTGTGGAAATAGCGTTGCGACGCGGCCTCGATGCCGTAGAGGCCGTCGCCCCATTCGGCGATGTTGAGGTAGACTTCGACGGTGTGCGCCTTCGACCAGACCTTGCCGAGCACCAGTGCGACGCCGATCTCGATCCCTTTGCGAACGGTCGAGCGGCCTGGCCAAAGGAACAGGTTCTTGGCCGTCTGCATGGTGATCGTCGACGCGCCGCGGCTGGGGCCATTCTTGCCGGCGCCGTGGATGACGTCATGCAGCGCATCCCAATCGACGCCGTCGTTCTGACAGAACCCATCATCTTCCGAAGCGATCACCGAAGCGACGGCGATCGGCGCGATATCGGCCAGCCTGACGTAGGTGCGTTCGTAGCTCTTGCCGATGGCCATCCGGCCGAGCATCAGCGTCGAGACCGGCCGCGCGAAGGCGTAGAGGGCGATGAGCCCAGCAAGAACCAAGACCAGCGCCAGCCCAGCGAAAACGACGATTCGCGCCAGGATGACGAAAGAGAAGCGCCGCCGAGCCATCCCGTAGCCTTGGCGCAAGCCGGTGCGCCGGGCAAGCGGGCCGGGACGGTTGCCTTCCGCCGCTCGCGCGCCTGGGCTATTTTCAACCCATGAGCGCAAAGCCAAAACCACCGGACCAACTCTCGCGCGACGAGGCGCAGGCCGAGCACGCGCGCCTCGGCGCGGAAATTGCCGGGCACGACCGGCGCTATCATGGCGAAGACGCCCCGACGATCTCCGACGGCGAATACGACGCGCTGCGCCGGCGCTACGTCGCGCTCGAGGAAGCGTTTCCCGATCTCGCCGGGCCCGATTCGCTGTCGCGCAAGGTCGGCGCGGCGCCGGCGAAGGAATTCGCCAAGGTCCGCCACGTCGTGCCGATGCTTTCGCTCGGCAACGTCTTCGTCGACGAAGAGGTCGAGGAATTCTGCGCCCGCGTGCGCCGCTTCCTCGGCCTCGGCGACGACGCGCCGCTCGCCTTCACCGCCGAACCGAAGATCGACGGCCTCTCCTGCTCGCTGCGCTACGAACGCGGCAAACTCGTTCAGGCGGCGACGCGCGGCGACGGCTACGAGGGCGAGGACGTGACCGCCAACGTGCGGACGATCGGCGAAATCCCGCAGACTCTGGCCGCCGCGCCGGCGGTGCTCGAGGCGCGCGGCGAAGTCTATATGGCGCACGCCGATTTCGCCGCGCTCAACCAACGCCAGGCGGCCGCCGACAAGCCGCTGTTCGCCAATCCGCGCAACGCCGCCGCCGGCTCGCTGCGCCAGCTCGATCCCAAGATCACCGCCGAGCGGCCGCTGAGATTCTTCGCCTACGCCTGGGGCGAACTCAGCGCGCCGCTCGCCAAAACGCAAAAGGGCGCCATCGACGCGTTCAAGCGCTTCGGTCTGCCGGTCAATCCGCTAACCCGGCTTTGCCAAACGCCAGCCGAGATGCTCGGCCATTACCGCGCGATCGAGGCGCAGCGGGCGACGCTCGGCTACGACATCGACGGCGTCGTCTACAAGGTCGACGACCTCGCGCTGCAGGCGCGGCTCGGCTTCGTCTCGCGCAGCCCGCGTTGGGCGGTCGCGCACAAGTTCCCCGCCGAACGCGGGGCGACGATCGTCGAGGCGATCGAGATCCAGGTCGGCCGCACCGGCGCATTGACGCCAGTCGCCAAATTGAGACCGGTCACTGTTGGCGGCGTCGTCGTCTCCAACGCGTCGCTGCACAACGAGGACGAGATCGCCCGGCTCGACGTCCGGGTCGGCGACACGGTCGTCGTCCAGCGCGCCGGCGACGTCATCCCGCAAATCCTCGAAGTCGCGCTCGACAAGGCGCGCGGCGCAGAGCCTTACGTGTTCCCAAACGTCTGTCCGGTCTGCGGCTCGGCGGCGTTGCGCGAGATCGACGAGAAGACCGGCGTAGCCGACGTCGTGCGCCGCTGCACCGGCCGCCTCGTCTGCGCCGCCCAGGCGGTCGAGGGCCTCAAGCACTTCTGCTCGCGCAACGCCTTCGACATCGAAGGGCTCGGCGACAAGCAGATCGAGCTGTTCTTCAAGGAGGGCGTGATCAGGATCGCCGCCGACATCTTCACGCTCGCCGCGCGCGACGGCCAGGGCCGGCCGCCCTTGAGCGAATGGGAGGGGTTCGGCGAAGTCTCGGCTCGCAATCTGTTTGCGGCGATCGAGGCGCGGCGGCGCATCCCCTTCAACCGTTTTCTCTACGCGCTCGGCGTGCGCCACGTCGGCGAGACCAACGCGCGTCGACTCGCGCGCCATTTCGCCGATTTCGACGCCCTACGGCGCGCCGCCCGCGCGCCCGACGCGGCCGACGCGCTCGGCGGGGTCGACGGGATCGGCCCGGTGGTGATCGAATCGATCGTCGACTTCTTCGCCGAGCCGCACAACGAGACGGCGATCGACAAGCTGGTCGCCCAGGTGACGATCGAGCCGATGCCGGCGCTCGCGACCGGCCATCCGCTCGCCGGCAAAACGATCGTCTTCACCGGCTCGCTCGAGCGCATGACCCGCGACGAGGCGAAGGCAATGGCCGAGCGATTGGGCGCAAAGGTGTCGGGGTCAATCTCGGCCAAGACCGACCTCGTCGTCGCCGGGCCCGGCGCGGGATCGAAGCTGACCAAGGCGCGTGAACTCGGCGTCGAGACGATCGACGAAGAGGAATGGCTGCGCCGAGCGGGGCGGGATTAGGCCGCCCGCCGGTCGTTATTGCGAGGAGCGAAGCGACGAAGCAATCCAGGGGCCGAAGGGCGCAGCCCGTCGAACCCCGGATTGCTTCGCTTCGCTCGCAATGACGGAGAGGACAACGCCTCGTTACGTCCTCGCGCTACGGCTGCGTTTCGGCGTGCTGCTGGTCGGCCGCGTTCGGCGGCATCGTCAGCGCGTCCATCTTCGCCTTCTGCTCGTCGCTCAGCGAAGCGTAGAAGTCCTGCAACGGCGGCTTGACCATGTCGACGGCGTTCGCCATTGCTTGCAGCCGCGCCTTGACCGCATCGAGCCGGCCGGTCGGCGTCAGCGGCGCCTCCTTCGGGCACGAGGCGAGGACCACGTCGTCGGCCTTGCCGGCGGCGTCGCGCAACGTATTGAGCGACTGCTGCTGCTTGTCGTCGGGCTTGACGGCACTCGTGATCCGATCGACCGCGATTGCGGGCACCGCGTAATTTGGCCCGCATAACTGCGCCAGGTTCGGCGCCGCGACGTTCTTGTTCTGACCGAGCGCGTTGAATGCGGCCTTCTGCTCATCGTTCAGCGACGCGTAGAAGTCGTCGAGCGGGCCGCCGACCGTGTTCGCCGCCTGGATCATGGCTTGCAGCCGGCCCTGCACCGCGTCGAGTCGCGCAACCGTGGTCGTCGGCGCCTGCTGCGAGCAGGAGGCGGAGAGCGTCTTTTCGGCGTCGGCTTCGGCGTTCTTCAGCGCGTCGAGCTTGCCGCTCTGGTCCGCGGTCGGCTGGACGGTCTTGGTGATCGGGTCGATCGCAGCGCCGCCGCCGAGCGACTGGGCGGAGACGCACAATTGGCTGGCCGAGGTCGGCGGGGCGCCGGAAGCCGGCGGCTGAGCGTTCGCCTGCGCGTTGGGTTGCGGCGCCGGCCCAGCGGCGACGGGCGGCGGGGCGTCGCCGTAGCCATTGCCGCCGA
>Ga0181522_10000553_pt1 | contig 27321 bp, 25 predicted proteins | sample PEATcosm2014_Bin_27_FD_121103 | JGI IMG/M metagenome (GOLD analysis project Ga0181522, IMG submission 121103) | Peatland microbial communities from MTU Mesocosm Facility, Houghton, MI, USA - PEATcosm2014_Bin05_10_metaG | ecosystem: Environmental > Terrestrial > Soil > Wetlands > Peat | place...
AGGAAAAAGTTTATCCTCGCGAATCGCTTCGTGCAGCGCCGGAACCAGATCCTCTTCCGGAATCGTGCCCTTCTCGAAAAACTCTTCCATCAACTCATCTTTGCCCTCGGCGACAAGTTCCACCAATCTCTCGTGCGCTTCCTTGGCAACGTCGGCCATGTTCGCCGGGATGGGTCCTTCTTTGCCCTTGCCGTTTCCGCCCATCTCGTAGGTGTAAGCCTTCATCCGCACGAGATCGACGACACCGCTCAGACTCTTTTCGCCGCCAATCGGCAATTGCAGCGGCGTCACGGCGCGGCCGAAGGCGGTGGTGAGCGATTCGAGCACGCGGCTGGCGTCGGCGCGGTCGCGGTCCATGCGGTTGACGACGATCATGCGCGGCAGGTCGATATCGCTGCAGTATCCCCAGACGCGCTGCGTCACAACCTCGACGCCAGCCACTCCGTCGACGACGACGAGCGCGGCGTCGACCACGGGCAACACCATCTTCGCCTCGTGAACGAACATGTTGAAGCCGGGGGTGTCGAGCAGATTGATCTTCACCTTGGAGTCAGGCTTGCCCCATTCGACAACAGCGAGGCCGGTGGAGATGGACATCTTGCGCGCGACTTCTTCTTCATCGTAGTCGGTGACGGCAGCGCCGTCGTCGACTCGTCCGAGTCGCGGCGCGGCTCCGGCCGTATAAAGCATGGCTGACACGAGCGTGGTTTTGCCGGCGTGCCCGTGTCCAATCAGGGCAAGGTTGCGGAGGCGGGCTCCATCGTAAACTTTCACGGTTCTCCTTCCGCAGGCTTAGGGAAGGGTGATCACCCCGGAATATGGATGAGGACAGGGTACAGGCCAGTCCAACATCGCCTGCGAAACTTTTGATGCTAACACAGGCCGTGGGGGTGGTCCACGTTGCACTCCCGCAGATCCAGCTGGCTACAGGGTTGGGCTCTTCTCCGCGATCAGCTTCCTGATCTTCTCCACAAACTCCGTCGTGCCCATGTCTTCGGTCTTCTCTTTGCCTCTCGTGCGAACGTTGACCTTGTTCGCCTCGCCTTCCTTGTCCCCGACGACCAGCAGAAACGGCACCTTCTGCATGGCATGTTCGCGGATCTTCGCATTCATCTTCTCGCTGCGGGCATCGACCTCGACGCGCACTCCCGCTGACCGCAATTGCGCCGCGACTTTTTCCGCGTATTCCGTATGCCGCTCCGCGATCGGAATCATGGCCACCTGCACCGGCGAGAGCCACACGGGAAACGCTCCGGCGTAGTGCTCGATCAGCACGCCAAAGAATCGTTCAATCGATCCGTAGAGCGCGCGATGGACCATTAACGGTTGCTTGCGGCTGCCATCCTCGGCTACGTATTCGAGCTGGAAGCGCTGCGGCAGGTTGAAATCGAATTGAACGGTCGAGAGTTGCCACAGCCGCCCGATCGCATCGACCAGCTTGATATCGATCTTCGGGCCGTAGAACGCGGCTTCGCCAGGAATGATCCTGTATTCAATGTTCCGCTCTTTGAGCACCTTCTCCAGCGAATCGGTCGCCAGCTTCCACTGCTCGTCGCTGCCCACAAAGTTCTTGCGGTCATCGGGATTCCACGTGGAAAGCTCGGTCTGGAATTTGTCAAAGCCGAAATCTTTCAGAACCTCCAGCGCGAAGTCGAGGCAGCCAACGATTTCCCCCTCGATTTGTTCCGGAGTACAGAAGATATGCGCGTCGTCCTGCGTGAAGCCGCGCACGCGCAACAGCCCATGCATCACGCCCGAACGCTCGTAGCGATAGACCGTGCCAAGTTCGCCCAGACGCACCGGCAAATCGCGGTACGACTTCAGCGAGTCGCGGTAAATGAGAATGTGACCGGGGCAGTTCATCGGCTTGAGGCGATATTCGGCGTCATCGAGTTCCATGACGTCGAACATGTTGGCCGAATAATAGCCCTCATGACCCGAGGTGTAGAACAACTGGCGGCGCGCCACATGCGGCGTGCTGACGAGCGAGTAACCCCGCCGCAGGTACTCTTCGCGCATCCAGTCTTCCATCTCTTTGCGGATGATGCCGCCCTTCGGATGCCAGAAGATCAAGCCCGGGCCCGCGAGTTCCTGGATCGAAAACAGGTCGAGTTGTTTGCCGAGCACGCGATGGTCGCGTTTCTTCGCCTCCTCGAGGCCGTTCAGGTAGGCATCGAGATCCTTCTTCGAGAAAAAGGACGTGCCGTAGATGCGCTGCAGTTGGGCATTATTTTCGTCTCCCAGCCAATAGGCGCCGGCGATGTTGAGCAGCTTGAACGCCTTGATTTTTCCGGTCGAAGGCAGGTGCGGACCGCGACAGAAATCCTGAAACTTGCCCGTCTTGTAGAGCGAGATTTTTTCATCAGGCTTGGTGAACTGCTCGATGAAGTGGCACTTCATAAAGTCGCCTTCGCCCTTGAATTTCTCGAGACCTTCCTGGCGCGGCAGAAATTCGCGCGCGAAAGGCAGGTTCTGCTGCACCAGTTCCTGCATCTTCTTTTCAATCTTCTCGAGATCTTCCGGCGTGAATGGTGTCTCGCGATAGAAATCGTAGAAGAATCCGTTCTCCGTCGCAGGCCCGTGGCCCAATTTGGTCTCAGGAAAGAGCTCGAGCACCGCGGCCGCTAACAGATGTGCCGACGAGTGGCGATAGAGTTCAAGAGCCTCCGGGTCTTTCTCGGTGATGATTCGCAGGTCGGTGTCTTTTTCGAGCGGCCGGGCGAGGTCGATGAGATCGCCGTTCATTTTGGCGGCGAGAGCGGCATCGGCAAGACGCGGGCTGATGTCCTTGGCCACGTCGAGTGCAGTGGTTCCCTTCGCGACTTCCTTGGTGCTGCCGTCGGGGAGTTTGAGATGAATGCTGTCAGACATGGATGAGAGGCCCTGTATTTTGCTGAATCTCTTGAGTTTAAAGGAACGATTTGGGAAGGGTCAAACGCGGCGGTACGCGGGTGTAAGGCGGGGTGTGCGACGTACAAGTAAGGATTCGCGAGGTGTCTTTTTTTGGGGGTCTCTTTCTGTACGTATATAGTAAGTTCAGAAAATCTCCCGGTATCATTGCCTGGAGCTCCGCATGCCCCACTCCCTGCCCGAACTGCTCGACAGCCGTAGCCATCTCCTGCGGGAACTCTCGCAACTTGGTGATCTTCAGCCCGGTTCCATTTCCTCCGTCGACCGACGCTGCGGCAAGCCCGGTTGCCATTGTGCTCTACCCGAGGACTCCGGACACGGCCCGCAGCGACGACTCACGCACCAAATCGCAGGCAAAACCGCTACTCAGACCCTGTCTTCTGCCGGCGCCGTACGCAAAGCCGAAAAGGAAATTGCCGAGTTTCGCCGCTTTCAAACCCTGGCGCAGCAATTGATCGAGATCAACCAGAAGATCTGCCGCCTGCGGCCCATCACGGCCGAGGAAGCCATGCCGGTTCAGAAAAAACGGCGGAGACACTCCAGGCGGAAATCAGCCGGGAAATAGTACGCGGCGGTACGCGGCGGAGGAAGGGCACCCAAAGAAACTTGGCTAGCGCATGGGTGAAAAACTGCACGCTTCAAACTATATAGCTTGCGGCGCTTCCCGCAGCTTTTCAATGGATGCTTTTACCTTTGCCGAAACCTCATCCATATCCCGTAAGGACAATCCGGCGGTAGAGATTGGTTCGCCGACGCGCATTTCGAGGGGCTGGCATTTGATGTGGTAGGTGTTCATCGGAAGCAAATCGAAGGTGTCGATGAGCGCGATGGGAACGATATCAGCCTGTGCCTTGATGGCCAGGAAGAATGCTCCCGGCAGAAATGGCTGAATCTTTCCATCCTGAGTACGCCCGCCCTCGGGAAAAATGACGAGCGGCATCCCTTGCCGCAAGCTTCTCAGTGCTGATTTGATCGCTCCGATTGACACCGCTGGATTCTGCTGATTGATGCAAACCTGCCCCGACCGCCGCAGGTGCCATCCGACAAACGGATACGCCAGCAATTCACTCTTGAAAATAATGCGAAACTGAAATGGCAGATTGACATAGAGAATCGGAATGTCGAGTGCCGATCCGTGAGTCACCGCATAGACGCGCGGCCTGGAATTGTCGATCGCCTGTTCGTTCGTGCCCGTGACCTTCACCGGCGACAGGATTGTCTTCATGATGAGCCTTGACCACGTGCGCGCGAAGTTGTGCTGGATGCGACCGTTCCGGTCGAAGAACGAACAGATCAGGGAAAGTGTGCCGAGAACGATGGTGTAGGCCCAGATAAGTGGGGCGAGGACGAAATAAGAGCGCAGACGGCTCAGCCAGCCGTGCCCGCGCGAGCGCTGAACGACCGATGGTTTCTCAGACCAGGTCCGGAGGGGAGGTTCAGCTTGTCCGGCGGAGCGTAGTTCGGCTGGCTCCTTCTCCGGCTCCGCGGTTGTGACGACCTTGTTCACCGTTTACCTCTATGCCGACTTTGCCCGGAAGCGAGCCCAGCTCCGACATCCCCCAGCTTCACATCCTTAGATGCTGACGCCCAGTATTCGCATCGCTTCTCCGACAATGTAAATTGAACCGGTAATCACAACCAATCCCCTCGATCCGGCACCCTTTTTCGCTCGATCCAGGGCCGCCGCCACGTCGCTGGCGTCTTCGATATTGACCCCATCTCCCAGTCGCGCCGCTGCCTGGCGAATCTCCTCCGGGCTCGCCGAGCGCGGGTTGTTGGCGTGCGTCACGATTACTCGACTGGCAATCGGAAAGAGGATCTCGGTAATCTCGCGCATCGCCTTGTCGCGCATCACGCCAAAGACCATGGTGACATCGCGTCGATCGGCCGCATTTTGATACGCCGAAAGCGTTGATCGGAGCGCCCAAGCCCCGGCGGGATTGTGTGCAACATCGAGCACATACTCGGGATTCCGCGCTGTCGCCGGCAGCACCTGAAACCGGCCCGGCCACCGCGTTTGCCGAATGCCCCGCGCGATCGTCTCCGGCGAAATTCCGGCCACTCCCTGCGCCTGCAATTCGACGGCCGCCGCAATTGCCAGGGCAACGTTGCGGAGCTGGTGGCGGCCGACGAGCGGTGATTCGACCTCGATCTCGTTTCCCATGACCTCAACGGGATAACTTTGCGCCTGCCCATCGGCCTCAGGCCACAGACTACTGCCAGGCGAGAGTGGAGGCACATAGAGCACCGCATTCACCGCCCGCGCACCGCGATCCAAAATCGTGTTTCCGATAATGTCGTTGGCTTCGGGCAATTGCGGCAGCGTAACGACGACTCCAGCCGGGCGAATGATTCCCGCCTTTTCCTGCGCAATCTCTGCGATCGTTTCTCCCAGATATTTTTGATGATCGAGCGAGATGTCGGTGATGATGCTAAGCCGTGGCTCAACCACGTTGGTCGCATCCAAACGCCCGCCCATGCCTACTTCAAGCACCACGATGTCAGGATGGCTGCGAGCAAAATATTCGAACGCGATCGCGGTGAGCATTTCGAAAAAGCTCGGGTGCCACGGGAGATCGCCTTCGACAACCAGGCGCCCGGCGGTGCGATCGACCACGTCGTGCAGGAGCGCGAATTCGTCGTCGGCGATGGGCTTCCGATCGACACGAATTCGCTCGTTGATGCGAACGAGGTGCGGCGATGTGTAGAGTCCTGTCTTCAGGCCGGAAGCCTGCAAAATGGAAGAGAGAGTTGCGGCCGTCGAACCTTTGCCATTGGTACCAGCGACCAGCACGGTTCGGAGCCGGCTCTCCGGATGCCCCAATGCCCCGAGCAGCACGCGCATGTGAGCGAGATCGAACTTGTGCGACGGCGCCTGTGCCAATTCATGGCCTAACGCATACATCTGCGCCACTGCGGTTTCGTAGGACATCGGTCTTTCGTCGCTGGTCGCCGGCCGCTCGCGAATCGGGGAGGCTCGCGGTTCGGCGACGCCATAGTTAGACTAACAAGTCCGGCCTTCGGTTTCGACATTCTCGCATTGGAAGGAGCCTGCCCGCGGTTGAAAGGCATCCTCTGAGCTGTGAGGAGATGCGCTTCTGGAGGGAGTCCGGTTCTTACGCCGCCTGCACCATGAAATCGAGCGCCCGCGCGATGTACGGTTTCAAATCCTTGCGCGGGACCACGGCGTCGAGCATCCCGTGCTCGAGCAGAAATTCGGAGCGCTGGAAGCCCGGCGGCAGCTTCTGCCGGATCGTCTGCTCGATCACTCGCGGTCCGGCGAAGCCGATCAGCGCGCCCGGTTCGGCGATGTTGAGGTCTCCCAACATGGCAAAAGATGCGGTCACGCCACCGGTCGTCGGATCGGTCAAAACCGAAATGTAGGGGACCTTGGCGGCGTCCAAACGGGCGAGCGCAGCGGAGATTTTTGCCAACTGCATGAGGCTGATCACGCCTTCCATCATGCGCGCTCCGCCTGACGCCGCCACGATGATGATCGGTGTGCGCGTCTCGGTGGCCGCTTCAATCGCTCGCGTGATGGCCTCGCCAACCACTGCTCCCATGCTCCCACCGATGAATGAATATGCCATCGAGCTGACAATCACCGGGCGGCCGCCGAGCTTGCCCCGGGCATTGATAATCGCGTCTTTGAGCCCCGTATCGGCCTTCGCCTGCCGCAATCGGGAGGAATAGGCCTTCAAATCGACAAATTTCAGCGGGTCGGTGGAGACGAGATTACTCTCGAAAATCTCGTATTGATTGTCGTCGAGAAGCTGTCCGAGGCGAGTCTTCGCATCGATGCGGAAGTGTTTGTCGCACTTCGGGCAGACATTAAGATTGTCTTCAAGATCTTTTTTCCAGATAATCTGCCGGCAGTTGTCACACTTCACCCACAAACCCTCGGTGCGCACCTTTTTCTCGCCCGAAGTGTCAAGCTCGCCGGATTGTCGTTTAAACCAAGCCATAAAAAGCAGTCGTCAGTGATCGTTCGCCGGTGGTTTTCAAAGCTCCCGTTACTGACCGCCGGTCACCAGCCACCGACCACTAGTATTCAATTCCTCTCTGCGCCATCACGCCTTTCTCATAGGCATGCTTTACCTGGCGCATTTCAGTTACGGTGTCAGCAATCTCAACAATTGAAGGATGAGCGTTCCTGCCGGTCAAAATGACGTGGACCATTTCCGGCTTCCGCCCCAGAGATTCCGCTACCCTTGACGCGTCCAGCATACCGTAGCTGATGGCGTAATTGATCTCATCGAGCACCACCAGGTCCCACTCACCGGATTGGATCGCTTTCTCCGCCTCGGACCATGCATCCTCCACCATCTTCACATCTTCCAGGTCCGGTTTCTCGGTGCCGACTTTTACGAAGCCGCGTCCCATCTGCCTCATAATGAACTTGTTGCCAAACGCCTTGACGGCATCCAGTTCGCCGTAATGCCACGATCCCTTCAGAAATTGCAGCATCAGAACTCGCATCCCCTGGCCGACCGCGCGCAACGCCGTGCCCATCGCGGCAGTGGTCTTACCCTTGCCGGGACCGGTATTCACGATGACGAGACCACGGCGAAGATCCGACATAACAGCCGAATCTTCTATTCTACCGGATGGGGTCACTGCGCTGAGGAATTTGTGATCGGCAAGCTGTTATGAATGATCTTGATGTATGGGCGGACGGCTTTGGTTTCCGTCCGCCCACCGGGGTAGGGAGAATGGTAGGGGGAGAGCTGCTAAGACATGTCGACGCGTCGTTGCTTCGACTGAGGGTCAGCTCGCGCTGCTCCCGAGTCGTCCGCGTCCATCAGGAGCGCCGCGATCCGCAAAGCGTCCATCTCTTTGCGGACTCGCAACAGATCCTGTTCTTTCGCTTTTAGTACTTCGTACGGGTTCTTCATGGGGAAGGGCCTCACTCACAAGCTTGTTTCGCCTGCTGGAAACACAGTAATCACTTTTTTCAATGCTGGAAAGCTACCGGAGGTGCAGGGGGTCTTGAGAATGTAAACCGGCGGCGATCGGTCTGACCGGCCGTTGCCCATTACTATAAAGTTAATGTCCCAGATGATAAGGATGATTTTTGAGAATGGTAAAAGCGCGATAGATCTGTTCGACCAGAACCACACGCGCTAACTCGTGCGGCAGCGTCATCTTTCCGAGAGATAACGTAAAGCCCGCGCCGCGCCGCGCTTCTTGGCTGAAGCCATCGCTACCGCCAATCGCGAACAGCAACGGCATGGCGCTCAGGTGCTCACGCTCGATAAATTCGGCGAACTCTTCAGAAGACAGCTGTTTCCCGCGCGAATCGAGAAGAACGAGCTTATACCGCTCTTTATTCCTCCGGTCCTTATTCTGACCTTCGCCGCGAGCGAGCGACAAGATTGCGGCTTCGTCCTTCAGTGCCAGGCCCGCAACCTCGGCATGGCGTGAAATCCGTCGCAAATACTCCTCAGTCAGAGCCTGGATCGCCGGCTCTTTCGTCTTTCCGATCCATGCCACATTGATCTTCACTCGATGATCTTCACAAGCTGATTTTCACAAAATAATCTTCAGGGGGACGATCTTCACAACAGGAGAGCCAACCAGAACTACATCGGCGCCGAACCGAATCTCATTCTGCATGCGACCTCGCTCGATCTCCGGCTTCGCCTCGGCGCGAGTCGTCGGTCACTAGTTCTTCCGGGACTCGTTCCAGCGTCGGCCGGAACTTGAAAGCGGACATTCAGGCCTGCTTCTTCCGTGTCTTTCTAGCCAGGCCAGAGGCGGCTCTGACCTCGGACTTGGCCGTCCCCCCGGTCGCTGCCGGTCGCGCCTTCGGTTTTGCCAGCAATTCCGCGGGTTCAAGCCGCCTGGCCGACTTCCAGAGCCGTTCCAGATCGTAGAACTGGCGCGCCTTCTCCGAGAAGACGTGGACAACAAAATCGACATAGTCGAGCAGCACCCACTCCGCCTGCTTGTAGCCCTCGGAGTGAGTTACGCGAAGTCCGAGCACCTCCAGTCGCTCGTCAACGGCATCCGCGATTGCCTGCACCTGGCGCGGATTGGCGCCGCTGCACATCACAAAGTAATCGGTGAACGCTCCTGAATCTTTTTCCAGTTCGAGAACCGCAACGTCTTCGGCTTGTTTGTCCTGGCAGGCGAGGATCGCTTCATTCACTTGGCGCTTGAGGTCGTCCTTCTTCTTCATACGGGCTCATCGATTGTACCCCGCTTCACCGCGCGATACAGTCCGTGCTTTCGTATGTAATCCGCGACCCGGGCGTCCAGCCATCGTGCGAGCGGCCGACCTTGTGCTGCCGCGCTTCGAATCGTGGTCGCCGAAACGCTCTGGTTCACTCCCTCCAGCAGGTGCAAAGCAACGCCGGGCAGGACCAGTTCCCCTCTTGCCGGTTGCTTGTGAAACGGACGAGTCACCGCCACCGGAGGCCGTAAGTCCTCCGGCAAGGATTCGGCTACGTCTCGTAACGAATATCCAGGCCGGCTGGCCACGATAAAATCGCACTCCCCGAGGAGTGCGCGCGCCTCGCGCCATTTCGCCACGTCACGGAAGGCGTCAATACCGATCAGGAAAAAAAGGCGGTCCGACTTCCTGAGCGTTTGTTTCAGGCGCCGAACCGTGTCGATCGAATAATTCACCGCTTCGGCATTGGCATCTCGGGCGCCGCGTTCCGTCCGGCCTCTGGCAGCTTTCACGATGTTCGTGGTGGCATATCCCGGCGCTTCGAGCAACGTGGGCTTGAAATGCTTTTGGTCCTCTGTTGCCAGGGCGACCATCGTATAGCGATGGATAAAGGCTGTGAGCGGCTGTTTCTGTTTGTGTGGAGGAATATTCGCCGGGACAAACAACACCTGCCGCAGATCGTAACGGACGGCCGCCGCCTGCGCCAGCGCCAGGTGTCCGCGATGAATCGGGTCGAAGCTGCCGCCGAAAAGACCTAGGTTCATGCCGTCGATGTTCCCGTCAATGTTCCCGTCAATGTCCCGCTAGTTTCCTCGTTTCCACTCGCGGTTGCAAGACATGTTGCAAAACTATGTTCCCATCCGTTTTTTTTCACGACTTACTTTTGCGCAAAGCGTCCGATGAGATTAGGCTGTCGTCACGGTTCTTGCTCATCCCTGCCGACGCACGAACTGGCTCACGCTGCTCGCGGGTGTACCTCTGGCCACTGCGTCGCTCGCGAAAGTGCGGTGGACTGCCGTAACTCGCTCTGCGCCGATTGGGCGCATAGCATGAGGCCATGCGAATGAAACTCCCCCTCATCCGCAGCTTGGTCGTACCGCCTGCGCGCGCTCCCATCCTGCGCTACGGAGTCGCTCTCCTCAGCACGGTTCTCGCGCTGATACCAGCCTTATTTTTCTCCGATATAGCGGAGAGCCGCCTCGTCGTCTTCGCCGTCGCCGTGATGGTCAGCGCCTGGTATGGCGGATGGAAGCCCGGCCTCGCCGCCACTTCCTTTGCGCTCACCGTCAGCGCCTACTATTCGCTCACGAGGGGACAGCCGCCAAGCGAATATCGCAGGGCGATTGCGCACCTGGCCCTGTTTTTCGCGGTCGCCCTGTTGATTTGCTGGTTCAACGGCGCTCTCCGGGCAACGCAAGAGAGCCTGCGACGGTCGGAGACGAACTTTCGTTCGCTGGTGATGAACGCGCCGTATGGCATCTGCCGCTGCGATGCTCTCGGCATCGTCCATGATGCCAATCCCGCAATGGTAGCCATGTTTGGCTACGGGAGCGCCGCCCATCTCACCGGCCGGCATCTCGGAAGCCTGTACGCCGATGCCCAGCAGTGGTTTCAAACCGCCGATTATTTTCATGCGCGCAAGGAATTTACCAACCTGACCACCGAATGCGTGCGCAAGGACGGCTCTCCGATCGTAGCCCGCATTTCCGGCCGCTCGATTCCAAATGGCAAGGACGGCGCCAACTACGAAATATTCATGGAGGACGTTACCGAGACCCGCATGCTTGAACTGCAACTGCGCCAGGCGCAAAAAATGGAGGCCATCGGCCGCCTCGCCGGCGGCATAGCCCACGACTTCAACAACCTTCTCATGGTCATCTCCGGCTACTCGGAGTTTCTGCTCGAACGTCTCGGACCAGATCCTCAGCTGCGCGTTCCGGCGAAGGAGATTTCGAACGCCACCGAGCGAGCCACGGCGCTGACCCGGCAATTGTTGGCCTTCAGCCGCAAACAAATGCTGACTCCCAAGGTGCTTGACCTTAACGAGGTGGTCACCGAAAACCTCAAAATGCTCACTCGCATGATCGGAGAGGATATCAATCTGGTCATGGTTCCAGGCACCGGGCTCGGCGCCGTCCGCGCCGATCCCGGGCAGATCGAGCAGGTCATCATGAACCTCGCCGTCAACGCCCGCGACGCCATGCCCCAGGGCGGAAAGCTCACGATCGAGACCGCCAACGTCAAGCTCGGCGAAAACTTCGCCCGAACGCATAGCCCGCTTCCGCCGGGGGAATACGTCATGCTTGTCATCAGCGATACAGGCGTCGGCATGGATAGCGAAACCCAGTCGCGCATTTTCGAGCCTTTCTTCACCACCAAGGGTGCAAAGGGGACGGGCCTCGGTCTCTCGACCGTATATGGCATCGTGAAGCAGAGCGGCGGCTTTATCTTCGTCGATAGCCAGCCCCAGCGCGGGACCGCTTTCCGCGCTTATTTTCCGCGAGTCGATGGCCGCGAAGACACGGCAGCCGCGCAAGAAGCGGTGAGCTTGCCCCGTCCCGATCACGGACAGGAGACTCTCCTGCTCGTTGAAGATGAAACCAATCTACGCCGCCTCGCGCGCCAGTATCTGGAAATGCAGGGTTACAAGATTCTCGAAGCTCAGGACGGCGCCGCAGCTCTGCAGATTGTTCAGGGACACCAGGGCAAGATCGAGCTTCTGCTCACCGATGTCATCATGCCCGGCATGAACGGGCGGGAACTGGCAGCGCACATTACCGAGTTCCTGCCCGAGATCCGCGTCCTTTATATGTCGGGCTACACCGAAAATGCAGTCGGTCAAGACGGCATGCTCGATGCCGGCATTAATCTGCTGCAAAAACCGTTCAGCCTTCCCGTGCTGAAAGACCGTGTGCGCGAGGTGCTGGATTCCGAGCCCATCCCCCTGGAGGTTGTCATGTCATCGCGCACTGCTGGTTCAACTGCCGTTGAAAAGAAGGTCCCACCGTTCCGAGCTCGCCGCTTCAATCTTCAGCTTCCACTGCGCTATCGTCCGCTCGGTGAAAAGAGCTGGCGCCCCGGTACCACCGAGAACATCAGCCGTTCAGGATTGCTTTTCCAGGCGCAGGAATTGCTTCATCCGAATGCGCAAGTGGAGATAACCCTCGTATTGCCGGCTGAAATTGCCGGTCTCGCGGCCACCGAAGTGATGTGCCGCGGGCAGGTGGTGCGCTCGGTCGAAGCGAAAAAACCAGGCCAGGGCCGTAACGTGGTTCCCGCCTTGGCCGCGAAAATCCTGCAATACCACTTCCAGCACGGAGCGCGCGTTGGCGAGGCATAACGGGGGCCGCCGCACATGAACAGACGATCGCGAAACAAGGATCGCAAAACATAAGGATCGCAAAACCTTAAGGTCGCAAAACCGAAGGGACGCGAATACAGCCTTGGGTACTGTGCAGTTACCTTCGATAGCCTTACAGCTTGGACAAACGCCCTTCCAGGCTGTACATTTCGACTCAGTACTATTCAGTTACGCAGTGAGGATAGCCATGTCCCTGGTGGTGAAACTGGAAGACGACCTCGGCGAACGCAGCGATTGGGTCATGCTGCATGGCGTGGTTCCGGCCGCCAGCCATGCCGACTACCTGCTGCTCAGCGGCATCGATCCTTTCGGCAAAACCGTCTTCAATCACCTGCAGATGGAAGCCTTCCTTCGGGAGTGGGATCGCGCAAAAGATCGAGTGCGCGACGAGAGCCAGCTGGAGGCTTGGGAGAAAGTGAAGCACATGGCCGAAAGTTGCCGCCACGACCGCGACCTGTATCTGCGCTTTGTCGGCAACTGAACGAGAGCCAGGTTCGTGGCAGAGTATCGCTTTCGCGATACCGCGAGTCCAAAGCCGGGTGGACCCTTCTAGGGGCTGGCGATCATCATCGGATCACCGGAATTCTCGCGCCCAATCTCAACTCCTTCCATGAGGATCGGTCGTGTAAACCGGTGCCCCCGTGCAGTTCCGAAGCTAGACAGGCGCCGTCCGCGAGGACAGTCCGAGGACGCAGGTTTGGGCAACCAGACCTCCGGCAATTTTGGCGTGCTCTGAAAACCTGAAGACGGGAATCATTTCGACAGCGATCCCAACGCCTCCCGAAAAAGCACGTCAAAATTCTGCGGACTCTTGCCCCCACGCGCCGTCGCCTGGAGCGCCTTGTCCGCCACCGCCCGCTGATAGCCGAGATTTACCAGCGCTGAAATGACGTCTTCCTCTACCGCGGTCGCCGTCGGGGCGCTGATTTCAGACGCCCCCGGCGGCACCGGCAACTTATCGCGCAGCTCGAGCACCATGCGCTCTGCCGTTTTCTTGCCAATGCCCGGAATACGGGTGAGCCGTGCCAGGTCGCCAGCACGGATCGCTCCCACCATCTCATCCGCCGGCATGCCGCTCAAAATAGTGATCGCCAGCTTGGGGCCAATCCCACTAACCGTCAGCAATTTCTCGAAGAGATGCTTCTCGGCTGGACGCAAAAAGCCATAGAGGCTAAGCGCGTCTTCACGAACATGAGTATGAATGTGGAGCGATACTTCTGCCCCCGCCGCCGGCATCTCCGTGAAGGTCGGCACGCTGATGCTGACATCGTAGCCCACGCCGTGGACCTCCACGATCGCCTGATTCGGATGTTTCGCCAGCAAAGTCCCGCGAAGGTGCGCAATCATCGCCGCTATTGTACTGGAGGCGACGTACTGGAGCCGAAGCCCGCCGCATCCGCCGCATTCCGCCGCATCGAACCGCTGGCGCGAAATTCCCGTGTGCGATAGGCTGTTTCCCTATCGATCTGGGGAACTCAGATTCAATGTTCGAGGAGGTTCTAAAATGAAAAACACTGTCCGGGCATTTCTGGCTTTTCTGTTGTTGAGCGCCTTTCTGTCGGCCGCGCAGGACGTGGTCAGCGCCGTCCATGGCACCGTCACGAAGCTCGATTCCGCCACCAAGAGCATGGTCATCACGACCAAGGACGGCACCGAGCACAGCATCAAGTTTGTCGACAGGACCACTGTCCACGGCGCCAAGGCAGCCGTCCACGATACAGCGGTAGGTACCGAAGACACCTTTCACGGACTCAAGGAAGGTACCGAAGTGGTGGCGCACTACACGGAAAAGGGAACCGACAAGACTGCCGTCGAAGTCGATGACGTCGGAAAAGATGGCGTCAAGGCGGTCGACGGAACCGTCACTCATATCGATCGCGCCACCAAGACCTTGGCAATAAAAACTGCCGACGGCACCGAGGAAACATTTAAGCTCTCCGGTCACGCGGCCGCCGATGCTGGCAAAGGCATCGCCAAGGGAACCGAGAAAACCACCAAGGTGACGGTCTACTACACCGAACAAGCCGGCAAGAAAACTGCCCATTTCTTCGAAAAAATCTGACTCGATAAAATCGAGCTCAGGAAACCTTAAGCTCGCGTCGCGGCTTCGACGAACTCGTCGGGCTGGCAACCTGAAACCACCGGAAAGTCCTACAGCAAGACCTCGAGGGTCCGGGGCGCGGCGCGGTCGTCGGCAGAATGGATTGCCGAGGCGCCGTGCTGCACGAGCTCCGGCGGCATCCTCCCGCTCTCCGATCAGCGCCTTCGGCAGCGACGTTCAGGAGATCATTATGGCAACCAGCAGCGGCGGGGAGGAAGCCGTCCCATCGTCTTTGACCTCGGACGGTTCGAGCTTCGATGTGGTTTGGAAGTCCGAATAGGTTACCAGTAAGTAAGTTCGAACCGAGCCCCGCTTGCTCGCATTCTTTGCAATAAGCGGGGCTTACCAATCTTGTGGCGGAGGAAAATCTGCGACCTGCTTTGTCAGGCGCGATCATTCGACCGTTTTCGTTCCCGCTCCGGGGTCAACAAATTCCAGGTCTGGGGCTTGCGGACGAGTACACAGGTTCGCATCTCCTCGTTGGATTGGAGCGATTCCTTGGAGAGGGATGCGGATGTCTGTGTGTCCTTCACGCGGGACATTTGCCGTAACCCCCTGATTCTAATAATCAAAGACAGGAGAAGCGGCATCTTTTGAGCCGACCGATCCGACAAGCGGACTGCCGATCGGTTGCGATCATCGGTCGGCAACCAACGACAACACCAAATCCGGTATCATATAAAAAACGTCGAAAACAGATTCTCCGGAGGGTCGATGGCAGTTCCTGTTTCCCAGATGTGGACAGTGGCCTCTTACGTTCTGCGCCAGAAACTCGCCGGTCGCGAGCGCTATCCGCTCGTGCTCATGCTCGAACCGTTGTTCCGCTGCAACCTCGCCTGTGCCGGCTGTGGCAAAATTCAATACCCCGCCCACATTCTGAAAAAGGACCTTTCGCCCGAGGATTGCTTCAAAGCCGTCGACGAATGCGGAGCGCCGATGGTCTCAATCCCGGGCGGCGAGCCGCTGATGCATGCGCAGATCGAAAAAATTGTTGAAGGCCTGATCGCGCGAAAAAAGTATATCTATCTCTGTACCAACGCGCTGTTGCTGAAAGAAAAGTTGCATCTCTTCAAGCCGAGCAAATATTTGAGTTTTTCGGTTCACGTCGACGGACAAAAAGAGCACCACGATTTTTCGGTCTGCCGCGAAGGCGGATACGATATTGCTCTCGACGGAATCCGCGCGGCGATCGAAGCCGGTTTTCGCGTGACCACCAACACAACTCTGTTCGATGGCGCTGATCCGAAGAGCGTGCGCCAGTTCTTCGACGAAATGATGGAAGTCGGCGTGGAGAGCATGATGGTTTCGCCCGGATATTCCTACGACAAGGCTCCCGATCAAAAACACTTTATGGGACGAGCGCGCACCCGGCGCCTGTTTCGCGCCATGCTTTCGAATCGCAAACGGTCATGGCGCTTCAATCAGTCGCCACTGTTTCTCGAGTTTCTGATGGGCAAGCGCAATTACAAGTGCACCGCCTGGGGAATGCCGACCTACAACATTTTCGGATGGCAAAAACCCTGTTACCTCCTGCAGGATGGTTATGCCGATACCTTCGAGGAGTTGATGGAAACGACGGAATGGGCGAATTACGGCACGGAATCAGGCAACCCCCAGTGCGCCAATTGCATGGTGCATTGCGGCTACGAGACCACGTCAGTGGATGATATGTTCGGTTCTCTGCGCGGATTCGCCGCCGCGGTGAAGGCGACATTCTCGCTCTATCCTGATCAGTCCGCGCTCGCCGATCTCGACCGCGACGTTCGTCCGGTGCACTCCTACAATCCGCTGGTTCAGATCGACGTTGCGGCCGAGAGTCATCAGCCACAAGAGAGCCACGCATGAGCGGTCGCGAAACCGGACGCGATCCCGCGCTGCCCCACAGTGCGCAAGCTGCAGCTCACACCTCATCCGCTGGCGCCGCGAGTGCGGACGACCTGGAAGTTGTCCCAGGCTTCGAACGCGAAAATCTGCAGGGGTGGATTCCGCAGCTGGCGACCGAAGCCGATATCCGAACCGTGATCGAAAAGGCGTTCGACTATCGTGGCGACGTAACCATCACCGGCAAAGACAGCCAAGCGATCACTGGATATCTCTTCGATCGCCGCATTGGCCCAACTCTGGACAGTTCCGTAGTGCGTCTCATGCTTGCGAATAGCAACGATCGGCCATCGATCCCCTATTCCGGGATCGCAGCCATAGCCTTCACTGGACGCGATACCGCCGCAGGCAAGAGCTACGAAGCGTGGGTAAAAAAATACTGGGAGAAGCGCGCCAAAGGCGAAAAGAATATCTCGATTGAGCCGGAAGCGCTGGAGTAGCCTGGACGATGCTCGTGCTTGCATCTGCTTCGCCCCGCCGCCAGGAATTGCTGCGTAACGCTGGTTTTGCCTTCGACGTGCATCCTGCAGACATTCCCGAGGACCCGCTGCCGGGAGAAAGCGCGAAAGCCTGCGCCGAGCGCCTGGCCCGCGAGAAGGCGCTCGCGGTTGCGCGTCAACGTCCGCAGGATTTCGTGCTTGGAGCTGACACAGTAGTCCTCGTCGACGGCCAACTTCTCGGCAAACCCCGCGACCCTGTCGACGCCGCGAGAATGCTGCGAATGATTTCTGGCAGAGAACACGAGGTAATTACGGGAGTCTGTCTGATATCCGACGGCAAGACATCGGTCGCAAGCGAAACCACGTTCGTTACCGTGAGCGAACTTACCGAGAAAGAAATTGCGGACTACGTCACGAGCGGCGAGCCCATGGATAAGGCAGGAGCCTACGCGATTCAAGGAATCGCCTCCCGCTGGATTCCGCGGATCGAAGGAGATTACTTCAACGTGGTGGGACTGCCGGTGGCGTTGTTATGGCGTATGTTACGTCAGGCAGCGGCCATCTAGCTTCGGACTTGCGCTGGCGCTGGCCGGGCGCGGACCGGAGTGTCCGCGCCACAAATTTCAGAGCTCTTATGCGGCTGGTGGCTTCGGCGTTTCTTTCGGTTTTTCCTCGGGGTCTTTCATCGAGGCTTTAAAATTTCGGATGCCTTCTCCGAGGCCCTTGCCCAAATCGGAAAACTTGCTCGGTCCAAAAAGCAGCAGCGCGATGCCGATAATCAACAGAATATGCAGCGGCTGAAACAATCCTTCACCCATAAATCCTCCAACGGTCATTAGCGCCCGGCAGGCGCATTGTTCGTCTGCGAACCCAAACTCAATTCTAGGTTAGTGTGAACCCTCCGGTCAAAACTGCCTGTGCTACTCAAGTTGCTACTCGTCGGCAAAGCTGGTGAATCAGCGCACACCCGCTTCCACGGTGTCCTCAGCGAAAAGCCGCTAACTCCAATCAGCACAATTCGATGAGGCCGGCGAGCAGAGCGGCTCGACGAGGCAGCTCCGGTATCAGGATGTGCTCATGGTTGGCGTGCGCTCCATCGCCTACGCCTCCAAGACCATCGAGCGTCGGGATGCCGAGGCCGGCAGTGAAGTTGCCGTCTGAGCCGCCGCCGACGGCAGCTTCGCCCAGCTGCCAACCCGATTCGCGAGCGATCGCCGATGCCTGCGCATACAAAGCTGCCACTCCCGCGGTGCGCTCCATGGGCGGACGATTGATTCCTCCGGTGACCAGGATTTTGCATTTCGGATTGCGGGGACGCAGGCCGCGCATTTTCTGGTCGATTCCGGCTGCATCTTTCAGGCGCGCTATGCGGACATCCACCTGCGCTGTCGCCTCGGCTGGAACCACATTGGTTCGCGATCCGCCGCTCACGATTCCAACGTTCACCGTCAGACCCTTGTTTAGATCCGTGAAGCTTGAGATTTTCTCGATCTGGCGCGCCAGCTCGAGAATCGCGTTTACGCCTTTCTCGAAATCCAGACCGGAGTGGGAAGCTCTGCCAGTAACTTTGACGAGGTAGTCGCCGACTCCTTTGCGAGCCGTTTTCACGGCACCTTCCCGACCATAAGAAGGTTCAAGGACAAGTACGGCCGCGGACCTCTTTGCCAGTGCCTCCGTGATCATTCGTGACGACTCGCTTCCTACTTCTTCGTCGGAAACAAGGAAGACAGTCACGGGACGCAGCCATTCGCCATCCTTATGCCAATCTTGGAGAGCGGCGAGTGCGTGGAAAATCAGCGCGATGCCCGATTTCATATCGAGAACGCCGGGTCCGGTCAATTTGTTGTGCTCGACGCGGCAGGGCATTTTGGCCAGTGTGCCCAGCGGATAGACGGTGTCATAGTGGCCGAGCAGCAGCACCGGCTTCCCGGGCTTGCCAGCGAAGTTGACCTGCAGATGATCACCACGTTCTTGGATTCGGTGGAAGCGGATTTCTCCCCCCAAGCGCGAAAATTTCTCTGCTACGGCTTCGGCAAGACGGTCGACGGCGGCTTTGTTGTCACTCGGAGATTCGATTTCGACGAACTCGCGGATCATCGCGACGATCGCGTCTTGACGGTCGGTGAAATAAGCAAGACGGCGCTCGGCTTCGACGCTCGGGCGAAGAGCCTCTTTTCTCGAAACGCGATTCACGCGTTAGTCCTCCGTGCGAAAGCCATCCTTGAAAACAATAAGTTCCCCTGCAATGGCAAAGGTCATGGGCTCGTTCGCCATATTCGATTGTCGATGGTATCAAATGAAAACCGAACGCGGATCGACCTCCGGCGCGGTGTTGTGCCCTTGATGCTCTCGGCGCAGGATGCCGCCAAGGTTGATGGCAGGCCGGGCGACGCCATCGTTCTGGATCGGTGCGCTCATGCCTGAAAATTGCGCTCAGGCGATCGTGCGCAGTGATGGCTGTCACAAAGGAAAAAATGATGCGAGCGCGGAGAATTGAACCCGGATTTCCGCTGTGAACGGGGCTATTGAGAATGCCGGTGCGGATTGGACGTCAGGTTGAGCTCTCGTCCGTCTTCCGTCTTGCAGGTACCTTGGCACATCCGTTCACCCATCTTGCGCCGAGGGAGTGGAGTATCAGGGCATCTCCAACCGTAAGTTTGCTCGGGTCCGCAACGACCTGGTAGGCGTAGAAAACGACCGGGTCGCGCGTGATGCACCAGGGCTCATGCCGTATGATTCCTTCGCAGTGCTCGCATGCCGCTTGCGCGTGATAGCGGTTGCTGTGATATCGGGCAGTTGGAGTAGCGTCGGAGATTGCTAGTACCTCATCTTTGGCTGCGACTGAGTGGCCGTACAGGTAGCTGCTCAGATAGGTTCCCTTAATTGCATTCTAAGGGAGGTCTGAGATGGCGGACGATGATCGAAGGTCACATAAGTGTGTGACGGAAGTCACATCGGGATGGCAATCGAGGGGACCTTCCCGCGGACAGGAGGACTCAGGTTGTCCCCCAAATATCGCCGATTACTCGCTCGAAGTTTGCGCCGAGAACTTTCTCGATCACCGATGACGGCTGCCCGCGTTTTGCCAGTTCAGTGGCTATGATTTCCATGTGATCGGGGCCGTTGAGATCGGGGACGTACGGGTAGCGATCTTCGCCGGGGGCGCCGATGCCGAGTTGCTTGCGGCGCGCTATATCTTTATCGAAAGCGGCTTTTTGCTCGGCGGTCAGAACGGTTTTCTGAATTGAGCCGTCGGATCCGATGCCGACGTGATCGGCACCACAGACATTGATGGCATGAATCAGGTGATTGAGCACATGCTCTCGAGTGGGTACGGTCGGCGATGCCACGACGTAGGGCATGAGATAGACACCAAAGTATCCGCCGCGATCGGCCAGCGACTTGAGAATTTCGTCGGGCTTGTTGCGGGGATGGGCGTAGATAGCCGCGCATCCGGAGTGTGAGATCAGAACCGGCTTCTTCGATTCCGAGATGCCTTCTGAGGTGGTGCGGTATCCGCTGTGGCTGAGATCGACAGCCACTCCGAGGTTGTTCATTTTCTGGACGGCCGCAACCCCGGCTTTGCTGAGGCCGGCGTTTCCGGGCTCGAGGCATCCATCGCCGAAGACACTGCGATTGTTGTAGGTGAGCTGCATGATGCGTACGCCAAATTGGCGGAACATTTCGATACGGTCAGGTTTTTCCTCAAGAAACGCGGTGTACTGGAAGCCGGGCATGATTCCGATTTTGTTTTCGCGCTTCGCGCGGTCGATGTCGGAGTGACGGCGCACGATGAGGAATGCTTCGGGATTCTGTTCGACGAGCGCTTCCACGGCGCCGAGATTGCCAACCGTACCCTCGAAGGTGGGATCCGAGATGGTGAAGTTGATGGCGGTGATGCCGGACCGGCCGACGGCCGCGAGCAAGTCGGGGGTCGGCGGTGTGTCCGTATCGATAAGCGGTGCGCATAGGCTGTCGACTACGATGGCGTTCTTGTAGAGCCGAGCGATTGCGGACGACTCGTTATCGTCCACTTCAGCCGTGGAATAGTCGAGTCGTGCAGCGAGCAGACGCGGGGCCAGGAAGGCTGCGGCGGAAATCTTCAAAACTCCGAGATTGAAGTCACGACGATGCACGCCTAGCTCCAGGGAATTCTAGGTTGCCGGAGTTGCATACTGCGCTTCGCCATTGCCGAAGGACCAATTTTCCTTCGACACCTCGACCAGGTTGATGAATACATCCTCGCGACGTACTTTCAGCGTTTCGTGCAATCCGTCGGCAACCGCTTTGTAGAAACGCTGCTTCGCTTCAACCGTGCGTCCGCCGTTCAGGGTGATCTGCAGAAATATGCAATCGTCAGATCGGTGGATGCCGAGGTATTCCCGGTCAAACTGCAAACCTGCTTTCGGATGCTCGGTGATGATTTGGAAGCGATCGTTTTTGGGAACGCCCAGCACATCGAGCATGGCCTGGTAGACGATCTGGCCAATCCGGGTGTGATATTTCTCGGGCTTGCCTTCAAGAAGGTCGATTCGGACTAGAGGCATGATTTCTCCGTAGTCATAGCGAGTGGTTTCGGCATACGGTCAGTTCGTGTCCCAACTCGGAGGAACGTGGACGTAAGAGCGATCAAGTTCGGTGACCGAGGCGCAACCGAGGAGCCGCAGCGAGCGTTCTACGTCGGTGCGCAGAATTTCGATAGCACGATTGACGCCGGCTTCCCCAGCGGCGGCGAGGCCGTAGGCGTAGGCGCGTCCGCAGAGAACGGCTCGAGCTCCGAGACAGAGGGCTTTGATGATGTCGGTGCCTCGGCGAATGCCTCCGTCCATCAGGATTTCAGTTTGGCCGTTGACCGCCTTCACCACCTCGGGCAAAGCTCGCAGCGAAGCCTGGACGCAGTCGAGCTGGCGGCCGCCGTGATTGGAAACGGAGATTGCCGCTGCGCCTTCGTCGACGGCGCGGCGGGCGTCGTCGGCGGTGAGGACGCCTTTGACGATGATTGGGCCGCGCCAGAATTCGCGAATCCATTTCAAATCCTCCCAGGTAACCGTGGACTCAGCGAGCGCGGCGGCGACATCGAGGAGCGGCATGGGACCTTTGCCGGGGACGACCACGTTCGGAAGTGGAGGAGTACCGCCGTCGCGCAGAAAACTTGCCAGCCAGCCCGGGCGTGAGAGGATTTGCGAAAGATAGGGAAGTTTTTCAAAGACACTGCCGCTGACGAGTTCTCGCATTCCGTTGCGGTAATCGCGCTCGCGGATTCCGGAGACGGCGGTGTCGATCGTGACGACGAGGGCGGAAAACCCGGCGAGTTGGGCGCGTTCAATCGAACCCTCGGCCGCGCCGCGGCCACCCATCAGATACAGTTGATAGAATACCGGCCCGGTTGAAGCGGCTTTCACGTCTTCCAGTTTGTGTCCTGAGATGGTGGACAGAATGTAGGCAGTGCCCGCGTTGCCGGCGGCGCGCGCCGCGCCAACTTCACCTACGGGATGCATGAGGCGGCTGTAACCGACCGGAGCGAGCAGAAACGGGAGAGCGAGATTGAAGCCCAGAACCTGCGTGCACAAGCCGCACTTCGCGAAGGCGACCGCGTGGCGAGGACGGAAGGTGAGGTCTTCGTAGACGCGGCAGTTTTCGCGCAGGGTAACTTCGCCTTCGGCTCCGCCATCGAGGTAGTCAAAGACCGAGGCGGGGACACGGCGCTTGGCAATGGTGCGCAGGTCCGCAATGCTGACCACGCGAGGGGAGGCGACGGAGCGGGAAGATTGTGCCATGACGCGATTCTCACGACGAGAGATTCGTGGAAGCAGATAGATGGTACCACCGATGAAAATCGCAGACGAGTGGTCTTCGTCTTGATGTCGTTCGTCTTAAACCCGAGCCCAATCACATTCCTTCAATCCGGGAAATGTGACTTCGTGGGCATCGCAGGTGGCTTGCGCCCGGAAGGCGTCTTCCGTTTCGTCAAGCCGCGGAACAATGGCGCTCCCCATCCACCGATGGCCAGCAGCGACCCGAACAGGACGACGGCGTCGATGCTCGAACGTCCCTCGCGCACGAAGTAAACGTCCTTCAGATTCAGCCAGAGTGCAAACTCGTCGAGCGTCAACGCCGCGCCCACGCCATAAAGGATCGACATCAATCGGCTGGCGAAAATCGACGAAGTGTCGCCGCCATTGCCAAATTCACAGAGCCAGCCATAACCGACGGCCAGCAGAATTAGAATTCCGGGCACGAGGTGATGGATGTGACGACCGCCCAGCTCGATATAGTGAAAAGGGGGAATCTGATGCCGGATGCAATAGACCATGCCACGCACGATGGCGAAGGTCAGAAAGAAGCTGACGGAGGCGAGAAAGAGCCTGCGGCGCGGGCGGTCGGCAATATGCTCGTGCAGAAGCGGACCCAAAGGAGTGCGATGAAGCAGCAAAAGCAACAGCGCGGTCATCGCGAGAAGAGTGAGCAGGAGAAGCGATGCGTCGTTCCAGTGCATGCGTCATTAAACCGCGATCACGATGCGCACGCAAATCGCAGGTTGGTGGCGAGGTGGGCGAGGTGGCGCGATCGATGCGGGGTCGAAGAGTAAGGCATAATATTTCAACCCACCCGGGAACCAGGAACGAGGTCTGCCATTTTGCATAGATATAGATTCAGATTTTGTCCATTACGACCGCTTGTCGAATCGGGTTTTCGAATTCTTGTTTTCTTGTTGCTCAACGTCGCGGTGATGGCTCAGGCCGTTTCCCCGGAGCTTTTCAGCGGACTTAAATGGCGCCTGATTGGGCCTTTTCGCGGCGGGCGCGTGGCGGCCGTGGCGGGCGTGCCGGGAGACCCGACAACTTTTTATTTTGGCGCGGTGAACGGCGGAATCTGGAAAACGATCGATGCCGGGACGGTCTGGACTCCGATCTTCGACAAGCAGGCGGTAGCCTCAATCGGGGCGCTGGCGGTGGCTCCTTCTGATCCCAGGATTATTTATGCGGGGACGGGCGAGAGCGACATTCGCGAGGATCTTTCTTCCGGTGACGGCGTCTACAAATCGACCGATGGCGGCTCAACCTGGAATCACACCGGCCTCAAGGATACGCGGCAGATCAGCCGGATTGTGATCGATCCGCAGGATCCAAGAATTGTTTATGTGGGCGCTCTGGGGCACGCTTATGCTCCGAACGAAGAGCGCGGGGTTTACAAATCCGTCGACGGCGGAGCGCACTGGGCGCGGGTTCTGGATCTGGGGCCTGAAACCGGCGTTTCCGATTTGGCGATGTGTGTTTCTTCGCCGCAGCTCCTGTTTGCGGGGGCGTGGCGTGTGCATCGCGCTCCGTGGAGCGTCTATGCTCCAATCGAGGGGCACGGCAGTGGGCTCTACCGATCCCAAGATGCCGGCAAGACCTGGTCTCGTCTCAACGGAACGGGCAACGCGGGAACTCGAAACGGGCTCCCGGACGGTGATTGGGGACGCGTGGGTGTTGACGTTGGGGCCGATGGCAAGCGCGTGTACGCTCTCATTGAAACCAGAGACCCCGAAACCAATTCGATCGATGCGAAAAAATCCGGCCTCTATCGCTCCGACGATGGTGGCAACACATGGACATTGGCCAACGCCGACCCTCGACTGACCAGCCGCGCTTGGTATTTCAATCGTGTCACCGTTGATCCGCAAAATCCCGATGTAATCTACGTACCGAATGTTGCTCTCTATCGATCGGAGGATGGCGGCAAGACAATTGCGGTTCTGCGCGGCGCTCCCGGTGGAGATGATTATCATCAACTCTGGATCGATCCCAGGAATTCCGCGAGCATGGTTCTCGGCGTCGACCAGGGTACCTCGATTAGCCTGAATCGCGGGCAGACCTGGAGCAGTTGGTATAACCAGCCAACGGCGCAGTTCTACCATGTGACTACCGACAGTCAGTTCCCCTATGTGGTCTATGGCGCGGAGCAGGATAGTGGCAGCGCCGCGGTTCCGAGCCGCACCGATCACGGCTCCATAACGCCGCGAGATTGGTTTCTTCCGGGCGGAAGCGAGAGTGGATACCTGGTCGTCGATGCGAGCGATCCGAACATTATCTATTTGACTGATACTTACGGCAGCATTGCCCGCTTCAACCGCCGGACCGAACTCAGCCAGAACATTAGTCCGTGGCCAGCAACGGCATTTGCTGAAGAAATCAATCAGCGTAAATATCGCGACCCCTGGACTCCGGTGCTGGCGTCTTCCCCGCTCGAACCAGGGGCGCTCTATCTGGGCACGCAGTATGTGATGAAGACTGTCGATGGCGGACTGCATTGGGAGACGATCAGCGGGGATCTGACTGGAGTGTCGCCGGATGCGCGCAGCGGGGAGGAAAAAAAACCGCCGACTCCGCCATCACTTGAAAAAGCCGAACATTCCGGCTACGGCGTTGTGTTCACGATCGCGCCCTCTCCGCTCGACCGCAATCTCATCTGGGCGGGAAGCGACACGGGATTGATTCACATCACCCGCGACGGGGGAAAGAACTGGAAAGATGTCACGCCGCACGAATTGAGCGCGTGGAGCAAGATCTCGCTGATCGAGGCCTCGCGTTTCGGTGCCGGGGTTGCCTATGCGGCCGTCGATCGCGCACGCCTCGACGATCAAACCCCTTACATCTATCGCACGCGCGATTTCGGGGCGACGTGGCAATTGATTACGAACGGCATTCAGGCTCCGGCATTTTTGCGGGCGGTTCGCGAAGATCCGCAGAACCAGGCCTTGCTCTTCGCCGCAACTGAATTTGGAGTCTACGTATCATTCGACGACGGGGACCATTGGCAATCCTTGCAATTGAATCTTCCGGTCACGGGCGTGCGCGATCTCACAATTCACGGGGATGATCTGGTGGCGGCGACGTTTGGCCGATCCTTTTGGATTCTCGATAACATCACGCCTCTCCGCCAGGCGCTTGATGCCGCGGAGAAGAATGCTGGCGGCGCGTGGCTCTATCGTCCGGAAACGGCGGTGCGGATTGACAGCGACTCTTATCTCGGCACGCCGCTTCCGCCGGAAGAACCCGTAGGAGAGAATCCTCCCGATGGAGCGATCCTCGATTATTTCCTCCCTTCTCCGGCGAAAGGCGTGCAGCTCGAAATTCTTGATGGGCAGCAGAACATCGTCAGAAAGTTTTCTTCGGAGGACAAAATACCCATGCACCAGCCAGTTCCCGTTGCCGAGCGCTGGTTTCGGAAGCCTGAAGTGGTTGAGAAAAATGCGGGGATGCATCGCTTTGTCTGGGATCTCGCTTGGGGGAGTTCGGGCGGACCAAGCGTGGACGAGGACTCCGAAAGCAGCGATCCGAGCGGACCGAAGGTTATGCCCGGAACTTACGAGGTTCGGCTGACGGTCGATGGAAAAACCCAGGATCAATCGCTGAAAATCATGATGGATCCGCGCTCGCCCGCCACCGCCCTGAGCCTCGCACAGCAGTTTCGACTGGGGCGACAGATGTACGGCGAAATCACCCAGGCGCTTCGCGAGCTGGCTGAGATCAAGTCAGTCGAGAAGCAGCTGGATGAAATTCAGCCGAAAGTCAAACGGCAAGCCGGAGCCCATAGCGCGCAGCTCGGATCGTCGGTGGTCGAAGCCCAATCCGCAATCGAAAATATTCTGGCCAACAAAAAGCACGCCGACGCAGACCCCGGGCTCGAGGACGCCTGTGCCGGTCTGATATCCGCATTTCGGGTCGTCAAGACCGGCGACCGAGCTGTGCCTTCGCAGGCGATGGCGGTTTATAACGAGTCAAGCCAGCAAGTAAAAGGACGCATCACGGAGTGGGAGCGATTCAAGCAAACGCGACTTCTTCGGCTCAATGAGCAACTGCGCAAGGCCCACCTCACTCCCGTCGAACAGAAATCGGCTGACATTCGGTAAGGCATGGGAAGATCGTACCCGCAGCTATTTTGTGGCGGATGGTTCCTCGAGTCCGCGGTACTTCAGCATCGCCGTCGAGTTTGGTGGCTCTCCGCGCCAGTCCACATACATCTTCGTGAGATCCTCGGTGTTGCCGCGGGAAAGGACCATCTTCCGGAAGCGTTCGCCGTTAGCGCGCATCAGGCCTCCATTTTCGAGGAACCAGTCGTAGGCGTCGTCGGCCAGCATCTCGGTCCAAAGGTAGGCGTAGTAGCCGGCCGCGTAGCCCCCTCCCCAAATATGGCTGAAGTAGGTGGAGCGATAGCGGGGCGGCACGCAGCTCACGTTAAGGCGAGTCCTGTCGAGGGCCTGCGTCTCGAACACGTCGGGGTTCTCGAGCGGGGCGTCGGGCGGAAGCGTGTGCCACTGCATATCGAGTTCGGCGGCTGCGAGCACTTCCGTCATATCGTAGCCCTTGTTGAAGGTGTCGGCTTTCCGGATGCGAGCCGCGAGTTCTTCCGGCATCGGGGCGCCGGTTTTATAGTGCTTCGCGTAATGCGCGAAGACCGTGGGATAGAG
>Ga0181522_10000557_pt1 | contig 27250 bp, 32 predicted proteins | sample PEATcosm2014_Bin_27_FD_121103 | JGI IMG/M metagenome (GOLD analysis project Ga0181522, IMG submission 121103) | Peatland microbial communities from MTU Mesocosm Facility, Houghton, MI, USA - PEATcosm2014_Bin05_10_metaG | ecosystem: Environmental > Terrestrial > Soil > Wetlands > Peat | place...
AAGTCCACTTTGAGACCCTGTCAAAAGTGACGAGAAAAATGTCAAAAATCTGACGTGCGCCAAGTTCTCGCCAAATTTTGGACCTCTCATGTCCCAATTTTTTCGAAAAAAAAGTTAAGTCAAAAAAAATTTTGGACCACTCACGTCCCAATTTTCGAAATTCGGCCATGAGTGGTCCAAAAAAATTTTGAAAAAAAAGTTAAGTCAAAAAAAAATTTGGACCACTCATGGACAAATTTTCGAAATTGGGTCATGAGAGGTCCAAAAAAAATTTTTCGAAATTGGGACATGAGAGGTCCAAAATTTGGCGAGAACTTGGCGCACGTCAGATTTTTGACATTTTTCTCGTCACTTTTGACAGGGTCTCAAAGTGGACTTGTAAAATTTTTCATTTTCCATGTCTCTCAAAAAGTGCGAAAAAATGAATTTTTAATCGCATTATATTGATCTCTCGATACCGAATGCATCACCCAGGATGGAAAAAGAGGAGGGCACCGAGTCAGAATTCTTGGAATCTATAGGAGATGACATTGACGATTTTTTGAAATCGATAGAGAAACTGTCCATAAACGATGCCACGTCTCGATACAGAACTTTCTACGCAACAAACACCGCCAAGTTCATAGGAACCACGAGGAAAGGGGCCGTATACATCAAGGATCTGGCATCATTCTTTAAGATCTTACCAAAAAAGATAAAAGAGGATGTGAAACACTCTACTGGCATAACGAGTTTCTTGAAAGGGGTTTTGGCAAAGAACCCGACGCTATTTGAGATTATCAAATTGGAAACTGATAACAGCGTCGTATTTCCGAGCGATGCGATGGAAATAGAGAAGGATTCAGACCTGGCATTGGGGATAAAGATACACGATTACATAGAGAGGGACGTGATCGTGGGGTTCGGATGCTACTCTCCTATAATGCAAGACATCGAACCGTCAAAGATAATTGAACCACCGAAACAGATACGAGCGTTCACAGAATGGATGACTAAGGAATTGGGATACACCCTCTTGACATCCGAGTTTCCAATATGGCTCGCAATAGATACGGTGTATCAGATAAGCTACGTGGACGGAAAGAACGGACCCGAACTAGAAAAGAAGGGTAAACCTCCAGTGGCCAACGAGAGGTGGTTGTTGGGAAAGATAGACCTCTTGGCTCAAGATAAGGAAGGAAAACTCATACTCGTCGATTTCAAGACTTCCAGGTCCGGTAAAGTGTATTACAGGGACGTCATGCAGATAAGGCTTCTCGCGTTGTGCTTGGCGAGTTGTGGGATATGGGTGGACGGTTTGGTGGCTATAGTGATAGACACATCCGAAAAGGACAAAGAACTCAAAGCTTCGAGATACAGACTGAACATGGATCAAAAAGCTTTCAAAGAGATGATGTTGACTTCACTTCCGAGCAATGTAAATCCGGAAAAGTATTGGGATGTATTGAAAGATAAGGTAGACATCCTTTCAAAGAGGATAGATCCGAAAGGAAAAGAAGAGGCCAAAGAGATCTAGAGGTCTTCCGGTTGTGTGGCAGCCACGAACTGCTGTAGTTCTGACTTTGTCGCCGTATCGCTCCCTTTCGCTTGGGCTTGCATCTTTTGTCTTATGGTCAACCTCTCTTCGTGCGTCTTCTTGACAGATCTCCAAAAAGAATAAAATGACAATATCCCAAAAGCCACTGTCTCTAGCAGTATGTACACTAAGAGTCCCCATCCGAATCTCTTTGATTCTCCAGAGAAAAAAATGATCCCAAAGAGGTAACTGAAGATCATCACCATGGCAAAGTAAAACATGACGAATATCAGCATCTGAAAGAACAAGACGTTGTTCCTCTTGTGAGTTATGAGCACGATTATATGCTCTGATACAGAGTCGGGAAGGAGGGCCGTCGGGTGACAGAGGTTCCCTTGACTGTCCACGGCATCTTCCATCATTATCTGGTTTATGTTGATGTGTCTCGTCAACCAGATCGTGCACCCCAAAAAGTAGATACCCAATATCATCTCTGATCACAGTGTCACGTAACAAAAATCGAAGGGGAGTATCTGATAGAGAGTGTTCGATGTGAATCCATTATTTGGGTCTTTGTTAAACGTAAATACTCCCATATCGCTTCTGAAAACCGTGGATCCTATAGTGTAATTGCCTCCTACTGCAAGGTTGATGCTCGTGAGGTATTTGGTATTCCTCCCTTTCAGCTCTGCCGGAAAATTGATGGGTGCCAACGTGTTACCCACCACTGCGGGTCCGGTGGATGCAGAAGAATAGCTTATCTGATTGAATGATATGCATACGCTGCTCCCGGTCTTGACTGCATACAAGGTCACGTTGTTGTTGGTGATGTTGAGTTGATTCGCCACGTCAAGCACGAACGTGTATTCGGCGTAGGATTTGAGGGGTGTAGACCCTGAATCGTTGAAGAATATGGCAGATATGTAGGTAGATCCGTTCACGTCCCTCTGCACGATAGAATTCGGTGTGTTTATCACGCTGGCGGTTGTGGCGCTGTTGCTCACTTTTCCGGGTGAAGATATCGTAGCCAGATTGTAGTCTTGGATGGGTTCCTTGATCATGGCGTTCGTTATCACATTGTCGTTGATTGTGGTCACTATCCCCACGCTGGACACGTCTCCCTGTAGGTTCAATTGCCCGTCCCCTAAGTCTATCCACGTGCTTCCGGTGTAGACTATGATATGCCCCGTCATATTTCCCACCAGAGGAGGGGGTTGAGTATTGTTTGCCCTCTCGTCCACTGTGACGTAAAAGTAATAGTAGGTGTTGTTTCCGTGAAATAGGGTGCACAGACAGTTGGTAGCATTGTAATCGGCTATGATCTGGGCTATCGTGGCTTCGTTTAAGATACCTATCTGGTCCAGGTTGACCGAAAACCCTCTCGGCCCCGGCTGCCCCTGCGGCCCTGTCGTCCCGTTTGGACCTTTTTTTCCGATGAGAACGGATACGATGAATCGTTCATACCTTGCGGTCCTTGAGGTCCTGGTATCCCGAATTGCCCAAAGTCGAACCAATGCACTCCATCGTAGGCGACAATATGAAAAGTGACATTGTTAGGTAGACCGGGAGGATAAAACGTGTTTGTCCTGTTATCTACAGTGACCAGATAGTAGAATATCTCGATATCTGTCAAGTTTGTGGATTGAATCATGATTATAGTAGCGTTATCAAACGCTCCCATCCCGTCGACCTCGAAAGCTTCTCCCCTCTCCCCCTGTGGACCTTTTTAAAACGGGTTACAATATAACGGAACGCTTGATTACCTGGAGGACCGCGTGGTCCTGTCCTGTTGAAATCGGATATGCAAGACAGACACAGTTCTTGACTCAGAGAGATTCCGTATATGGTCCCATCTACCCTGAGATTTCCTCCTATGCATTCAGAATCCTGGCAGTCTTCCGGAGAATCCACCGTCACTACACACTGACCCGCATTCCCCGTGGTCACATCGAAGCAGTCGCTGTTGTGAATTGCGGTTCTACTCTCGTGGAGAGATACGGAAGAGAGCACACCGAACACCACCAGTCCTGCCACGAAACCCACCGCCGCCAGAGCCCACGGTATAGTGCTCTGAGCATAACCGAGAGCTCTCGATGCCGCCTCCTTCGGGAACCCTGGGGAATCCCCTGGGGGCGGTCTCACGATCTTTCTCTTCATGTAATCCTTTCTTTACGATGATCACTATTTATTCAAAAATCGCTCATCGTGACCTCAACTTATACTAAATAGCAATTTATTTATGATTGTTGCAGGAACAAAAAGGGATGCATTTCCATCAGAATGTCGTAAACGATTCGTTCAGGTCATGCTAGATACGAAGAGTTGTATTTATCGGTATGTTATTAAAATGAATGAGATCTCAGTGGGTTGTCACGGTGAACACCTGAAATGTTCCATCGCTAAGCACATTGGAACAAGTGCCAACGGTCCCATAGTCGTAGAGGTATCCGGAAGTGAATCCGCTCTGAATTGTGTAGCCTGATGTAGTGGAATTGAACAGGAACCACTGGTTGAGGTTGTTCTGAGTAGCTGAATCGGCAAAATAATAGTCTCCTGGACAAAGCACCCTGGTCACGTACGATCCAGAAGCTTCGTTTTGCAGGCTCATGCATGATCCGTGAGTACAACTGTGCTTGAGCGTGGTGAATTTTGAGGCCGAGTTGAGTGTGCTTCCAGAAATGCACAATTGATTTGAATGAGAGCAGGAGAGGCATTCGTTTGACGAACAGAGCGATAGGTAGTTTCCGTTTGAGTCTTGGATGGAGAGGACGGTTCCGTCTGGCCAAGAGGTATAGGTGGACGCTACATAGGAGAAGACAGAGAAGATTAATAGCAAATAGCCGATGGTGTGCATGCTTGCGTGTTGGTGGCGATCAAAATGAAAAAAAGAATATAGGTGATAAAGGTTTTATTGTTAAAAGGCTTAAATACGTGTAAAAATGTCACGTTTTACCACGCAATTGATTCATCTGCTCGTCGGAATGACGAGAGAATTGGTAACATTGAGCGTGTTCAAGAGGTATGTTCTATCCCACACTCCATTGTTGCATCTCTGCTGCATATCGATTATCTGGGTCTGCACAACCTGTAATTGATATTGAGCCTGTCCACCGACCAAGGAGGTTCCAAAGGCAGGAACGTAATCTGCACGGAAAGACACGTCGAATGTGCTGCACACAAAAGGAAGAGGAACGATCGCGTTGAGATACTCTGGAAGAGGAGTCGGATTCGGATGAGGGAGACTGCCAGGTTGCGTGAGGGATCCTATTACCGCATCGGCTCCGATAAACACCTCTCCGTCGATATTGAGAACGATGTTGGGTTGAAAATGTGACTTGATGACCAATGTCTGTGCGACATACTGCGAACTGTTTTGTCCATACTGAAGAACTATGGGAATGAGATCTTCTACTGACTTGAGAGTCTGCGCCCAAGAATTCGCGGCGAGGAGAAACTCGTACGCTTGTATCCCGTCAAATTGTACAGGACGCAGATTCGCTCGCGTGTTGCCAAACGCGGAGAGTAGTACCAAAAGGAAAAAGGCAAACGGTGCGAGTTTCATCGTAGTGGTTAGCTGATTGAAGAATGATTTCTGAAAAAAACGCCTATCGGAAAGCTTTAAACAATCGGAGATGAATTTAATTAATACACTCGTAACTCTGAAAAAAAAATGTGTTATCGAGGCTTTTCTATTTTTTACTCTACACCGCTTATCACAAACAAGATGTCAGAAACTTTTTTTCAGATCTTGTATTTATGAATTCAAAGAGAATCTGAACCCAAGATTGCTTCGGCTTAGTCTATTAACCGTTGCACAACCTAGACACCACCCATCGAATAGAAAATGGTAAAACGTATCAATAGTCTGAGAAAGAAGGTCTCTATGTGAGGATCCATAGTGAAATGAAGGCTATTTATTGTATGATTATTACAGTGTCAAAAAATCCCATCGTTAGAATCTCGTGTTGCAAGAGAATGTCCATTGGCAAGTCACTTGGTCAAAGTTCGATAACGTGGTGTTTCCTCTAAATACGTTGACAGTGGTATCTAGGCAATTCACCCAGGTGTTGTTTGCGTTGATGAAAGAGTTGCACTGTTTCACGTAGAGAGATGTGGGACTGTTTGCAGAGGTGACGGTGGCCACCTGAGTGGAGTTGATGTTCTGAGCGTATCCGGCGCTGTAGAGGCAACCTCCGTTGAGGCATGTCACCTGGAGGTTTCCTGTCCCGTTTACAGCGGGACAGTCTGTGGCCAGAACGCAGGTTCCAGAGCACACCGAACCCGTGCATACACCGTTGGTGCACCAGGTGGGTATGTAACTGGGATCGGTAGAAGGGAATGATTTGTAGCACGCGCTCGTGCAGCTCGTCCCGTTCTGTGTGTTGTAGTGAACGCAACCTTTTCTTCCGAATGTGAAATCGACCGTGCACGCGTTACCGTCGTCGCAGACGTGAGCCCCGTCGTACCGTGGCAGGTCCCCTTGAGGTCTCTGAACGAACAGCGCCGATACGACCCCGACTATGGCAGCTATACCTCCCACTACGACGATTGTATATAATATCACCCAAGCCCACCTTCCTGCATTCGCATCAGATTTGCCTTTAACCATATTGAAGAATTTTTCTCTCTCGATCTGGATCTCTGACGGTTCCGGTAGCAATAGAATACCTTTGCCACATTATGGTAAATAAATAGCTACAAAGCTTTAAAATGAGCACGTTTAAAAAACCGCCTTTATTCCCATTCTATTTAAAGACATCTATCCTGGCAGTGTGTTTCATAAGAAAGATGGAAGACAATGTGAGAGAAGCGTGTGTTAAAATGGTGGAGACATTTGTGGTGGGACTCTTCAGTGGGAAATGTCTAGAAGCTCTCATGAGAGGCTGGTCGAGGATCTCTCTATCTGGATCTGCAATAGAATCTAACGAGAAGCTGTTCGATTCTATAATAAATTCAAAGATAGAACTATCCATCACACACAATCACGTAGAGATATTCAAGGACGTACCTTATCTCAGGATACCGTTGGAACTCTTGTCGTCTGATTCTTACACGCTGTTGAAGGTCTTCACATCGAACAAATATTGGGGATTGTTCTTTGGAGCCACAAACATCGAAGGAGACCTGGGTCAACACATCAAATTTATAAAATTCAAATTCGACGGGATCGTATCTCACAATATAAATAGACATTCTCTGGTAGCAAAAGTCATCCGAGAGATACTCACAGAATCGATAGACGAACAGAACCTGAGTCTATTCTTGGATGTCGTTCAGATACTGACCGCGAGCGTTAACAACCTCATGATCAAAAAAGAAAATAGGGTGGAGGATATGTACAAACTTCAAAACCTCATCACAGGAGCCGACTTTTACGAAGACGTCATCAAGAAGGGGATAGAATGGAAGGAAGAAAAGAGAATAGCACAATTGAAGGAGGATGTTCAGGAACGCCTCCTACTCCTATCCACAGAAGGATTGGAATAGGGGAAGAGGCCCTATGTTACGCCATGGAGATATGCTGTCTGAGGACTTTCACTTTCAATACTCTGCAACATTCAGCTTTCGATAAGGAATTCAAATGTCGCAACAAGATCGTAAAATGGAACACGAATAGACCGGGTAAATACTCTGAGGGAAGATGCGAGATCGTAAAGACAACCGAGGACGAGGAGTGTTTTTGGACGTCCATGGAAAAGGAAGAGATGAAACAGATCCTTACCGATATGATGTATTCTGATTCTTCTCCTTGGATATACAAGATAACTTCGGTGGAAGACGTACCTTGCCCCATCCTCGATATGTTGGACCTTCTCCAATTGAACCCAAACAGGATATTTCCGTGCTGTACGGATACGAACAGACTCTTATCTCATTGCCGACCCCCTTATTTTTTGCCAAAGATCGTATCACCGAATAGGATGATATATCACAAGAGGAACAAATTGTCTCTGGATATAGATTCTCTAGAGAAGAGGAAGAGGCTATTCTCGAGAGAAGAGGAAGAAGAACAGATAGCAACCAGCGACGACGATATCGGATCCGAATCGTGTCGATCTATCAGCTCGGTGGATGTGGAATTCAGATCAGAAAAGCGAGCGGACGAAAAGAACGAGTTTGATATCCTCTTAGATTCCGATTCTCTTCTGAGGGTCAGAAAGAGGAACACGACCGATCCGGTCTATCGAAACATGGTATCGGAATGGCACCCTTACGCGGTCAGTTGCGCTGCCTTCTCTCTCTCGGTTTACGCAGAAGACGAGGAGAAGAAACGCGGTGAGGGACCTTTTTGGAGCGCCAGGAAGATATACTTTTATATCCACGATTATCTAGTGGATCAGACGAGGCTCAAGGACGAAAAGAAGATACCCGATACCGTGAAGAGGGTGGCAGACAATATGCTATTGTTCTTTTCAGAGAAGGATTGCGAACCTCAGATCAACAGATACCTCGAACAGCTTCTACAGTTCTTTTCGGATTGCCACTATATGCTCACCATGCAACATAGATCAATCACAAAGAAGAAAAATCAACTGAGCGGAGGGATCATGAAGAAGTTCACCTTTGTTTATCCCGATAGATTCAAACGATTCGTGGACATTGATTTTCACCCTCACCTCACAAAGGGAGAATGCCACAGGGAACCAGGAGCTCTCCAATGCAACTGCGAAAAACCGTCGAAAGAATGTCAAGCTGCGGTGATCAGGTTCGATAGGAAACAGGTGTCTCCCCTCGAACTGTACACATCCATGGACATAATAGAGAGGAGATATCCGGTCGCTGTCAAGGACTGGAATGTCATATTCACAAAAGGACATACCATACTGGTGACAGAGAGTCCTCTCCTTTACGATATAACGAGGAACTACCTGTTGGATATGCTATCTCACGATCGATACGTCATCAGACAGCTCCCTCTCCCCGTGTATTACCTTCATCTCCATAACTATTATTATGGAAACGGATTTGGGCTCTTGTCCTGTATGAAATTCATCCTCAAAACCTTTTGTTTTGGAAGGCATTACTACTCGAGAGAAAAGGACATGATGATATCCTTCAAAGATCCGAACATCAGAGATTATTACGGGATACTCCATCTGATAGCAGAGAGATTCGGGACGAGGGAGAGGCTCATAGCGCATCTGACGTCGCCTTACAGACACAAGGAGAATTACATGTGGAAGAGATCTGGCGGCAGGAATACACACGGGATAAGAGAAGATGTTACCACCATCTATTCTTCTTTGAGGGCTTTCGTGCTGATAAAAGCCAGACATTTCATACTGAAACATCATCTATCCACCATGATCAAACTCTTCAAGTCCAATCCCAGCATGCAATCTACCCACAAGCAACTCAGAGATCAGTTGATGAAATTGGAGGAAGATATATGCGACGACGACGGGAATTACGTAGAGATAGTACAGAACAAGGATCATCCTTTCCCTACGCATATGCTGTTCTACTATTTCTGCGCACACAAGGATGTAGAGGACAGCGTGGCAGTGGAGACGTTTTTGAGCATAGGGACGGCGATCTTTATCAAGAAAAAGACAATGACGGCATCCGGTTGCTCTTTCATCAGGTTCCCATCGATGACTCAGAATCATCAGCACGTCAAAGAAGACTCGAGGAGGGCTCGTTCAGATGCCGAATGTGCAGACTGTTCTAAATCCGCGGCTATCAGGGATCTAAAGGAACCTCACGCTGGAATGTGCGCTCTCCTCCAGTGTTTAGAAGAGCTCTCTCTGATACCCATAGAAGAGAGATCATCCTATTCGAGAGTCAAGGACTACATACCTCTCAGATCTCCTGTGATACTTGCCGATCAGAAACATCCTCCTCTGGTGCCTTCGGACGTATCAAAAGATACGAAAGAACCTCTCTACGTGCATTCGTCTCTACCCATATGGAAGAGCAACATCTACGAGAACTCTCATAGAGAAGGGGAGACGTTGAGAGAGTGCGTATTCTTGGGTGACAGGGAGGCCAGACCTTTCTTCGGTTGTCACATCGATCTGCTGGGATGCATAGTGGCTCAGCCGATAGTCCAGATAGATTGCCTTCCGAAAGAAGAACCTCTTGGCATGGACATGTGCGATGCTTATCCGGATTCAAGGAACCTGTACGATCCTTCTCCTTCTTACCTTCCTCCTTCTCCAGCCATCGACAAAAAGGTACAGCACTTGCGCGACAGGGTCATAGAAGCTACAGAATCGATAAAGAACCACGGTAGCGCCCCTTCTTACGAGAAAATATGGTCTATGATTAAATAATAAAAAGAGATGCAAAACAATATAAACAACTCGTACCTCTGTTTCTTTCAGTACATCCACCTTTTTACCACTGAAAAACAATCGAAAACAAGAGAATTATGACATCGGTGAAAGACATAATCCTAAAGGGAAAGTCAGGACCTCCCAGGTTGGTTACGGATTATTTGTCCGAGAAGAGGAGCGGAAAGGTCCAAGAGGATCTCAAGAAACTGATAGAATCGTACGATGTGGGGACCCTCTACGAGATAGTGCCCATGCCAAACTCGAGGTTCTCTCACGGATACATAAAGGGTGCCGCTTTCGTGTGTTCTACCCAGCAGAGGGCATACGACATCGTGGAAGGCGTGAGAGATTTTGGGGCCGCCGTATCTGTCTACCATATCAGGTCGTTCAAGACCGACAAGAACCTGGACAATCACATCGCCAGTAAATTCAACCTTCTCAAGAATCCTGCCGGGATATTCGTGGACACCAGCATACCAGAGAACAGGTTCTTTGATGGACACGAACCCTCACTGGGTGCGGTAGGCTGTTCTGTGAGCCTTGAAAAGTTCTATGAGGAAGAGACAGCCACAGAGAGATGGGAATTGATAATAAGATCATATCATACTCCCTCTTCTATGAAGGTGGTCAGATTGCTGGAGAACAGCAGGAACATGACCCTTCACGAACTCAGGAAATCGTCAGAGTACGAACAGGCCGTTGAACACGGGAGACATTCGAGGAACGTGTTGGCGCATAAGGTGTTAGAGTTCATAGAGGCCGACCTGGAAGATTACGAACACAAGAGTATGCGGTACGTCGCCAAACTGGCTTCAAAGGATTATCCGGCCGTCTCTCCGGATTCTGAATGCCCTTACAACAATATCGTGCGCCACGAATCTTACAGACACGACTCTTCTACACCGGTGCTGGTGTTCTACAGATACTGCTACGGTCTGAGACAGGATGGGATAGGCACGATCCCCATAGGACTGGGCAGACACGCTGGATGGCTGCTGTGCGTATCGTGCGACAAGAGGTTCAGGGTAGGATCGGAGAACACGTTTGGCGCTTTCCCCATGGGAGTACCCAAGATGGCTACCGTAGATAAGAAGGCGTTGGATGCACCCGTAAAGAGTTACATAGTGTGGGGAAGCAACCATCTGATCCACGAGAAGGTGGTTGATCCTCACGAGATAGGTTATTTCGAGACTCAAGAGGGGACGAAACATTTGAACCTCTTGGGATTTCCTAAATACGTTACCACGAAACCTAAACCCAGATTGGTCTACGTGACATCTCCTCTGGAAGACGACCTGACTATCCACGATATACTCAGACTCTTGCCTCAAGAAGGCGGTAAAGTGAAGATACCGTGCGATCACGAGTTCATAGACGAATTTGCGATGAAGGCTTACATGAATAGGAAATTGCAAGACAAGGGATTCAGGATGAAAGACCTCTTACAAGAAGAAACCGATTTTTATTTTGTGATGAACGTCGCCGATGTACAGGCCATATTGGGAGAAAACAAATAAAATTTTTAGGAACTCTTTTCCAACAACATCCTGGCCAATTTTTGAAGATCCGATTCTGCTTTTTCTCTCTGCGTCTGCTTGAAATGTCTCCCGTGTACGTCGACTGGAAATGTATATTTTACTTTGATGAGAGCGCTGATCTCGCAGTGTTGAGTGGAAGAGGTGTCTGAAGCCTGTACTGTCTTTAAGGTGAGGTGTATGGGATGATTAGCGACGTCGATAAGTCCCGTTATGCAACTCTTGATCTGTTGTTCGTAATTCTTTACTCCCGCGGCGATGACGGCCATATCGTAGGGGTACACGTTCTTTCCTGCGACCTCGATGACCCCCGGTTCTTCCATTCCGGGTGAACACACGGACCAATTAGAATGGATGAGAGAACCCAAGATACAATCCACTGGGGCGTAGACCCTATCGTTGACTTGCAGGAGTTCCGCCACCAGCCTCTCCTTGTTAGCGTAACCAAACTCTTCAAAGGCTTTGTTGCGCATCTCCTCGTTGTTGTCGATCACTTTTGTGCATTTGTTGCTCGATTTGAGAGCAGGGATTATGAACATGGCTCTGGTTCCATCGGGCAAAAGGATCTTGTTCCACGCGCTCACTTGGTTTTTCTCGGACTCTTCTCCAGAATGCGCCACCACTGCGAATCCCAATACGGTGGGGTTAGAGATAGATTCCACGTCCACTTCGATGACGTAAAGGTGATCGAGTGGTGTCAAGAATTCCTTCAGATTGTGTCCTCTGATCCTTGAGTTTAGATCGTTGACATCCAGTCTGAACATGTGAGAAGATTTTTCTTTGGTGATCGTGAACGTCGGAGAGTTGCTCAGTTCCTTGTTTTTCATCTTTAGGCTATCGCATCTTCCTGACCAGTGTGCGAGGAATTGAACGCACAGGGTGTTCTCTTTGCAGACGTCTTTTGTCGTGACGATCTCGAACGACTCTATCCTCGATACCTGAGATGCAGACGATAAGACCGGTGCGGCCGCTGGAGCTGCCGCTTGAGGTGCCCTGGCATTGACGACAGCGGCGCTCTTTGGATGATCTTGCACGGGTGGTGCTTTCGCGGCCGCCTTCGCAGATGCCTTGGGTCTCGGTTCTTTTGCGCTCGCCTTTGGTCTGGGTTCCTTTGCAGAAGCTGTCTTTTGTTTTGCTGATGCTTTGGCTGATGCTTTAGGTGGTCTTGGTGGCGGTTTTGCGTAAGACATGACCTCTTCTTCCTCCTCTCCTGAAGAGGAGGAGCTCTCTGCAATCTCTACTTCCCCTTCTTCCTCTTCTTCCTCTTCCTCTTCTTCCTCTTCTCCTCCTTCTCCTGAAGAAGAACCCTCTTCTGAACTGTTCTCGGCTTCTTCTTCCTCTTCTTCCTCTTCCTCTTCTTGTTCACCTCCTTTTTCTTTTTCTCTGCCTGCCGGCATGAATTCTTTTATTTCAGACATCCTTTTCGATATTTATTACAACAGAGGTCTCTTTAATCCAGAGGATGTCCTCGGGTACTTGAACCTGTCGGTGTTGAGATAATATGTGCGACCACTGTTTTCGGATATATCTTCGAAAGCCTGTTTTTGTGCATCCCAACGACAGTGATTCTTGAGAGCCGCGACGGCGTCTTCTAACCTAGCTTTTACCTCTCTTCCCGTGATCTGCAATACGGATCTGGTCTGAGAGAGAAAATCCGATTCCAAGAACATGAAAGCCACTATATCGCTAAAGAGTCTGCTCACTACCACATCGTCCGTCTTGATGAAAGGCATGTAATCTCTCATCCCCTTGAAGCTGTTTCCTCCCAGCAGCACTACCCTCATGAGTGCTCTGTCCATGTTCGCCCTCATAGATGGGTCTATCTCCACTATACCCGATATACCGGGCGCAGATATGCCCCTGGCGGTCTTTATCTTTATCATGTCCTCTTTCCTCCTGTTTGCCGTTGTGCATACCGCCTCTACAAATTTTACCAATTTGTCCTCTTGTATCTTCCTCTCCCTCTCGAACAACTTCACCTGTTTAGATATAGTGCTGTCTAATCTCCTGTCGTCGATGTGTTCCGGGTCTCCTTGATCGAAGAATTCGTCCTGTATTCTGCTGGCCCTCTTGCTCCGAAAGTTATCGAACACGTCTTCGACGATGATGTTGTCTCCGCTGAACCTGGATCCTTTCCTAGTCTCTATGATATCTCTTGTGCGAGGGCGTCTCACCGCCCTCTCTTCTTCGCTCTCTGATTCGCTCTCTCCCTCTTCTGTGTCCTCGCTCTCGCTCTCTTCTATCCTCCTCTTTTTCTTCTTTTTCTTTGAAGGATTAGCATTCACGTTACTGATCTCTTCCTCTTCTTCTTCATTCTCTCTCTTTATTCTAACACGAGGGGCGTACCCTTCCATCTTCGAATCGTTTTTTATTGGTTATAGTACATGGACAATTTATGATCCAATATCAGTGTTACTATCTTGAAAACCCTCAACTCTGATTTGGTGGCTACGACCGTCTCGTGTCCCACCACCATATCTTTGATCTTTTTGAATTCTATGAAACTTACGAGAGGAGTCTCCTTCACGGAATTGGCATCGTCGAAAGCAAGCGGTTCGGTGATGTGCTTTTGACAGTACCTCTCGAGTTTTCTCGCCAGCCTCGCCGCTTCTGGTATAAGACGTTCGTCTCGAAGATCTTCTCCGTTTATGGATCTGGTGAACACGTCCAGGAGCACGTCGTCCAGACCTTCTACGTTTCTGTACTGTTTTGCAGAGGCTTTGATCTGTTTTGTGGAGGATTTGACCTGTTTGGCCGCAGAATTGACAGACTTTATGGCGTTCTCTGTATTCTTGATCTTGGTCTTGATGTTGCTGATCCTCTTGTTCACATCAGAGAGTTCTCTGGTGGCGTCTTTGATCTCGCTATCGACTTTGATCTTCTTTGCCCAAGGTTCATCTATACTCACTCCGTCTATCTTCTTGTTTGATATCTCTAGATCGAGCTGAGCGGTCTCCACTTTGCCTTCTGTTATGCGTGTCTCGATGTCCTGTTTCTCTTTTTCTGCCTGTTTGAGATCGTTCTCGTGTTCTTTGAGTTCTTCTCTAAAACCGCTCCTCCCTTGTATCCTCTTTTGCTTCTGTTCCTTGTTTCCTCCTGGGAGTCTGTCCCTCAGTTCTCTAAAGAAGGCCTCACCTTTCACGGGTTGAGCTGCGTCCATCTCGTAGACGATTAAACTGTTTGAGATTCTGAAACATTTAAATGTAGTTTTTGTCTTTTTGTTTGTATTACGCATATCCTCGGACATGGATCTCCCTCCTTATACTCAAGACGCCACCGAGGCTACATCGGACAAGCAGAAAAAGACGCTCCAACAGAAGGCCAGAATAACCATACCCCCTTGCAGGATAAGGACCGTCATGAAGACCACTTACAAGAGGCCCGTATCCGAGAAGGCCACCGTGTACGCCGCCGCCGCGTCCGAATTCCTCTTGAAGGTCATATTGAAAGGTGCAGCAAAGACTTCAAAGAAGAAGAAGAGCAAAAAAGACGGAAAACACTACAACATAATAGGGATCAGACAGCTATTATCCTCTCTGAAGGAGAACGAACCCGTATCCGGATTTTTGGAATCTTCGAACGCGCTGCTCGTGGCTCCTAGCGTAAGGACAGATGCCACAGAGAAGAAGAAAGGAGACAAGGTCAAGAAGGAATAGATGTGTATTTACAAGCCAACTGTCTCCATAATATATCGTTGAAAATCGTCCTCTGTCTTTGGTCTAGTCAGCATCTCTGTGATGGTGTATTCTCTCTTCTTGTATAGGTCCGCGTCCTCTTCGACGTCCTCTTCACACTCGTACCAGTGGAGCAGTTCCCATTCCATAGAAGGGCTCCTCTTCCCGTATAACCAGAAAGGTGGTGGAAACCATCCTTCTCCTCCTTCGAGCATCGCCTTGACCTCGTCCTCGTCTATATCGGAGCACAAGAATATTATCCTCTCCAAGGTCATCCCTATCTCGAAAAGGCCGTCGATGTATCCCATTGGATCGCTATCGTAAGCGTGCATGTTGTCGTTACCTATCGGCATCTCGGATATGTGATGTTTAGTGCGCGTGAATTGCTTTGTATTAACGAATGGAAAATGACTTCAAAAAAAAATGATTAGACGTCACGTGAACGTCGAAATTCGATTAGACGTCACGTGTACTACTTATTACAGGATCAGAGACTTAATATTTTCAATAATTAAAAAGGCAAAGCGAAATAGTCACATTTCAAAAAAATCGATATCATCAGAGAACCTTGAGGCCGAGACTTTTTCTAATGTCTGAAGAAATATTCAAGAGAACAAAGAGAACCACGGGAACGGAACCGATGTCAAATTTAGATTACAAAGCTCGCCTGGAGAAGAAACTGGAGGTCAGGGAGAAAGAACTCGAAGACGCCGTCGAAAGAAATTATAGGACGCCTGAAGAAAGAACGAGTGCTCTCCTCTGGGCCAATAAGAAGATATTCGAATGTAAAGAAGCTTTGCGCGAGTTGAAAGATGAGATGGATGAAGAGGCTAAACTCAAAAAGATAAATGAGCTAAACGATCACTTGAAAGATCTGGCTGATGACATCGAGGGCCTCAAAGGACAAGCCAAGAATATCGCCCTGTTAGAAGAAGAGACTCCAAAAGAATCCCTCGAAAACGTCAAGGAATTTTTTTTTGGTCAAACCGAAAATTATTGTGAGGACGCTGAGGGTCAAAAAAGAGAAGCGAAACATATCGTTCTGACAGAAGAAGAGCATCTCGTGGAAATCGAGAGATTGCGTCAGGAACTGAAGCAGTCATACGAGGAAAAAGCACGGATGAGGAACAACTTTGAAGAGAAATTAGAACGACAGAAACGAGAACTAGAAAGAAAGTTTCAACTGGAAAGATGTCATATCTATGAGTCTCTTCAATCGATCCAGGGCATAATCGAAGAAATAAGAGTCTGCCTCAGAAGAGATGTCTGATCGAACTTTGTTAACCGCTTTCATTTAAAATATATACTCTATGATCACGCGTCTCTGTCGAAGTTCGATTAGAAGTCACGTGCAACCGGACTTAGGTTAAATCGATTTTTGACTCTCGTCGTTCATTCTTGCTCGAGACATGGAAGACAAGAGGAGAGACGTAGAACTGCAAAAAGACGTCTCTTTCGATTGGATAGACAATATCATGGCATCAGAAGAACATAGAAAGGATTTTTACTCATTGTTGGGACCCATGGCTTTCATGTTCAAACAATAAATCTTTATTTATCTGCCGTATAACGAACGCATCTATATCTCGTTATCGTCCTCTGTCCCGGTAGACATGGCGAATAATAAGAAGAATAGCAACTCTATAGGCAATCTCACCACGAGATATATCACCGCTACCGAATAAACCGATATGGCGATGAGCTGGTCTCTGGATTGTATATGTACGTTGAATATCTGATAGAAAGGAAACAGACGAGACAATGTCGGAGGATGCATTTGAACATACACGAATCTCGTCGCCCATATTATCGCGGTGTTCATGCAGATCACCGCGGCAGAGTCTGTCCATCCATAGTAGATGCAAAACGAGAAGAGATATTTCATAAACGCTATGACAGGGAATAACTCTTCTTCCATAGACCATCGTACTTGGGCGTATGACCTCATTTTTTGTGCTTGAGTATCCTCGGACATCTTAGCAAGGTGTGGTCGAAAGGATGAACGCAAAATAACCAAGGATAGAACAAGTTTTTTAAATATACCTTTTCGGTACGTATCGTAATCTCTGGTATCATCCGCAGAGCCGAACTGAAAAAACCATGGAAGAAAAGAATGAAACCCCAAGGGTCGAGTACGAGGAGATGAAAGACATCCTCAAGAGGACTAGCGATAGCTCCGGTACGAACGTCAAAGTTAGCTATGGAGAACTCGTGACACTGAGCGATCACATAAACAAGAAGAGGAGACAGCCGTTCAAGAATACGGTTTCGATACTACCTGAACCTATAGTCGAGATGATCTTCGCTTGGGCACTCGACAATGTTCAAGCTCTGGGGAGGATGTCTCTCGTATGCAAGAGCTGGAGGGACACGTGCAAGAGGGTGACAGAGAAGAGGTTGGATACGCTGGTGTCCACAGAACGTGGGAGGTTCATCGCAGGGTTCGTGCTGTTATCTTACATGGTACGCCTCGAGTACATAGAGACCTTTTGGATATATTTCGAGACCGTCTATTCGTCGTTCGTTATGCCCATGGAACTAAGTGTGCGCCACTATCGCCCTTCTCGCGTCCATACCGAGAAGAAAGATAATGAGGAGGAAGAAGGAGAAGAACAGAGAAGATCAAAATTGTATGCGTGTATAAAACTCATACCTGACTACGAGAACATCGCCCTACAAGTGTCAAAGATGATAAGTAACATGACCGGTATAGACTGCACGGTAGGTTTGAACCTCAGCCGGATGCCAGAGATCGCAGAAGATTTCCTTCGGATGGAACTCATGGAGGACTTGGAAAAGAAGGGTAACATGGATGAATTAAAGTTTTACGGGACCGGATTTCGTATCGTGTTCTCTGGATTGGGCGAGGGCTGCACCTGCAATGATAATGAAGGAAACCCGACCGGTGAGCAGATAGATGCGATATCGAGACAATCTCACATCGTATTCGCGTCGGTTCTATCGGACTCTAACTCGAGCTTCAAACCGTTTACGCGCATAAAGGAACTCTTGAAAGAGAGGAGAACATCGTCAGACTGGCTCAGATCACATAACATCCCGGAGACCACGCAGCGCGACGTCTCTTTCGATTGGGTAGGAAATATAATGGCATCCGAAGAACATAGAAAGGATTTTTACTCATTGCTGGGACCCATAGCGTTCATGTTCAAACAATAAAGATTTATTTATATCGTAGAGAATTCTCGTTCACATGAGATGGTCAACACTCTCCTTTCGTAGTGCTAAAGGCTATAAAGAAGACAAACACGGCTTCCGGTGGATATCTGATGACGAGGTATGTCATGGCTATCGCGTAGAGACAGATAGCCACGAGCTCGAAGACGGTCTGTTCTCTCCTATGGTAGATCTGATGGAACGGGAACGGTTCTTTCATCTCGTTGAGGTCCAGTCTCTGGGTGTACAAGAATCTCGTGATCCATATGACGACAAAGTTCACCAATGTCACGATCACCTCGTCTACCGGTCCGCGGTTTGTCGCTCCTATAGAGAATATCGGCTTGGCCAGCATAAACGCGAGTAACAGGCCTTGTGGTGTGAGAAATCCGTCGAGGCCCGATATCAGACGCTTTGAGGTAGGTTCCATGGCTCTTGGTTATGAAGAATTTCGCGAATTGGGCGTGATGTCCTTGTTTGAGGCTCAACAATAGAAAACGATTTCAAATATATATTTACGTTTTAACACGTTGTTTTAAATTTTTCTCTTCTTGTTTATCAGAAAAGACTCGTGATCTGTATCTGATGGCCGAAGAACAAGATATCAGAGAAAGCACACTGGCCGAACATCAAGAGTTACAAAGACTTCGCCAGCAAATCAGGGACTATGAAAAAAAGATTGCGAATGAAAAAGCCAGATTCGAAGAGGAGATGGCAAAACAAAAGGCTGAATTTGAAAAGAAGATCAAGCAAAGAGAATCAAGGTTTGACCTGTTGAGGAAATTCGGGGCCGAACTAGAAGAATTAGGAGGAATGATCGAGAAGCACGGAAAGGGGTTAGAGAGAGTCAATAAAATTCAAGAGGAATTGGGATTTCTGGCGATGGAACAGCAGACACCAAATAACGCAGAAGGTAGACTAGAGCGAACGAGCGGCGGTTGATAGCAACTTTGAGAATTATTTTAAATATAGCTTTCACGTTTGCATACATGTTCATCCATTCGTTTTTTTGAGAGAGCAGAGATTTTTGTTTTACGATGGCAGAGGGTGAGAAACCGTACGGGTTCGATCCCAGGTGTTCGACGTGCAAGACTCCGTTGTTGAAAGGGATGAAGTCCATATGCAAGAAATGCCTGGCCCCTTACTGTAGCGAAAAGTGTCTGAAAAAAGAGAAGAAAAAGTGGTGCGTCCCTCTCACTCAAGAGGGTTACATAAGCGCTCTCTTGGAATTTGGATACTCTGGAGACAAGGATATCCCATTTGAGTTTAGGGGATGTAAATATCTACCTTTTCCCGGACCGATAATGACGGGAAATTTACCCAATACGCTCTGGCTGGCTTCCGAAGGACAGCCCAAACAGCTAAAGGACGCTATCACCGGGGATATTCAAAAATCGATCTACTACTTTGTGGCCGTATCCGACCTCGATAAGCTGATAAACCATCAGATAACTCACACCCAGGGACAAGAGATAAAGCTCATAAGCATGGGGTTTAACATCGAACAAGCGACTAAAAACATCGTGAACAACGATCCGAGGATAAAAGATATCACGCGAGAATATTACAAAGCCGCAGAGATATGTGCTTTGAATCTATTGGAGAGGATCAGGAAAGGGGAAAATATAGACGAGGAATTAGAAGCGCTTGAGCTTAATTTCTCTGCTGCGGGGAACAGGGTCTCCGTCTCTCCATCCGAAAAGCCTGTCTCGAATCCAGATGCGCAAGGAGTCGGGAATGTTCCAAATGATAAGAATCCATAGAGAAATATACAAGACGGAAAAAGCTGCCTTCTTTGTCTTGACCGATAACGAGCCGAACGCGTCAAAGAGAGATGGTATCCACAGTATCGAGACCAGTGATATCTCTAGAAGTTCGTATTGACCTTCGACAAAGTGAAGATAATCCAAATAAAGAAACATCACGAGTATCACGTGACTCGTGTTCAATTTGTCTCTGTGGTATTTGTAGATCAGACGAAAGAGAATAGAAGAGAGCACAAAGAGTGATCTGTGGTGTTCGCTTATAGAAGATATCAATTCGAACGATGAATATCTGTAGATAAAGAAGAGAGATACAGAGACGATAGCGGATAATGATCTCGGATTTTTTGATATGAAGGAAGAGAAACTGAACGATGCGTACATCATGGATACTCTGTGCAATATGGCGAGAGGAGAAGAAGAGATAGATATCGCCGATACTTTTTTTATTTATGAACTGGACAGAAAGAAGGACGAGGAGAAGCGGAAAAAGATACTGGCAAAGGCTAGACCCAGACCCGCATGCGTAAAATGGATAATACCCATAAATTACGAGGGATACCATTGGATACTCGCCGTGGTGAACACTGTTGTTGGAAACATATCCGTTTACGATTCTCTAAAGAACAGGGAAGATTGCGTTAAAGTCGTGTTGAAGATCAGGGATATCCTCTCAGAGATGGGTATGGAACGCGAATGGAAGATGGTGATAGGGACCTGTTTCAAGAACGAACAGCAGGACGATATCAGTTGCGGTGTTTACATGCTGGCGGCGGCTTTCCTCAACATCGTGCATAAAAGTAACATCGTTGTTGGAATAGATATGCTCTGTTCGCCTTGGGAATACTTGAGAGGAGTCGAGATAATCCAAGGGAGAAGGGATTTTGATTCTCTATCTACCAGAGATAGACATCCTCATTATTTTTTAGAGTGTATTCTGGTGAGCAAATAAAATGGGAAAAAAGACAAAATCTCAGAGAGAGGTATTGAAAGAACAAAAGAACCATTCGTTGGCCATAAAGAACAGTCCTTTCAAGAGGATAGTGAGGAGCAAACTCGGAAACTGCAAGATCACAAAGTGTGGAGTGAGCGTGCTCCACTTTGCGCTGGAAAATTTCATCTTTAAGATCTTGGACAATGCCAGGTTCACAAAAGATACCGTCACAAACCAAGGGAGGAAAACGCTGGAGACGAGGGACCTCATACCTCCCCTCTCCTCGAACGACACGACGAGGAGCTCCTATCAATCTTGGATAAGGGAAAAGATAGAAGCGCTCAAGGAGGATATATCAAAGACCGAATCCGACAGGAAGACTTCAAAGGAAAAGACAAAAAAGAAGAAGAATGACAAGAAGGAGAAAAATCCAAAAAAAGAGAAGAAGGAAAAACCAAAAAAGAGAAAAGAACGTTCGGATGATAAACCAAAGATAAAGAAGGAAAAGAAACCTAAAGAGAATGGAAAGAGCGAAAAGAAAAAGAAAAGGGTCGCCGTGGAAAAAGGAAAAGTCGTAATCAAGAAGGAAAAGATCGAAGAGGCCTCTGATACCAACAATGGAGTCACAGAGAGTGCTTCCGAAGAGCAAGGTGAAAAGGATATCAAAGAAGAAAAAAAGGTCACGTTTGACGAGCTGAAGAAAAAGGAGAAGGAAAAGAGGAGAGAGGCGAGAAGAGAAAAAAAGAGGAAAGAGAAGGAGGAGAAAGAGAAAGAAGAGACCAAAGAGAACGGGGTCTCTGCGGAGGAGTGAATCGATTCACGTCTCAAACTCTATTCTCATGATAGTTTTACAATAAATACATCTCGCATCACCGGTCCTAGTGGCGAGGTCACTCTTCACGCAAGATATGCAGATGTCAGACCTACAGCACGGCATAGATACCACGTCCGTATCGCACCCGTCGCACCTCGAGCATCTCCTCTCGATGATCCGCGCCCGCGATTCGTCCGATAGCATCATCATCCCTTGAGCGGCGGCCACGGCGTCCGTATATTCGTGGTCCGAGCAGCGTCCTCTCATCCTCGCGTCCGTCGTTTTTTTTCAGAGTTTCCTCGTCTCTGTGAGTATCTTCGAATAATAAAAACCTCGGGTCTGTCTGAGCACTTTTTTTTATTTCTATAAACAAAAAGACTCCTGAAAAAAATGTGGCAGTACGAGTCGACTCCCGGAAACTGGGGTGAACGTGGTAGACCCGATATAGAGGAGGCTTAAACAGATACAAAAAATACGGATACCCAACCGCGCACACGTTTAAATGTTTTGGATATGGAATGGGCACCGGTATCTACTTTTCCATCATGCAGACATTGTGTTTTTCGACACCGCTACAACAACCTTCGCTACGACAGCCATAATCGGTTCAACATCCGCCAAAGAGAGCTCAAAGAGTGATCGATTTGCTTTATTTTGTATCTTTATCCTTTGACATACAAGGACATTTGGTTGGGTTATGTATCTGCGAGCCATATTTTTTGAGTCTATCGATTTTTTCTTTTACTTCTGGGGGAAGGTTGGTTTCCATGTATGGTATTTCCATCCTTATTATCTCAAAACAGACCTGACCAAAGAGACATTGCGACATTGCGAGGAAAAATCCCGTCTCTTTTCTGCACTCATCGCAGCAGAACAGTATCCTCCACGTTTTTGTTCGATGGAAACCAATCGAACTGTGTGTAAGGCCTTCCACCGGTCTCTTCGAATGTCATCTCGTTCGCACAGGTTCCGCACTGGTAAGAGAGGTCCCCCGCTCCGGGTTCGAACGTAATAGAGCCGTCGTCGTTTTCGGTGGCTGCGATCATGCTCTTCGGACGTTTGTACAAGACGAGAATTTCATTCTTTGACGTCATAGGAACAGAAGCATCGACACGTGGCGTTTTTTCTTGTTGCATCGCTAAAATAGAAACTCTTTTGTCTTTAAGAAGAAATCAAAACCCGCTTGTTTAAAAAAAATAAAAAGAGATATCCTCGCGCGATGTCGTCTACCGTGAATGGTATAGTCATGATAGCGATCCTGTGGACCCTATCCATCTCATTCAGATTCATCGATGTACACTATCGATTGAAAGGACCGGATGTAGAGAGATACGGCGATAACGCTTTTTGCATATTCGCTCTGAGGAACATCGACGTACTCTTTTGGCAAGACAGAGAAAAGTTTATGAACTCTACCTACGAAAAGATAATGATGTGCGATCTGAAAGACGAACCTCTATTGACGCTTCTGAGGCTGGACATATCGCATATGGAAGTGATAAAGGCGCACTTTGGCGTCATCAACCACATAGCCTCTCGAGAAGAACCCCACATAACAGGACTGGAGGGCCTCTGTGTTCAGCTGGCAAAGATGATATACACATTATACGCGATACCTCTGCTGATATTGCAGTTCATGACCTTGTTTTTCGTATCGTCTATGTTGGCTTTCATGGACTATGCGATATTCATCAATTAAAGATGTTTTATTATCCATCAGGTGTGTTTCTTTCCCCTCTCTCGAGGGGGTTTCTTTTCCGTGGGTCTGTTCAATTCGCACGTGAGACAGCACGCTTCGGGTCCGTCCAGATCGCTCTTGCACACCTCGCATCTCCACAAGACTATCTTTGTACCTCCGGCCCTGTACTCTACGGTCTTTTGTCCTACCAGAGGTTTTTGGATCGGATCTTGAACCTTCTTCTGTGGAGGCTTCTGTTCCTTTTCCTTCTCCTTCTCGAGCTCTTTCACCATCCTAGAGAATATACCGTCCACGCATCTCATACAGAAGAGGTGAGTCTTCCACTCTGTCATGTAAAGTTTTCCAGACGAAGTCTCTTTGCATATACAGCACGTGCCTACTTTGAACACCGGGAACGAATTGTGTATGACCTGTTCTTTGCACTGGACGTTTTCGCATCCGAAATGATATCCTTCCATCGAAAAAGCAAAAGAAGAGGAGATATATGTATTTTGCGGTCGATCAGAGACTATATCTGAGAAGTCTGTCTGCGAATGGCTTCAAAAAAGAGCAAGAGTGAGTTTTTATCTGTAATTTTTCCGCTGATGCTTTTTAAAAAGAGACTGGCGACGACATCCTCAAGGGGATCACAAAGCGAGGGATAACTAGACTGTGCAGGAGGGCCGGGATAGTCAGGATAAGGAAAGGCATCTATCGTGAGATCAGAGACATATCGTCCATATTCTTGGACGAGGTGCTAGCAAATTCAAAGAATTTCAAAGACTCTGGAGAGAGGAGGATGCTATCCACAGAAGATGTGGTGTCTGGACTCCGCACATCTTTTGGTATCACCGTCTACGGATATGACGAAGAATGAGATGATAGCGCATTTTTTAATGTAACGAATAAAAAAGATACACAGCGATAGAGTCTAAGGAACGCAATTGTACAGGATAAACGTCACGATATTGAGGCATCCGTATAATCCCACCAGGTCCATGACGCTCCTTTCGCGGAAAGAAGAGGGTCTAAACAAGCATATCTCGTGACACAGGAGGAGGCACATCCACGTATCGTACGACCAGAACCTGTCTCTCGTGCACGCTCCAGGATAGCCAGCGAGGAAACTCAAACAAAAGTACCACGCCAAGGTGATCCACTGTAGATATTCTTCCCACATATGCCACTTTCTCTCGGTGAACAGTCTTTGAAGATGCACACCAAAGAGAGAGCGAACCGCTGGAATATTAGAGCCCACGATTGATACGATGACGCTCGTCGGCGGTGCCCAATCCATCTCAAAGAGGAATCAAAATGATCTCTCCTTTGAGTAAATCTTATTTATATGACACGTCACCGAGAGATCGCCTGAGACGATAACGGGTAAAAAATAAGATTATGCTGTTTATGTGTCAAAGTGAAGATACATAGTAAGAGAATGTCGGGACTCACTGACCTATCATCCCTCCTGTGCGCCTTCTCCGAATGCAAAAACTTTGAAACTTCGATACCCGGATCTTCGTTTCTGATACTGTTGGACTTTTATCCCATAGGGCTCACGCTGGGACTGGCGGGGATAGCTGTTTACAAACAGGAACTGTATCTCCTTCTCTTTAGCCTATCCCTGTCTTTAAACTGGCTTATAAACCTCTTCTTTCAACAAGTGGCTTTCAGACAAGAGGGAGCTTTCCCCGGATGTGGTAGCAGATATCAGATGCCAAGCTTCAGCAGTCAACAGATCGTGTGTTTTCAGACCATGGTGGCTTTTTACACGATAGCTTGGACAAGGAGGGTATTTTACCTCAACAGCTTATCTATGCACTGCTTCTCAGCGCTGGTGGTGTTTGCCAGGACTTTCATAGGGATAAACACCGTGGCTCAGCTCATGGCAGGGGCCGGATTCGGATTCGTGGATGGGATACTCTTTCATTGTATAATTTATTTTTTGATATTCCCAAATTTCAAAGCGATACTGGGATGGAGGTTCAGTCGCTGGAAAGGTGTGGTAGATACATTGTGTAGAGAAGAGAAGAAGAACCTTCCCACGAGAAAGAAATAAAAATGCGATTTTCAATCGAAAAAACATAGGATCGCCTCTATCGTCTTGCATGTTCCAAAGAGTGCCAATAAGACGACGCATGCCATTCCAACTGATGCACACGATCTTAACGACTGTTCGAGGGGATAGAGGCGACCAAATTCGTAACTGCTGTTCAGATAATTCAACGTCTTTTCGTATCTCTTCCCTGCCTTTTCGATGTCTTTTTTGTATTCCATCAGTGCTTCCAACGCGGTCGCATTGTGTGCTTCGTCCTTGTCGTCTATCTCGTTCTGTACGGCTTCCAAATCCGATAAGAGTTTTTGCTGTGCATGACCGATGATCTTTGTGCTGGATTCTGAGAACCTCTTCAAACTGTGGTTTTCTGTGTCCTTTGTCATTCCGGATCGATCTTTTTTAGATTCCAACACGGATACCATGGGTTTTATTTTTACGATAGAAGCCAATCTATATCACGTAGGTCAAAAGATAGTCCACAGGGTGTATATCCGAAGTGTGCGCATCAATATCGCAAACATCATCTCCGATACTTTTTCGCTTTCATCCAGGAGGGTCTATTATATCCACCTTTATATCCAAAACGACGATTAGTAAAAAAGGGCGAGGATGGCCATCATACCGAAAGACTTTTCTGGAAATTGGATAGCCACGGTGGATAAAGGCGTCAGTGTCACGCTCTCCATCGGATCTACCGTCTTCAAAGTGTGCAGGAGAGACGAGTCAACGGGTCAAGAGTCTTTTAGGATAGTGCCTTGTAGCCAGTTGTTTGTCAGGCCTGACGGGATAGATATATCTTGGAGATTCGATCAGGCTCGTCTATCCCTATCGAGCTACAAGAACAGATTGACGTTTGCAAAGATGTTGCAATCCAACAAGAGCGATATCGACGCTATCCTTTTTGGTCGAGATATATCTTCTATCTTTAGGGAGAATGTAGAATTTAGGCGAATACCCATCCAGTTCAATAAATAAATTTACTCTGTTTCAAACGTCTGTTAAACACATTCGCGAGTTGAACTGAAAATCATGGATTTGTTTGACGATTCCTTCTCTTGGGATGATAAGTTTGGAGAGGAGGAAAAAGAGGAGGAGAACGGAGGAGTCGTCAGAGTACCTCCTGGCATTCAAAACGATCAAATCGAAAGCAATGCAGACAGAGCCCATAGGAATAAAAAGACTAATGAGTCGCATACCAGTCGCCGCAGAGGCAGCAACAGGCGCGAAACGGTTCAGAGGATCGTGATTGATTACGAAGAGGAGTGCGATAGACACTGTGAAAAGATGAGAGATATCCTAAAGAACGCTAATTTCAGCGACGTGACTTTTGTCGTCAAAGGGAAGAACGAACCGACAAAAAAGATCAGGGCACACAAGGCGATACTCTCTGGACAGCTCGAATATTTCGACAGGATGTTTAGAGGTGGGTTCAAAGAAGGCAAGAGCGAAACAAAAGGAAAAGGAGACGAGATAATCATCCAAGGCACTGAACCGAGCGCGTTCGAGAGACTCTTATGTTACCTGTATTCGGGTTCTGAACCGACGCTGGAAGTGAAACCTCCTTTTGGGATTGATATATCCAAACAGCTTATCGAAGGGATAGTGACGGCCAAGATGTACGGAACAGATGACTGGCTCGAAGAACTCTATTTACAGTTGCGTTTGGCCATCGGTATCGGCAATATCGAGACTTTTTTAGAGTTTTGTATGGACAATGGAAACGAAACGGTAGAAGAAGCTCTGGCTGAACATATTTCAGCAGGGTACAACGAATATGAAAAAAAACTGATGAAATTTGTCGGACTACCTAAAGACCCCATAAACCAC
>Ga0181522_10000558_pt1 | contig 27173 bp, 19 predicted proteins | sample PEATcosm2014_Bin_27_FD_121103 | JGI IMG/M metagenome (GOLD analysis project Ga0181522, IMG submission 121103) | Peatland microbial communities from MTU Mesocosm Facility, Houghton, MI, USA - PEATcosm2014_Bin05_10_metaG | ecosystem: Environmental > Terrestrial > Soil > Wetlands > Peat | place...
CGACAACACGCTGCTGTTTCAATCCATCACCCTGAATGGAATCACGAATACCATCAATAAGACGTATGCTCCCGGCTCATGCCCAAGCGGGTGGTGGGGCATCACGGTGAATTATCAAATGGACGGCAATAACAAACAATCCCCCTACACAACCTATCTTGACGACTTCACATTTACTTACTGGTAGAGTGAAAACGCGGATGGCATAGGGCCATCCGCGTTTTCCCTTGCGCCTTGCTTCACGACACGCTTCACTGGGGCGCGAGAACGATGGCTCGATTCCGGCCCAATGTCTGCGCAGATATTTCATGGATCTCAGCACAGGTTTCTGCCACGCTTTGCACCCGGATCACAGTAATATGCGGCGTCATCCTGCTGAGCTCCATGTAGGCTTCACGATTGCGGCATAGAAAATCGACGGGATATTCTGGTTTGCGCGCTCGCGCTTGTCCGGGATCGGCATCGAGCAAAAATGCGACATCTGGCGCGCTCGTCCATTGCAGGATGCCTCTTGTAAACAACTGTTGCCACCGCGAATCGAACAGATTCAGATTTGCCAGCTCGTCGTAAATGTACCGATCGAATATAACTACATCGGCAGAGCTCCGTCTGAGCCGGTTGACGATCGCTCTCAAGCGCAGCGAATCCAACAAATAAAGAAGTACACGTACTGGCACCATGTACCAGGACTGAACGTTCTTGTCTCGGCGATTTACCGGACGCTCGGGCGAACCAACACCGGCCTCGCTCTTGAACAGGCTATGGCTTGATGCCTCTCGAAGCCGCTTTAGAGTTGCGACATCGTCCCAAAATCGAATCGATGTGACTCTTATGCCGTTCGCTTCGAGACACTGCCGCAGAGATTCAATTTGTGTGGTCTTCCCTGCACCATCGATTCCGGAAAAACTGATAAGAAGGGGCGCACGTGCTAGATTCATTGCGATACGCTCATCTAGCGCGCGCCGGAAGGACGGCTGGGGCTGGCATTAGCAAGCGCAACCACGGTACCCACGGCCGCTACGGTCCCCAGAACGATGCCGACACTAATCAGTATCGTACGCACTCGATGTTGTTTGGCCGGCGCGATTGCTGCGCCTGCGGGGCTAAATACGGCGATGCCCGTAACTGGAACGGCGGGTGCGACGGCTGTGCCCACGGGCACCTGTGCAGGCGAGGGTTGGTTGGCTGATTGCGCCACCCCCGGGGTGTCAGGGAGCGGTTGCGGTTGGTCAGGGCTCGCTTGTTGCGCAATTGCAGAACTGACAGACCACAGTAGCACACAAGCGATTAATAATGCGCCCTTGCCCTTGCGAGCCCCGCGCACACAGCTCAACTTGCTTGGCAATCCTTCGTCCATGAAATTCAGTCACCATTAGAATGAATCGCGTCCGGTACGGGCCGGACGACACACAGTTCCTCAGCCCACGCGTCTTCGTGGAAGCTCTCCGATGCTTCCTCCGCTGTGTCGTAGATATCACAGATCTCGTCGAGCCCCATTTGCTGAAACGTAGACGCCACCTCAGCCGGCACCGATGCCAGTTTTACATCGCCATTCTGTTTTAGGGCTTCCTCAAAGCATTTCACGAGGACCAAAATTCCCGAACGATCCATCGCAGATACCCGAGAAAAATCGAAGACTACGGTGGGTCGTCGTCGCTTCAAAACCGGCTTTACTTCTTCCAGAAATGACCAGGCGTCGCTTGTTACGAATCTGTCCGGTATCTCTTTGATGACAACACTACTTTTCACCATTGCCGTATTTTCCTCATACTCCTCACAGGGTAGCGCTGTGACTCAGAGCGTACCATCCAGTCAACTCGGTAATTACGTAAGGGACTCACTGTATGCCATGATCGGAGAGGCCGACTAACTGCTCCGCATCCGCAAGGAGTAAACGGCGAAGATCTTTTTCAGGATCGTGTAAGCAATACCGGACCAAGTTTCTGGCATAACGAATAAGCGTTGACAAATTCGTTTTGTACCAACAACAATAGATCATCCGCGGAGAAACGCCGCAGAAGCAACGAAAGCGATCCACCGAAGATGGTGAAGATAGAATGGTCGCCACCAAACGGTGATTACCGTCAAGGACTGTCCAGGGACCGCTTCGGGAAGTACCAATCAAAATGATCGCTCCCCGGTCTTTCATATGCAATCCGGCTTCCTGCAAATTTTCAATCTTCTTAAGGAAGGCGGAATCCGCTGCCTTAGTGGCTTCTCCGGACTGAATGGATTTGAGGATGCGGGGCAACGAATAGTCGCCTCGCGCGAGCTTTCTCCATTGCGCACGTGGAAATACTCGGATGCGGCCAAAATGTCCTATCTCCAATTCGGTTTCAAACCATTGGGTATCCGTTGGAATTTCTCGCCATAGTGACCCGTGCCGGAGATAAAACAAGGCCAATCGAGTCGCATTTTCGCCGGCGTCGCCATAATTTGGGGTGTCGACGACTCTCGCCAAAGACCGCCGGTAATTTTCAAACTCGGGGTTTTGAAAATCCGTATGCAAGAACTCTCCAATGACCTCATCTTCGGTGGCGCCCCGAAGCCAGGGCAGTTCTCCGGCATCCGACGCGACATGGTAAGGCTTTCTGCGGCGTAGCCAGTCAGTCAGAAATGGTATGGCCACGATCACCAAAAGAACGCTCATCATGACCAGTTGGACGAGAATAACTTGCTGCAACGAACGATGATAGCGGTAGATGCTGGCAATGAGAGCGATGCTGAACATAAGTTGGACCCAACTCGTGTTGGCAATCTTGTGCGACATTTCGTACGCAATCATGACAACGCTAAGCGAGTAAACGCAGGTGGTGGCGGCGTATAGAGACAGAAGATAGGGCAAACCGTATTTACCCGTTGTGGCGAACTGGTTGCCGAAAAGCGCCGTCCATATCCAACCCGGCGCGGTGCGCAACCCCAGAGACAAAATGGCCCCGATACCCAGGACGAGCAAAAGTGACATGCCCAAGACCTTGTGACTCTCCTGTTCTTGTTTGGGCGCGCTGGCAACGATGGGAAACATGGTATTGACAATGGCCCACGAGAAAGCAAAAACGACGCGCCCAACTAAGGCCACCGCGGCGTACAGGCCGGCAGGATTCGGTGGAAAAAAATGTTTAACGACGACGATGTCGCAGTTATTGATGACTACCTGTCCGACAAAAAATACAATCGCCTGCATCGCCTCGCGAAATGCATAGGGAATCACGATTCGCGAGCCTGAGGCGTTTGGAAGCCTGGGCCGAGCAAATAGATACGCCGTGGCAACGGCTGCTGCGTTGGCCGCGATCACGCCCTCGACGCCGTAGCCTAGACCTATGGCTAACAGGGAGCCGCATAGGCGAACAAATCCCTCCAGAACTAAATTTTTCGCCAGCCCTCTGAACCCGCACGTGCCTTGTAGATATCCACGTCGACTGCCAAGGGGAATATAGAAGGCGACCCCCGCGCCCAACAGGACCACCAACTTTGGATCTTGGAGTCGCAAATATTCGGTGATCGTGTTCCGAAAAAGCAGAAACAGAAGACCCATAATGAGTCCGCAGGCCCATGAACTGCTGTGAAATTCGTGGTATGCATTGCTTCGCTCCTGCGGAGATCCTTGTCGAGCCACAACTTTGGCGGAGACAATTTGAAAAGAGAGCGTAACCGCGGACACCAGGATTAACAGCGTGTAGACCGCGCTCGCATTGCCAAAATCCGTCGGTCCAAGGAATCGAGCAACCGCGATGTTGTAGATGAAATTAATCGCGGTCGCAAAGCCGGAGCCCACAAGCAGTACGAAACTGCCGGAGAGCACTCGCGCCTGCAGGCTTTTGCCTTCAATTGGAGAGGATTCAATCACAATTGCAGTCCCTACATCAGAGGGGAAACGCATTTCTGATGCAAAAACTGGCTCCTCCGCTGCCTAGCGCGGCCTCTATGCTGAATTCCTCCGGGAAAAGATGACAACCCGAAGCGCCACGCGTGCCTCTAAACGGCACCATCTATGGTAAAAAGAGGCACAATCACTCTCGCCGTCGTGGGAATCCTATTGCTACAGGCGTGCGCACCAACACATTACCAACGGGCTATGTTTTCTGATCTACCCAGGAACGCCTCCGTAACCAAGATTTTGGCCGTCTATGAGCCATGGTTTGGTCATCCGCAGCACACTTCTGTGGGGTATTCCTCGCATGACCCAGTTGAAATACGAAAGCAGATCGACGAGGCAAAAAGTATGGGGATCTCAGGCTTTGTAGTGGACTGGTACGGTGATCGCGAGCCATTCCTCGACCAAAGCTATGCCTTGATCCAATCAATTGCGGCCCAAATGGATTTTCACGTCGCTGTTATGTATGACGAAACTGAGGGGGCCACTGATCAGGCCACGGATGATGCCTTAGCGGCATTCCAGAAATTTAATACTACGTACCTTGCTCGGGACGCTCCCGGACGTTCTGCTTATCTCATGTATAACGGCCGGCCTGTCATCTTTATTTTTCCCAAGGGCGGCACCACAAATTGGCATCGCGTAAGAGAAGTGGTTGATAAATGGGATCAGCCACCGCTCCTGATTTACGAAGAGAGACAAACGCCGTATGTCTCTGCCTTCGATGGCTTTTTCGCATGGATCAATCCTGGGAAGAAGGGATGGGCAGCAGATGGCAGCAACTGGGGCAAAGACTATTTGCAGGCTTTTTATACGCGGATGACGACGCAATATCCTGACAAGATCGCCGTTGGAGCCGCCTGGGCGGGCTTTGACGACACCAAAGCGTCATGGAGCCTTAACCGCCACATGTCGCAGCGCTGCGGCGCCACGCTCGTCGATACAATGAACCTAGTTTCACAGTATTACGCTCCCGACCGGCCACTTCCCTTCCTGCTCATCGCTACATGGAACGATTACGAGGAAGGTTCGGCGATCGAAGCCGGACTAGTGAAGTGCAAGCCTGGGCAAGAACAACCGGCTGGTGGTAACTAAGCTGCAGGAGACGCCGATCGTCTTCCATCCCTTTGCCAGGTTTCAAGCAGGCGTTGCCTGGAATGCGATGCCCTATATACCTCATCAATAATTGAAAGAGGCCGGCTGCGGATTTCGTCATAAACGCGGCCGATGTATTCACCCAGTAGCCCCAAGCTAAGCAGTACGAGCGCACCGACCAGGCAAACTGTTGCCGAAATACCCGACGCCAGAGTAACTGTCGGCGCGCTGGAACTGAGGGCGACAACTGCGAGTATTACGGCCGCGGTGACGGCGAGCCCTGACGAGGCAAAACTCAAGCGCAAAGGCTTGTAACTGAAGCTTGTAATTGCGTCCATGGCATACTTAATGCGGCTAAGGAACGTCAATTTCCCTTCCCCTCCGATTCGATCCTGTCGATCGTAGTAAACGATCGCGGTCCGATAGCCAACCCACGCGCGCAAGCCGGGCAAATAGCGATTCCGCTCCCGGAGGGCGTTGATTGAATCAACTGCTTTGCGATCAAGCAGTCCGAAAATGCCTGAATCTAGAGGAATTGGAAAATCTGAGAGCGCACCTAGTACGCGATAGAAAGCCGGGAACAGCACTGCGAGCAACTTGCGGCCCTCTTGACGGCTCCGTCGAACCGCGGCCACTACCTGTGCCCCGCCTCGCCAGGCTTGCACAAACTCCGGTATGACGCTGGGAGGGTCCTGCAAATCGGCGTCCATCAAGACGACGGCATCGCCGGCGGCGGTTTGCAAACCCGCAGCGAGCGCACCCATGTGGCCGAAATTGCGTGACAGATTCACCACTACAATCCGGGAATCGTAGGTCTGCTGATCTCGTAGCATATTCAGCGAGGAGTCTTGCGACCCGTCATTCACATATACGACTTCCCAATCCTCGCCGACATCCTTCATCGCGTCGGACACCGCGTCGTGAAGTTGGGGGATTATTTCCTCTTCGTTATAGACGGGAACAACAATTGAAATCATCTCGGGGCTCCTAACACAAATCAGAACGCTGGCTTCATCTAATTATTTTTGTACCGTTATGTCATCCATACCATCGGCATCGCCTTCGAACATTCTTACCTTCCAACTCACCTCCGTCGGCGTCAAGACAGCGACATATCGCGCTTTCACATGTTGCATGGCCTGGAATCGTCCATCATCGGAGAGTCCAACGTCATATTCCGCATCGTCTACAACCTCAATGGAAAGGCCTTCCTGCGAGTAAAAGACGAACGTGATGTGGTGCGAGCGATCGCGATAACTGGTGGTGATGTTTGCGCGCTGCTGTTGGGCGATCACGCCTGCAAGTTTCTCTCTTGCGATGCCTGTAAAGGCGCCATCCAACGCTCCGACATCGTTGCCCGTGAACGCCTGAGACATTTGTCTCCAGCACTTTAGATAATCACGTACCACGGCGTCCTTCGTTTGATCTTCGAGCGGACGCGGGCCAAAAGACTGAGGAACCTCAACCTGAACAACCGGATGGGTCGCGCCTTCGGCGAACAAGTCGCCTGCCAGGCACAATAACGAGCAGGCAACGACAATTACAAGCTGCGTGATTGCGTCAGCCTTCCTCATGCTCATTCTCATTGGCCACCGTTCCAGCGGAGTTGATTGCCCAGCACTTCACCGGCCGCGACTGTGATAATTGCCCCTCTGTTTGCCGGGATGTCCGCTTGCGCCGTGCCTTGCTTTAGAGGCGCATCTACCGTAGAACGGTTGCCGTCATAAATCTCTGTAAAAGTCACAATCGTGCCGTCAGCCACGAGATTGCCGGTACAATCGCGAAGCGGCTGAGTCTGAACGTGTAGTCGATCACCAACGGGACGTGCGGAGATGCTTAGCCGGCACGGGTCACCGGGTACCTGTTGCAAGACTCGCAACGACTTCGCCATGCCTGCCATCGCTTCAAAACTTGCATTACCAGCCTGGGCTGAAGAATCCATTTGAATCGAAGCCACGCCGAGATGGCTGTCGACGGTGTGAATCTCGGGGGCCGTTTTTGGCAGGCTTAACTCAAAGCGAACCGGTAGAGATTGCAGGATTAAATTGTGGTAAGCGTCAAACACATAAGCGACACCACTAATTCCATCATGGAGACTAACCGGCAATCGTGAGGGCCTGGCAAGAAAGCTCAAAGAGGTAGGTTGGGGAGAAGAAATCACGTCAAAACCTGACGCCTCAGTCGAAGTGGGTGTAATCAAGAAAACTGTGTAGTGTCCGGCATTGGAAATTTCATCGGGTGGAATTGAAGTTTGCGACCCTAATTCCACCGCTTTCGCGATTGCGCCACCTGGGCCCACGATGTAGATATGTGCTGTTCCGCTGCCCTCGGTGGTAATCATCGTGGTCTGCCCGGCCTCCACATTCTGGGGAACATGCAGGTTCGCGGCAAAGGCGAATTGGAGCAGAATCCATATTGCGAAGCAGATTGTGAGTGTCCGAATCATTAAAGTGTAGAGCTGCTATAGGAACTGGTAACAATCCGAAACGTAGACACCCGAGCTGCAATATCTGCCGGCACATTGATAGAGAATCGTGCCGGCAAATTTGGAAGAAGTGCGCGGGACTCGTAGGAGTCTCCGACCCAAAGCAACTGCCCCCGGTTATCGTAAAATGTGCCGAGAATGTGGGTAATGTTTACGATTTGCCCGCTCTCATTTCGCAAATCCCCCGTGAGCGAGCTATCAGGAGCTCCCGAGAGCTTCTGATTCTCAATTTCAATCACCGGATCCGCTGAAGCCGCGATCAGGCTTGACGAGGGTTGCATCTTCACGCTGTCCACCTGGGATAAGGCAACATTAGGAAAGTCGATGCGGAATGGCGAGACCTGCTTGGGCAGAAGGACGTGGCAAACTTCATCGAACGAATCTTCGGTCCCGAGTACTTTGTCATTCTTGCCGATTAAGGTAATTTTCACCGTAACGAATGCCGGTACGGTATCTTCGTTTAGAATCTCGCCCAAAATAGAAACGCCATTCCCTCGATCAATGGGCCGCATGTCTATGATGCGGACATGGGGCGATTCAACATTTTGTGCGGCCCAATCATCACCTGGACCACGATATATGACATCCCAGCGCAAGTAATTCACCGGAATCACTTGAGGTGGCACCCTCTGCTCCATCACGATCGGCCATACAATTTCCCATCGGCCATTCTCTTTTGTAACGTGTAAATCGCGCGATTCCTGAAAGACCCCGACGACAGATGACCAATGTAAGTTGACCCGGAAATCGCCCTCATCCGCTGATATGTGCAACGGTTGAACGGAAAAATCAGCGAGGGTGGCATAAGTACGCAGGCTCGGATAGCCGCCGTTTAGATCTCGTATGAAATCAGCTTCGGAGAATTGGGAGTGGTTTGCCAGGTTCGCATACGCCGCATTCCAGTCCCGGCGGCCCACTTCTGTGAGCAAATTGGTCACGGCAGATTGTGGTTCGGATGAGCCATTAAATGAATATCCAGCCGCGGCCATGGCTTGTGCAGTGTGGATCGGCCAGATTGTCCCAATAGCCACAAAACTCAGCGTCATGATCGCAATCAATAATGCAATAATATGACCTCGATTCACGACGCCAACCTCCCAAGAACCAACTGCTCGTGGGAAGGCGTGGCATGAGCAACACGTTCCGTTTGCTGTTTTCGTGCCGGAATCAAAAGCAGGAGCATGGCCAAAATACTGCTGCCAATCGGCAATGTGCCCCACAACAATCCCTGCCAAGGCGGCGGAATTTGCGGCGCATTGAGTGGGGTAGCCGGCGGAACATCGTCCCTACCCCATACAGTAATCGTGCGGTCCTCAAGGTCATCCACTTTTCGCCAGCCGGCAAACACAAGCAGAGGCTCATAGTAAGGATCGCGAACGAACACCCATTTCAATCCATAATGGTCGGCGTGATGAAGAATTGCGCTCAACGCATCAAGTCCGGATTTGCCAAAATATTTGGAACTCGTCAGTGCGCCGCCACCATGTTCGGTCAGTTCCGGAAGCATGCGGCCTGAATTCCATTCACCGTCAACACTGCCTGCGTCGGTCAATATCGCAAGACGGGAAATTTTATTCCCAAAACCAAGCGTGATGTATCGATATTGGTCGTGACCATCCCGGTTTAGCCAGGCGGCCACCGAGTCAACCTTAAAATCGACAGCATCGGCCGGTTTGTAAGTAGACCAGGCCACGGCCAGCGCGCAGGTGGATGCGGCAGCAATGGTCAACGCGGCAACGCCGGCCATTCGGAAGCGGTCAATGCACTCCTTTGCCAAAAAGCCAACTATGGGTAATGCCAACAAGCTGGCCCAATAAGTGAAGCGCTCCATGGTCAGCACTTCAAAGGCGCGCCCCAGCAGCACCTTGCCCACCGGGGTTGTGCCGCCCAATCCTAGAAGAAAGGCAAGCCAAAACCCGAACAACAATGGCCGCAACCTCGATATGCTCGCGCCGCGCAGCACGATGAAGGGTAGAGCGATGATCAGCGCCCCGTACGGGACAACGAAATAGTTGAGACCCCATTGCGGACTCAAAATGTAATTGGCTCGACTCGGATGGGGAATCGGTACCTGTGTAACTGGATATCGAATCAATGCAATCCAAAAAGGTAGAAGGACAGCTGCGATGGCGGCGCCGATGAGCGCCACCGCCACGACGGTTCTGGCGATAATACCCCTCTTTGAGGCAGGTTCACCATCGTCATTCCTCCGATCTATAAAGGCGAGTGCCACTACAGGAACGGCAAACAACAATGATCCGAAGAGTAACGTTGCGTGATGGGCAGCGGCGGCGGCGACGCTTAAAACGGATCCTTTTAGAAGCGCCCGCCAATCGTTCCGTCGTAACCATTCATATAAGAACGGCAGCGCATTCAGATATAACGGGGCGGCAAATGTCGTTGATAACTGTCCAGCCGAATAGACCAGAAAACATTCTGCTCCTAAGAACACAGCTGCAAGCCCGGCAAGAGATGCGGATCGTTCATCCACCCACAGCCTTGCAAAACGATACGCTCCCAGCGTTAACAATAAAATCGCAACAAACTGCACGGCCATGTAGGCCATCTCCAGCCCAAACGCATGCGAGAGCACAGCAACCCACTGTTGCGGGAGCGGGGGGTACGTCGTTTGTGAGAAACCGGCATACCACTTGGTGTTCCATGGCTCAAACCAATGGTGCAAGTAATGAGATGCGAAGAAAATATGGAAATTTGTGTCGTACGACTTGAGCGGTAGCTTCATGAAGAGCAATGGCGCATGAATCGCGAAAGCCGCCAAAAATACGACACTCAATGGTATAGCTCGAAATTCAGGTGAATTCGCGCGCTGCACATCGTTCTCCGCGCGCTTTGGATTCCCACACCTATCTACGGGTTGCCCTTAGGGAGTCTCAGTCATCAGCCAACTTGACCCGCCCATTGCGAATCGAATCTTCGCGTTAAAGGTACATGCGCTGGAGCTAACAGTTGAAACGTTTACCGATCCTTGGGCTGTCGTGCTCTCTGTTATTGCTAAGCACCCATGCAATTCTTGCCCAGACATACAAATTAGATCAGTCGTCGACAGAGAAAGCTAATGTAAGCCACCTGCAACAGCCTTCGGAAACTAAATCTCTCGGCTGGGGTTCCAACATAGAGAACGCGCGCCTGGCACGTTCTGCACAACAGGCGTTGAAGAATGGCGATTATCCGGCCGCTGTTGACTATGCACAACGCGCGGCCCAAGCAGCCCCTGGAGATGCACAGTTGTGGTTCCTACTCGGTTACGCGGCACGATTGGCGGGTAGACGAACCCTCGCGATAGATTCCTACAATCACGGACTGAAGATTGAGCCATCGTCGCTGGATGGGCAATCGGGATTGGCGCAAGCATATTACAGCGCCGGACAAACTTCGGACGCTGAACGCATTCTTACCAATGTTATTGCGTCAGACTCGCGTCGAACGAATGACATCGCCCTGCTTGGGGAAATTCAACTTCGCTCCGAAAAATACGAAGAGGCCATTTCGACGCTGGGCAAGGCCGAACAAACGCAACCTTCTTCGCGAATCGAACTTCTCATCGCCGGTGCTTATCAACGCCTTAAGCAGTTTGACCGTGCGAACCATTACCTCTCGTTGGCAAAACAGCGCTCACCCAACGACCCGGAGGTCGCGCGTTCTTTCGCCGGATACTATCGCGAGACGGGCAATTACAAAGCTGCCGTCGCCTCGCTGCAAGGAATTCGCAATCCTAGCGGCGATGTAATTGCCGAGCTTGCGTACACATACCAATTGAGCGGGAACCCTGCAGAATCTGCCCGACTATATGCTAAGGCAGCTCAGGAAAGACCGAAAGACCTGAATCTTCAGCTATCAGCGGCACAAGCCGAGGTTGCGGCAGGCGCAATTGAGGCCGCTGGGCCATTCCTAGATCGCGCCGCACAAATTGATCCCGATCACTATCGTCTTCATGCCGTTAGAGGGGAAATCGCACGACTACAGGATAGAAACGAAGACGCAATCCACGAATACAGGTCTGCAATTGAGCGCCTGCCTAGTGATGCTCCCGAGGGAACACTTTATCCGATCGCGCTCCGCATGGATCTGGTCGCCCTGGAGCAAAGTAACGCCGATCAGGACGCGGCGAAACGTGACCTTGGCGTTGCAAGTGCGGCGATGAATGGTCTTGACGTCCGTGGCCCATCCCGGCCGGAATTCCTGCGTTTGCGGGCGCTCGTCAAAATGGAAGACGGCGACCTCCCCGGGGCAGATGCGGACTTAAAAGAAGCTTTATCCCTCGGTCCCGACGATCCCAACAATTTGCAGCTCAGCGGTGATTTGTTGGCGAAAATGGGTCGGACCGACGATGCGATCAAACTTTATCAAAGAGTGCTCGAAGTCGATCCGACCAACCACCTGGCCTTGGCTTCACTTGGCTTCGCATCCCGTACTATCGGCCGCGACGCTGAAGCAGAAAGATACTTCAAGAAGTTGGCCATGGTGGAACCGCGATCTTACGCGGCCCATCTTGCCCTCGGCGATCTTTATACATCGCGACGGGACTTCGCACAGGCGGAAAGCTCCTATCGCAAAGCCTTCGCACTCGCTCCCAAGAATAGTCAAATCATCGCTGGGGCGATGAATGCCGCGATTGAAGCCAAGAAATTCACCTTGGCAGGCGAATGGCTGAGCCGTGCAACCCCTGAGATAAAGAAAAATCCCCAAGTCATGCGGGAAGCTGAACGTTATTACAGCTGGACGGGCGACTATCAGAAATCTGCTGATATTGGCCACGAAGCAATTAAGAAGTTGCCGAACGATCGCGACGTCGTCGTATATCTTGGCTACGATTTACTCCATCTTGAGAAATACGATGAGCTGGCGACTCTAACGGCGCAATACCGAAACCTCCTTCCCAAAGAACCGGATATTCCGCTTCTAAAGGGATATGTAGACAAACATAACGGCGACCTCGACGATGCGGAGAAAGACTTCAGCGAGGCGCTGGCGCGCGATCCACATGTTGCGACTGCCTATGTTAATCGCGGATTCGTACGGCACGATTTACACCACCCGGCTGAGGCGCGGGAAGACTTTGAAAATGCCCTGCAAATTGAGCCTAAGAACGGCGAAGGCCACCTTGGCATGGCATACGCCAGCCTCGATTCTCATCAAGCCAGGAATGCTCTGCGCGAAGCACAGATCGCGGCGGCAGAACTTGGCGATTCGATGCCGATTCACTTGATTCGGGCCACGGCTTTCGGTGATCTGGGAAAGTTGAAAGAAGCTGTCACCGAGTATCGTTTGGCGCTTAACTTCGCACCTGACAACGCGTCGCTTCACCTCGCTCTCGCCGACATCCTGTTCGGAGAGCACCTCTATTCCGATGCGGTGACCGAACTGCGCATTGCGGCAAAGCTCTCTCCGAACGATCCTTTGGTTTATGCCAGCTTAGCCCGCTGCGAGGCCGAACTCCATGATCGCGATGCAGCTACGCAAAATATAGAACTTGCGGAACGATACGTTGCAAGTCAACCACAAAATCAGAGTACGGTGTACTTGTCCGCTGGTGAAGCATTGAGCACCTTGGGCGAGCGAAATGCCGCCATGGTTCACTTCAGCAAAGCGTTGGACAGCAGCGATCATGATTCGCTTAAGGTACGCCTGGCCATCGCCAAGCTCATGGTATCTTCCGGGCAAAACGACGATGCGCGACGGCAAATCGCACTGGGGATTATGGAAGCCCGCGCGGGCGAGACGGAGCCACCTAGCGGGGCTGAATGGGCCCAAACGGCGGACATCTTTCTGCTCCTCCACGATTATCAACTTGCAGAGGACTACTATCAGCGAGCGAACGATGCAGGAGCACCGGAGATATCCGGCAAGCTGGGTCTCGCGAATACTTACCTTGCCATAGGGGACACGGCCCGTGCAGAAGGTGAGATCGCGTCCATTAAAGATACCGATGTCACGGAGTCTTCCGAATATTTGTTGGCGAAGGGGAACATCTTTCGCCAACGCCATGATAACCCCGAGGCATTGACGGCGTTCGCACAAGCCGCGAATGCCGCCGGAGAGGATGACACCGCCGAACGGGCGCTCATGGAGACGGCGGGCGACGAGGGCTATCGTGTCAACTCACGCTTAAGCCTTTTGTCAGATTTTTCCGTGCAGCCGATTTTCGAAGATACGACCGTTTACCCTCTCGATGCAAAACTGGATGTCGCTACTCCGCTGCCGGGCAAGGAGGCTCTGCTCCCGACCCCGCGATCTTCGATCGAAACGCTTTGGACGACGGCTTACCACCTGCACCTTGACGCTTTACCCGGCGCCGCCGGATTCTTTCAGGTGCGTAATGCTCGCGGACAAATATCTTTGCCCAGTGCCGACACTATTATCAACCGCGACACCACGGACTACACCTTCAATTTCGGATTGAACCCAACATTTCACTTGGGCGACAACGTTCTTACCTTTAGCACGGGGCTGCAGGAAACCATCCGGCGCGATTCCCTGGATCCGGTGGACATGAATCAAAACTTGTTCCGCCAATTCGTGTACCTCAACACCAGCGCTTTCTACAATCTAGTTTCGGTCAGCGGATATGCGATTCGAGAAACGGGTCCCTTTACCGAGCAGGACCTGCATTCACGCGACTTGAGCGCCGCTGTAGATTTCCGCGTTGGTGCGCCTTGGGCCAAGACCGCTTTAATAACGGGCTGGGGCGCCCGCGACGCGCAATTCCGCCCTCTCATCCGCGAGTTCTATTACACGTCAGTCTATTTGGGCCTGGAACACCGCTTTTCGGAGAAGTTGCGCATCCGTGCTGAAGCCGAGGACTTGAGAGCATGGCGCGTACAAGATTTACAGTATGCGATCGCACAAGCTATTCGGCCCGCCGGGAGCATCGAATATAAGCCGACGAGGAACTGGGCAATTCAGGGATCGGTGGCGTATTCGCGGAATATGAGTTTTCATGCCTACGATGCCGTACAAAGTGGCTTTGCAGTTTCTTACGCGTTGCCCTTTCGCAAGGAATATAAAGGCGAAGGCAGCGACGTAGAAGTGCATTATCCCATCCGGTTCTCGGCCGGCATGCAACAGGAGACTTTTTATAACTTTCCCGGGCAGAGTTCGCAGCAAATTCGCCCGTACATAAGCATTACGCTTTTTTAGGAATATTGATCGGAGTCCGATGAGAATTTGCCTCGTTACCGCTTTCCCCCCTAGTGGACGCCAGTTGAACGAGTACGCGTTTCACATTGCGACCGAACTCCGGAACGACCCGCGGATAGAACTGACCATTCTTGCCGATGAACTCACCCAGTATGAGTTTGCCACCGACGAATCTGGCAGGCCTGCCGTAGAGGCACAGGAGGAACTGCCTGGGTTTGACGTTGTCCGCTGCTGGAAATTTAACAATCCAACGAACCCCTACCGTTTATCTAGAGCTATCCGAAAAATACGCCCGGACATCGTCTGGTTCAATCTGGTTTTTTCGACCTTCGGAACTCAGCGCTACCCAATTTCGGCGTTTACCGGATTATGTACACCATTGATTACCCGGGCCCTCGGCTATTACACGCACGTAACGCTTCACCACATTCTTGAACACGTGGATTTCGCTGGGGCCGGAGTAAAGCACGAAAAACTCTTCCGATTGAGCAGCAACATCGCCACGCGCGCCCTTCTTTCGGCAAATTCGGTCTCCGTCCTAATGTCGGAATACCAGCGCACCCTGTCGGACAAGTACGCGGCGGACAATGTTTTACTCGGAACACATGGGATATTTTCATCCCGGCCTACGCCGCCGGATTTTTCTTTGAGAGGAAACCCATATAAGCGCATTTTAGCGATCGGTCATTGGGGCACCTACAAACGGTTGGAGACGCTCATAGAATCTTTCCCCCCTGTTTTGGCGTGCGAACCGAAGGCAAAACTGGTGATCGCTGGCGCCAACCACCATACGACTCCGGGCTACTGGGAGAGCATCCGCGAATCGCAGAGAGGAAATGCGAATATCGAGTTTCGCGGTTATGTCGCAGAAGAAGACATCCCAGAATTGTTCCGTACGGCCAGCATTTTGGTATTGCCTTACGATTCAACGACTGGATCCAGCGGCCCTGCCCATCAAGCATGCCAATATGGCGTGCCCATCGTCAGCGCTGACATCCCTGAATTTCGCACGATGGTTGCGGACGAGGACATGGCAGTTCGCTTCTACCGCGTCGGAGACGCCGACGATCTCGCCGACAAGCTCTCAGCTCTCTTACTTTCAGAGGAGGAGCAACGCACGATGGCGGCGCACAACTTCTCCGCCGCCGTGCGCATGACGATGCCGAACGTAGTACGGCAATACTTGCGTTGGTTTCAACTGGAACAATGCAAACGGACACTGGAGCTGTGCGATGAGAACGATTTGGCCATGGGGTTGAACCTGGGAAACATCTTCCAAAACGAGATGCAGGAACCAGAGTTAGGGGAGGGATCTACGCTGGTTGTTGAACCAAGTTCCCATAATGGTTGAGAAGTGTGAACCCGACAGTTGTTTCCTACCATGAAGTCACCGATTCTTCGTTGACGTACTCTTCCAACGTAACATGATCCACCGCGCTATCCAGTTGATGCTGGATGCCGAGCACGGGAGCCCACGCTGGGGAAGGAATGGTTGAATTTGCCAAACCTCCCACATACATCGTGTTTCCATCAACGGTCAAAGTTCCAAAACGCAAGTAGGTGTTGGAGTCGCTCGAGGGACTGAAGATTGCGGGAATAATCTGATATCCCGCCGAAGTCACGCGTTGCAAGAAATACGTCAGGTGGTGCCATGATCCAGGGGCGAACTGACAAGGGGCAAGATTGACATTCGACCACGTGAGCCTTCCCTTTTGCGGGAGCCAGAACTGCCATTGGTTGGTCGCATAATCACACTGCGAACCAAACATGAACTCATGCACACCGTCACTCATCTGCACAGCTTGAAATAAATCAGCCTCGATCGCTTGTACAGCGGCGGTCGGGGTTGTTGTTGGCACGTATATCCAAAACTCCCATAAGAAATTGGTGTCACCGGCGTACGGGGAAGGCAGAGTGCTGTCTTTTATGTAGAAAAGACTGTCGTCGTATTGGCACTTGCTGGTCACGATGAAGTGCTGCCCGCCGTACGCGACTCCCGGGGAGTTCGCGGTATTCGGGTCAAAGCTATTCGTGTAGGCGCCGATGCTCCCATCATTACACTGCCCGCCCACGCCGGCATTGTTGTCGACCGTCCATGAACCGCTATCTACCCGCGCTTTGCGCATGGCCATTACAGGTGGAATAGGAGGCGCTGCGCCCGTGACGTTGATTGAATAGAGGGGGGTGCTCAGCAAGGTGCCGCTCGCATCCCAAGCGGTTACATATACGGAGTGCGTAGTCCCGGGCGGAAGAACAATCCACGCGTCCAAGGATGGCGAATGGTTTTGATAGACATCTTCATGATCAACATAAACGACGTAACCTGTGATCGCGGACGAACTCTCGGCGGTCGCTTCAACGTGCATCGGCGAAGTTACATTTACAATATTTTGGATACTGAGGTTCGGACTCTGAATGGTGATTGAGGTCACCGTGGCGTTTGCACGAGCAGAAAACCACACAATGATGAGAAGGCAAAAAGAAGAAGCTATAAACCGGACTGCCCGACGAATAGAAGACAGTCGCGTATAACGTGGGCGGGGAATTCCTGCATCCATAACACGCACCTTGAATTAATTGAAGTTCCATGCGATCTGCATGGAACTACCACAAGCGAGGAGTTGTTATGGAGATTACAATGAGCGCCGATTACTAAAAAAGTTACTGAAGGATACGGTTGTGCGTAATCAGGGATTCCCGTAGGGTCAAAATTAGCTCGCGTACGAGGTCTTCGTGCGAAAAGTTGACTCTTGCGCCTTCAAGTGTTGCATGATACGGATAATCATCCATTGAATATCTTGCCTGACGCAGGGACTCGCAATGATGTCGAAGACACCGCGAGCCAATGCCTCGCGATGTTCAAAGTCGCGATCCTCCGTAGGTACAACAAGAACAACCAGAACATCGCGCGTTAAGCTCTTCAACAGTTCCAGTAGATCCAGGTAGCTCCCTCCGACCAGGCAGTTTTGGCAAAAGATTAAATGAATATCTGAGCCAACAAGATGAGAGCGCGCTTCCTGTACCGATGAGCATACGACCGTCTCGAGCACCGGCCAGTTCTTAGTCGCTTCCTGTATGACCTGAGCGTTTGAACTATCTCGGCCAATGATCAAGATACGTTTCTTTGTCGCCATGCGATCATCCTGTGGCGCCATGACCGCATGGCAGTTGCGCCCATGTGGTCAAAGGTGCATAACTCTCGGCGTCGGTTGGATGCAGGTTTCCCCTAGTGAGGTTTGTATTTGCACACACTTCCAGCGAAAATATCGAGATACCTCAATTGTTCTCGGGGATCAAAAGAGGCGCACCAAGCCATTCCGCACGGCATAAAGAGTTAGGTCGGCGATGGAATGTATGTCCAATTTACGCATAATGTTCGTGCGATGTGTTTCGGCCGTTTTAACGCTCAGGTTCAACATCGCCGCGACTTCTTTCGTCCTTTTGCCCTCGGCCAGAAGTTGGACGACTTCCCTCTCCCGTTGCGTCAGGACGCTTTTGGAGACAGCTTCCGCGGTTCGATGTGTACTTAAATATCCTTCCAAAATATATTCGGCGGCCTCCGTGGCAAAAAATGTTCGATGATTTTGTAAGGCTTCGATTGCATGAATCAGCTCTTTTCCCGTATCCGACTTCAGGAGAAAGCCTCTCGCTCCCGCAGCGATCACTTCGCGGATAATTTGCTCGGAATGATGCATGGTCAAAATTAGAACTCTGGTTTGGGGCACAACGGCCAAGATTTGACGGGTTGCATCCAATCCGTTGAGCTGAGGCATGCCAATGTCCATGATTACAACATCGGGCTTCTTCTCCTGTGTAACTTGGACGGCGTCGCGACCGTCTGCGGCCTCTGCAACTATCTCCCAACCCGCTCTTGTGACAACCAAGGCGCGAATCCCGCGCCGCACTAATTCATGGTCGTCCGCAATCACAATGCGCAGTGGGTTCATGATCTTGTAGAACCAGACTTCGTCTTGCCAGCCGACTTCGCTCCAACATTAAGGCTCTCTTTGCTCGAATCCCATACAGTCTTGGCACTAAATGGGTCAGGGGTTTGCTGTAGAACCACGTCGAGCTCGGACAGCAAATCTGGAAATCTACAGGATCTGGCCGGAAGCCCTGGAGGCGTTTACCTAAGGTACAACCGAGGCTTGAGTGCGTTCATCTAATGCGGCGTTTACGGATTCCACCCCATGATATCTCGATCTGCCTCGCGCGCCCTTTTTCTGAGTGTAATCGTCACCTTGATCGCCGCACTGTGCGGCTGTGGGGGCTTGGGTGTTTCGCCAACCTCGACTGCAAAACTAAACGTATCGCTCTCCGGCACTGGCGCGGGAACGGTGGTCAGCGTGCCTGTGGGCATTAGTTGTGGTTCGACGTGCAGCGCAACCTTCAACGAAAATACAAGCATTACGCTTACAGCTTCGCCGGCATCCGGATCGTCTTTCGCCGGATGGTCCGGTGCATGCACGGGAACGGGAAAATGTACAGTCGACGTCGCCAATAATACAACGGTCATGGCGACTTTCAGCCTGCTTACGAGCGCCGACACGCTCACCGTAACGCGAGCCGGCTCAGGCACAGGGAGTGTGACCAGTGCGCCCGCAGGTATAGATTGCGGATCAACGTGCAGCGCAACATTTGAGGAAAACACGAGCGTTACGCTCACAGCGTCTCCGGCGTCTGGCTCGTCTTTCGCAGGATGGTCCGGCGCATGCACAGGAATGGGCCCGTGCACAGTGACCCTCGCTAATAATACGAGCGTGACGGCGACGTTTACTTTGCTCACCAGCGGTGACACGCTCTCGGTTACGCTGGCCGGCGCAGGTACGGGCACGGTTACCAGTTCCCCAACTGGTATCAATTGCGGGTCGGCGTGTTCGGCAACCTATCCAGCGGGAACTCAGGTATCACTCACGGCCACTCCGTCTGGAACGTCAACCTTTGCGGGCTGGGGCGGCGCCTGCACCGGCACGGGGCCGTGCACGGTGGTGATGAACAGTGCACTTTCAATTACTGCAAGCTTTAGCGAGACGACTTCGTATGCTTTGATGGTTCAACTTTCTGGAACCGGCGGCGCAACCATAACGAGCAACCCCTCCGGCATTAATTGCGGAACCGTTTGTACGGGAAATTTTCTTCCCGGCACCCAGGTCACCCTCACTGCTGCTACAAGCGCGAACTCTTATCTCGTCAATTGGGGCGGTGCATGCAGTGGAAGCTCGACTTGCACGGTGGATATGTCGACCAATGAAGCTGTCAGTGCTACGGTCAACATCTGGCCGATCAATCACATTATTTTCCTGGCTCAGGAAAATAGGTCCTTGGATCACTATTTCGGCGCCTTGCGGCAATACTGGGCGCAGAATGGATTCCCCGACCAATCCTTTGATGGCTTGCCCCAATTTAATCCGACTTCCGGCATCCCCCCACTGTATGGGCCTGCTCCATCGAATCCTGGGTGCAATCCCAGCGATCCATATCAAGCACCGCCGTCACCATTTCAAGATTGCTTATTTGACCCGTCGAGCCCTGTGACTTCATATCATTTGATAACCCAGTGCATTGAGAACCCGAGTCCCTCCTGGAATGAAGCGCACGTCGACTGGGATTACAACGATCAGACGGGGACACAACCAGCAACCCTAAACGGGTTTGTTTGGACCGCCGGCCACGACGCTCGAGAGATGAGCTACTTCGGAGGCAATCCTTTCTATGACGTTAACGGAGTTCGGGCCATCGGCTACTATGACGCGACCGATCTTAATTATTACTACTTCATGGCCTCCAATTTTGGCACGTCGGACCGATGGTTCAACCCCGTGCTGACGCGGACTAATTCCAATCGTGAATATCTGGTTGCAGGGACCTCGCAGGGCTACGTTTACCCTATTGGCTCGAATGTGAACGATCAAAAGTTGCTGACGGCTCCCACGATTTTTCAAGAGTTAATCACTGCGGGGATCACGTGGAAAATCTATGTGAATCCGACCAATAGCCCGTGCACAGCTCCTTATCAGGCCTCTTGCCTCTTGATGCTCAGTTACGTGCAGGATTTTCAATGGGGTCAGAATATTCCGACCATGTACGCCAACAATATCGGCACGATTGGAGTTGCGAATTCCGATTTCGACAATGACCTGGCGAATGGCACGTTGCCGCAAGTGGCACAAATTGAGCCCGCGTCCGACGCTGGCTTGGACGAGCATCCGACCAACAACGATGGCGCGCCCAGCAACATTCAGCTCGGAGCAGACTATGTTGCCGGCATTATCAACCAATTCATGCAGAGTCAGTACTGGAAGGATTCGGCCTTCATTTTGACCTACGATGAATTCGGCGGCCTTTACGATCACGTGTCGCCGCAGCCGGCGGCTCAACCCGATGGGATCGCGCCCTCAGACTTGCTGCCAACCGATATTTGTTATGGAACGCCGAACATGGGCAATTGCAATTTCACCTACACGGGATACCGGGTGCCTTTGATTGTGATCTCGCCCTATGCCAAGAAAAACTACGTGTCGCATACCGTGGCCGATACAACCGCGATACTCAAATTCATCGAAACTCGCTTCTCCGTTCCATCCTTGACGGCAAGGGATGCCGCGCAACCCAACATGTCTGAATTCTTCGATTTCAACAATCCGCCCTGGCTTACCCCGCCGACGCCTCCGGTGCAAAACACGAGCGGCCCCTGCTACGTGAACTCACTACCATGAAGATTTGCAATGAACACAGTCTTCTTTAGGAGATAGCGAGTATTCCGCCCTATGTATCGGGAACAGTCTGTCATTTAGCTTGAGTGTTGCATCACCGGTGACAGAAAGGATCCGTGAACAAACGTGACTAGCGAAACTACTCCATCGATTTCAGCCAGCGATCTTGAGAACGCGTTAAATTCCAGTCTAGCCGTTCTGTCGCAGAGCGATGTTTCGAGTGTGGGCCAGCTCGTTACTGCAAGAATGCCCATTTACAGACGACCTGCGGCCATCCCTCCCACTCGCCAGACATCGGAAAAACAAGCCTTGATCGACGCGGCGCGAGCATTGAGCCAGCTCTGGAACATTCGGCGCGGACGCAAATAGACCTCCACTCAAAGGACGGCCCAACACGCCGCTCGCAAAGTTTACTATTTAGTAATCAAGTAATCATGGTATGGTTGCGCCCCAGGATTAGTTGCATAGTTATATGCGGTGGGACGATTCCTGTTGGCAGCGTGCGCCCTACTGGCTAACGTGTATCCGAATCGCTTTATTTAGCTCCCAAGCGATGGCGCACGGATGAAAAAACGCCAAGGTATGAGTACGCCCCATGATGGTTTCTGGTCTTGCCACGATTCGATTGTGCAACTTGAGGGTCACAACGTGCGAGTGCTGATCGTGGACGACCATGAGGTCGTTCGCCGCGGAGTGCGTTCGCTAGTTGAAACTCGTTCCGACATACGGGTGGTTGGAGAAGCAGGCGACGGAATTGACGGGGTGGAGCAAGCCAAGGCGCTTAAACCAGACGTCGTCGTCATGGACGTCAGTATGCCGAAGATGAACGGCCTTGACGCGACTCGCGAGATCCGGCGGCTACTTCCATACACAAAGGTACTGATTCTTAGCCAGCACGAGATCGGTGAGATGGTGCGACAGGCTCTATTGGCTGGAGCTCACGGCTACGTCGTAAAATCCGCGATAGCAAATCAATTGCTCGCCGCACTCGATAATATCCAGCGAAATGCGCCGTTCCCCGCCGCAAGTCTCCCGATCGTGGCGCAAAAATCGGACACTGAGGAAATCCTCAAGCAAAGCGCGGCCTTGGAAGAAGAGTTGCGTAACAGTGAGGAACGCTTCCGCGTCGCGATGAGCAATATGGCTGAGGGACTATACACCGTAGACACTAAAGGCCTTCTCACATATATAAATCCGGCGGCCGAATCGATGCTGGGATGGTCGGGCGCCGAATTACTCGGCAAGAAAATGCATGACGTAACGCATAACAAGCATGCCGATGGCACGCCCTTCCCGGCTGCAGATTGCGAAGGCCTGCAAGTGCTGCAAAAAGGAAGTGACCTGCGAGAGCACCACGACGTATTTGTGCGGAAGGATGGTAGCTTCTTGCCGGTCGTGTTCAGCGCCTCACGTATAAAATCAGGCGATGAGATCAAGGGTATTGTCGTGGTCTTTCGACGGCAGGATGGCTGACGAAGCAGCGCTTAGTCCCGCTCCTGGTTTCCGAGAAGCTTCAAGAAGTACATCGCCTTTTCCATGTCTCGCAATTCCTTGGAGTTCTCGTGATTATCTGCAAGCAAACCTGCATTGGTACGGAGGGCATACTCAGCGGCCGCAATCCGTTCAGCAATTTTGGATTTATCATCTTCGAAAATGGCTGCCCGATAGAGAGCTTTCCAGTCGAGCTCAAGCGAAGGACTGACCATGGGAATCGGCTGATCGACGATGTAGGCGGTTCGCATATCGATAGTCATTGTTGAGCTAGTTTGTGGAATGAATGGAAAAATGTGAATCGGGGAAATACTGTAGGCAGATTCACTAACTGTACTAGACGGTTACGCGCATTTCCAGAGGCGCTTTCGTCGAAGATGGGATCACAATTTCTAAAATCGTTCCCGGATCGGCAGTCGAAATAGTAATATCGCCACCCAATTCTCGAACCCGCTGCTTCATGCCGCCAATGCCAATTCCTATGCTGCCGGGTTTCAAATCGGCCACCCGCTGACTAATGCCATGCCCATCATCGCGTACCGACGCGGTGATTTTGTTCGCACGATTGCTGAGGGTGACCCACGCTTGACGAGCCTGAGCATGGCGGAAGACATTGGTCAACGCTTCTTGAACGACTCTAAATATCGTGATTTCCAATTCCCGATCCAGCCGTGGGAACTCGGCCGGGTCGATCCCCACGGATGTCTTTATCCCGCTGCGTTTGCTGAAGCCTTCTACATACCACGTGAGTGCTGAAACGATCCCGACTTCATCTAAGAGTGGAGGGTGCAGAAGATGTGACATGCTGCGCACTTGCTGGATCGCCAGATCTATAATTCCAGATGCCTGGCGCGCTTTTTCAATCCTCGACTCTTCGGAGGTCCGCGGCGAGCATTGATCGAGCAGCATTTTTGCTGCGACCAAGTCCTGTCCCAGCCCGTCATGCAATTCGCGCGCGATACGGCGCCGCTCTTCATCCTGCATGGTAATAAGGTGGCTGGAAAGTCGGCGAAGATCGCCGTTTAATTGCTCCAACTGCTTCGTCTTGCGAAATAACTCAGCAAAGACGCTCACCTTGGCCCGCAAAAGCTCCGGAATCACGGGAACGGAGATGTAATCGACTCCACCTCTTTGATAGCCTTTCAGCTGATCAATGGCCTGCATGTGCACGGCTGAGATGAAAATAATGGCGGTTGTCTGGAAGCGAGGATGCTGCCGGATCATTTCAGCCAATTCGAAGCCATTCAAATCGGGCATGCTCACATCCATCAACACAATCGCGATTTCATCCTTCAGTAGACACGCCAGCGCTTCCTTCCCGGACGTCGCCTTGACCAGGTTTTCCCCCAATTCCTCAAGAATAACTTCATAACTGAGGAGCTTTCCCGGCTGGTCATCCACCATCAATATGTTGACTTTTTCTTGTGACATTCGTTGAATCCTTCAAAGGCTACCGGTGCAACCACATGCGGAGCACAGAAAGCAGTTGATCGGTATTCACTGGTTTTGCCAGGTATTCCGATGCACCTGCTTCAAGGCACTTCTCACGGTCTCCCTTCATGGCTTTTGCGGTCAGGGCAATGATTGGCAACCTCTGGAACGCCGCGCTTTGGCGGATGACTTGCATGGTTTCGTAACCATCCATCTCGGGCATCATGATGTCCATGAGAACGATGGCCACGTCCTTCGTCGATTCCAAGACCTCAATGGCTTCCCGTCCCGTACCAGCGGTCAACACGCTCATCCCGCGACGCTCAAGCATGCTGCTTAAGGCGAAAATATTGCGTACGTCGTCGTCCACAACGAGAACCTTGCGTCCTGCCAAGGCCTCGTCAGAACGATGCAGACGATCAAGCATTTTCTGCTTGGTCGGGGGGAGATCGGCGACGACCCGATGCAGGAACAGGGCAGTTTCATCCAGCAATCGTTCCGGGGACTCGACGCCTTTGACAACCACGCTTCGCGCCAGGACATGCAACCGTGCGTCATCTTCAGGGGAGAGCTCTTTCCCCGTAAATACGACGACCGGCAAATTGCATAGGGAAGGAGTGTCACGCATCTTTTCGAGCACTTCGAAGCCAGACATGTCCGGCAGCAAAAGATCAAGCACGACGCAATCAAACGCCTGTTCACTCATGGCGGTGAGGGCATCCTCTCCAGTTGAAACAGTCTTCAGTCCTATGTCTTCATGACCCAGCAGTTCTTTAATTGTGGTTTGCTCCCGCGTATCGTCTTCGACGATCAGGAGATTTCTGGATTTTTGGGCGGCAAAATCTTTCATGCGACCTATGGCGCCTCCGATTTCGTCCGCACTAATTGGCTTCGTAACAAAGGCGAAGGCCCCACGCGCGAGCCCATGCTGGCGATCTTCATCCAGCGTGAGCATCTGGACAGGGATGTGCCGTGTCGCGGTATCTTGTTTCAAGTGGTTGAGCACTGTCCATCCGAGCATGTCGGGCAAGAAGACATCCAATGAAACCGCGGTGGGATGGAACGTGCGCGCCAGCGTAAGCGCTTCCGCGCCTCGCATCGCGAGCAACACTTTAAAGCCTTGATCATGCGCTAAATCGCAGAGGATGCGCGCATAATGCGGATCATCTTCCACAATTAGCAAAATCGCGTCATCGGGAGAAAGATGTTCCCGGTCATCCGGGATGTGCTCTGCCGGCGTCTCCATCACTTTAATGCTCGAAAGCTGAAGGGGAGACGAAGCGGGTTCCGATCGCGGGGCCGTGGCGATTGGACCTGCGTAAACATTAGGCAGATACAATGTAAACCGGCTGCCCTGCCCGGGCACGCTGTGCAATTGAATTTCGCCACCCAACAACCCGGCTAATTCGCGGCTGATGGCCAGACCCAAACCGGTGCCGCCGTATTTACGGCTAGTGCCGGCATCGGCTTGCTGGAAAGCCTCAAAGATGATGCGCTGCTTGTCGAGCGGAATGCCGATGCCAGTATCGACAACCTCAATTGCGATAACTGAAGTGGCCTTGTTGAGAATTGGATGATTCTCGCTCCAACCATCCTTCGCGATAGAAATCGAGAACTTGATTCCACCTTGCTCAGTAAACTTGAACGCGTTGGAGAGAAGATTCTTGAGGACTTGTTGCAAACGTTTTGAATCCGTCACCAGGCTTCGCCCGACGTCCGGACCAGTTTGCACTTCGAAGCTCAATTTGCGATTTTCGGCTTCGTGCCGGAAGGGACGGGCCACAGTTTCGAGGAGTGTTGAGATAAAAACTTCTTCAGCTTCCACCGATACGGTCCCCGATTCAATCTTGGAGAGATCAAGGATGTCGCTGATCAGGTGCAGCAAGTCGGTACCCGCGGCGTGCACGGTGCGGGCAAATTCGACCTGCTTGGGAGTCAGGTTTCCGTCAGGGTTATCGGACAACTGCTGCCCTAGAACCAGAATGCTGTTCAATGGAGTGCGCAACTCGTGAGACATATTCGCCAGGAACTCTGATTTATATTTTGATGTGAGCGCAAGTTCTTTGGCTTTTTCTTCAAGAGCGCGGCGGGCTTGCTCGATTTCCTGGTTTTTGCGCTCAACTTCGACGTTCTGCTCGACCAGTTGTTGTGCTTTTTGCGCCAACTGTTCATTCGTCTGCTGCAATTCACGTTGCTGCGTTTGCAGTTCCGCGGCCAGTTGCTGCGATTGCTTCAATAGACCTTCGGTCTGCATTGTGGCCTCGATACTGTTGAGGACGATGCCGATACTAGCGGTCAGTTGTTCCAGAAACGCCAAGTGAGACGCTGTGAATGCACCAAGAGATGCCAGTTCGATGACGGCCTTGACACGGCCTTCGAACAGGACCGGTAGAACGATAACGTTACGAGGGACCGCCTCGAACAATCCGGAGCGGACAGAGACTGTTTGCGGCGGAAGATCGGTAATTAACATGCGGCGTTTTTCTTTCGCGCATTGGCCGATCAATCCTTCACCAAGTTTCAAGCGGCGTAAATGCCCATCTTCGCCATCGCCGGCAAATGCGGAGAGCAGCACCATTTCTTCGATCTCTTCGGTACTCTCCATCTGATAAATGACACCAAGGTGGGCGTTGACGAGCGGTGCAAGCTCGGAGAGCAGCATCTGGCCGACCGTACCAAGGTCGCGTTGACCCTGTAACATTCCAGTGAAGCGAGCCAGATTGGTTTTGAGCCAGTCCTGTTCGGTATTGCGCTCCGTAGTAAGACGGAGGTTGTTGATCATCGTATTGATGTTGTCTTTGAGTTCCGCAACTTCGCCGCTGGCTTCTACCTGGATGGATCGCGTCAAATCGCCCTTGGTCACCGCAGTTGCCACTTCCGCGATCGCGCGAACCTGGTTGGTCAAGTTATCAGCAAGCAAGTTCAC
>Ga0181522_10000559_pt1 | contig 27172 bp, 20 predicted proteins | sample PEATcosm2014_Bin_27_FD_121103 | JGI IMG/M metagenome (GOLD analysis project Ga0181522, IMG submission 121103) | Peatland microbial communities from MTU Mesocosm Facility, Houghton, MI, USA - PEATcosm2014_Bin05_10_metaG | ecosystem: Environmental > Terrestrial > Soil > Wetlands > Peat | place...
ACAGCTCGCCATTTCTGTAGTGAATAACGCGGCTGGGACAATTAAGGTGGCCGGAGCCGCTTCGTCCGTGCAATTCGTGTCAGGAGCGACGATTCAAGGTGGAACTTTGGCCACCGCCAGCGGAGGAGTGCTGGGCGTTGCCGCGAACACAACCATCACGCTGGATGGAGCCACGCATGGAGCGCTGACGATTTCCGGGGCTTACACGGGGCCAAACAACAGCACCACGATTCTGGTTGGCACTATCAATAATGCCGGCGCGATTCTGGTCAACGCGGCTGCCAACAACACGTTCCTGAGCATAAGCGCCGGGGTGATCCTAACCGGCGGCGGGACGGTCACGCTCTCAACCACTGGCGGGGGCATCCCAATTATCAACGAGTCGGGCAGCGGAGCCACTCTCACCAACGCCAACAATACCATCCAGGGCGTCGGACAGATTGGTAACAACGGCCTGGCGCTGGTCAATCAGGCCAGCGGAATCATCGATGCCAACGTCGCGGGTGCGGCGCTGCTTCTAAACTCCAATGGAGTGACGAACCTGGGTTTGCTGGAAGCAACGAGCGGCGGTGTGTTGCAAACCAGCACGAGCGTCAACAATCTGAGCGCAACGATCACAGCCAACGGCACGAACTCGACCGTTCAATTTCTGAACGGAACGACGGTGCAAGCGGGAACTCTATCGACTCTAAACGGCGGGATTCTGGGAGTAGCAGCAAGCCAGACAGCCACTCTGGACGGCACCACGCACGGAGCGCTGATCAATGCCGGCACCTATACGGGACCAAACAACAGCACCACGGTGCTGCTAGGCACGATCAACAACGCCGGTGCAATTCAGGTAGTGGCGGCGGCCAACAATACCTTCCTATCGATTTCAGGCAACGTGAGCCTTACTGGTGCCGGGACGGTGACGCTGTCAACCAGCGGTGGGGGCACTCCGGTCATCAATGAGTCGGGCAGCAATGGGGTGCTGACCAACGTCACCAACACGATCCAGGGGATCGGCCAGATCGGAAACAACGGCTTGACCTTGGTGAACCAGTCCACGATCAACGCCAATCAACCTGCCGGAGTTTTGACCATCAATCCCAACAGTCTGACCAATCAAGGCCTGCTCGAAACTGCGAGTGGCGCGGCGTCGCAGATAACCAACGGCGCGATTGCCAACGCGGGGGGCACGATCAAAGTTGACGGCAGCATGGGCGTCCCGGCGGGCTTCACTGTGAACGGCGGCACGTTGTCTGGTTCGGGCACGATCTCAGGAAGTGTGGTCGTTGGCCCCAGCGCCATCACCCAGCCAGGCGACATCCCGCTCCCCGGTGTACTGACGATAAGCGGCAGCGGTGCAGGAAACTACACGCAGGGTCCCACGGACGCGCTGAACGTGGTGATTGGCGGGACAACGCCCGGAACGCAATACTCTCAGCTGAAATTGACGGGCGCCGCAAACTTGAATGGCGCAGTCAACGTGAGTTTGGTCAACGGCTTTACTCCGGCAGCGGGAACTCAGTTCACAATTCTTAGCGCAGCGTCTGTCACCGGCCAGTTCTCCACGCCGAGTCTGCCAGGCCTTCCGGCCGGACTGCTCTGGACGGTTACATACAATCCCACTTCAGTGGTTTTGGTCGCCGCCGCGCCGGCTTCTATCGCCGTCACTCCGGCGAATGCTTCCATAGCTGTAAACGCCACGCTGCAGTTCACTGCTACAGCCACTTTCGCGAGTGGAAGCACCCAAAATATTACGGGCGCGGTGACTTGGGGTTCGTCCACGCCCGTTGCGGCAACGATTACTTCCACCGGCCTGGCGACCGGGGTAACCGGAGGCCAATCAACCACCATCTCGGCCACATTGGGCAGCGTCATGGGCTCCACCGGGCTGACCGTCACAAGTTCCGGAACTCCTGCGTTGACCCAGGTGAGCCCCAACACCGGCGGACAGGGCCAGCAAAACCTTTCGATTGCAATCACGGGGCAGGCGACGCACTTCGCGCAGGCCACGACCACGGCCAGTTTCGGCTCCGGAATCACTGTGGTATCGCTTACGGTTAACTCGGCAACGAGCGCAACCGCCGTCATCAACATCGCTCAGTCCGCCCCTCTTGGTGCGCGTACCGTGACCCTCACGTCGGGCGGCGAAGTGGCCTCGCTGACGAATGGGTTTACGGTCACCGCGCTGTCGCTGACCTCGATTGCCGTCACTCCGAATCCGGCGCCGTCTATCGCCATCGGCGCCACCGAACAATTCACTGCCACTGGAACGTTTAGCGACGGCTCGACTCAAAATCTGACCTCGACAGCAACATGGGCTTCATCAAACTCGGGCTTTGCGTCTATCAGCAACACCGCAGGGACGCGGGGATTGGCAACGGGCGTAGCAGTGGGCATGACATCGATCAACGCGAGCGTAAACGGAGTAACTTCGCCGGGTGTGAGCCTAACTGTGACGGCAACGGCGCCTACGCTAACTTCGATCACTGTTGCGCCGCTGACGATGTCGATAGCCGTCGGCGCGACTCAGACGTTTACCGCGACGGGACATTTCTCCGACGGGTCCTCCGGCGCGGTCACCGTGAATTGGACTTCTTCGAATAACGCCATTGCCACGATCAACGCGGCAGGAGTTGCGTCGGGAGTTTCCGCCGGAGGTCCGATCACCATCAAGGCCACCTCCACACAGACTCCCAGCATCAACGGGACCGCGCAGCTCACGGTCACAGCAGCTGCTCCAACGCTAACTTCGATCACGGTTGCGCCGCTGACGATGTCGATAGCTATTGGCGCGACTCAGACGTTTACCGCGACGGGACATTTCTCCGACGGGTCATCCGGCGCGGTCACCGTGAATTGGACTTCTTCCAATAACGCGATTGCCACGATCAACGCAGCAGGCGTTGCGTCGGGAGTTTCCGCTGGAGGCCCGATCACTATCAAGGCCACATCCACACAGACTCCGAGTATCAACGGCACCGCGCAGCTCACGGTCACAGCAGCTGCTCCAACGCTAACTTCGATCACCGTTGCGCCGCTCACAATGTCGATAGCGGTTGGCGCCACTCAGACCTTTACCGCGACGGGACATTTCTCCGACGGCTCATCCGGCGCGGTGACGGTGAATTGGACTTCTTCGAATAACGCCATTGCCACGATCAATGCAGCAGGAGTTGCGTCGGGAGTTTCCGCCGGAGGCCCGATCACAATCAAGGCCACCTCCACGCAGACTCCAAGCATTAATGGGACCGCGCAACTTACGGTCACAGCAGCTCCGCCCACGTTGACTTCGATCACCGTTGCGCCGCTCACTGCGTCGGTAGCCGTTGGCGCGACGCAGACGTTTACGGCGACAGGACATTTCTCCGACGGCTCATCCGGCGCAGTCACCGTGAATTGGACTTCTTCGAATAACGCCATTGCCACCGTCAACGCAGCAGGCCTTGCGTCAGGAGTTTCCGCTGGAGGCCCGATCACTATCAAGGCCACCTCCACACAGACTCCGAGTATCAACGGCACAGCGCAGCTCACGGTCACAGCAACTGCGCCCACGCTAACTTCGATCACGGTTGCGCCACTAACGATGTCGATAGCGGTTGGCGCCACTCAGACCTTTACCGCGACGGGACATTTCTCCGACGGGTCCTCCGGCGCGGTCACCGTGAATTGGACTTCTTCCAATAACGCGATTGCCACGATCAACGCAGCAGGCGTTGCGTCGGGAGTTTCCGCTGGAGGCCCGATCACTATCAAGGCCACCTCCACACAGACTCCCAGCATCAACGGGACCGCGCAGCTCACGGTAACAGCAACTGCGCCGACGCTAACTTCGATCACGGTCGCGCCGCTGACGATGTCGATAGCCGTTGGCGCCACTCAGACGTTCACCGCGACGGGACATTTCTCCGATGGCTCATCCGGCGCAGTCACCGTGAATTGGACTTCTTCGAATAACGCGATTGCCACGATCAACGCGGCAGGCGTTGCGTCGGGAGTTTCCGCGGGAGGTCCGATCACAATCAAGGCCACCTCCACACAGACTCCCAGCATCAACGGGACTGCCCAACTCACGGTCACGGCGACCGCACTGGTCTCGATTGCGGTCACGCCTGCGAATCCGTCCGCGGCAGCCGGCACAACTCTGCAGTTCCATGCAACGGGCACCTATGCAGATACCAGCACGAAGGACATCACTACTGCCGTCACATGGACATCCTCGAATACGCGGGCAGCGACAATCAATGCCGCGGGATTGGCGACTCTAATTGCGGTGGGCCAATCGACAATCTTTGCAACGCTGGGAACCGTGAGCGGCAACACGCTCCTCACGGTCAGCAGCGCTCCATTCACGCTTACTCTCGGACCGCCTCCCGCGGGACAACCGGCGGTCCCGACCGTTACTCCAGGAAGCTCGATCGCCTTCGGACTGGTTCTGACCGCGGCTCCAAATTTCAGCGGAACAGTGCAGTTCGCTTGCACCACGACGAATCCGACCATTATCTGTTCGCCGGCTCCGAGCTCTGTGACACTCAGTCCAACTTCGCCGACCGAAGTCGCGATAGTCCTCAACACGTTCTGCCAGGGAGCCGCGGCGAGCGTGCCGGCAATCCCGGGAAATATCGGTGCCGGATTTGGGCTATTGCTGATGTCTCTGGTATTCGGCGGAGCGGCGTTGTCTTACCGGCGGCGCGGGACGTGGGCTCTCGCCTCCGTACTACTCGCGATGATCGCGCTCGGCAGCGCTGCGTGCGGAGGTCTGCCGAAGGGACCAAACGGGGCTACCCAACCGGGCCCGGTGTTTGTGACCGTGACGGCATCGGCCAACGGAACTACCGCGACTGCACCCCCGATTGAGTTGATCATCAAGTAGCAGCGCCTCGCCAGTCCGAGATTGCACGGAACTCCCCAACAAATTTAGCTCGTCGCCCCAAGTTTCTTCGGCTTTCTTGCGCCGCTTCTCGCGTTCGTCCCTCTTTTTTTGTGACTACGACGAAGGACGGTGTCGGTGCTTTGGAGCCGGCGGGGAGCGATCACTTCGATTTGAGTTGGAAGGGAAGCAGCCCAAGAAAGAAGGCTTGGTAGCGCTAACGGGAATCGAACCCGTATTTCAGCCTTGAAAGGGCCGCGTGCTAACCGTTGCACCATAGCGCCAGTGGGGATTTCGTACGTCAGTGCAACAAAAGTGAAAATACTTGCTGTGTGGGGGCTGCACCACAACCGGCTCACACCTTTGGCATTGTACTACAGCGGCCGCGCGAGCGGCCATGCGACCATAACACCTACAATGGTAGGGAGCTCAGACCTATTCATATCGCAGGGCGATCATCGGGTCGACGCGGGTGGCGCGGCGGGCCGGAAAGTAGGACGCCGCGATCGCAACCAGCGTCAGCAGAACTGAAACCCCAATAAATGTAAGAGGATCGTATGCGCTGATGCCGAACAAAAAGCTTTGCAGCAGGCGCGTCAATACCAGAGCTGCTACCAGGCCAACGCCCACACCAAACAGCGCAAGCCGCAACCCCTGGCCTACGATGATGCGGAATACATCGTGCGGCTGCGCGCCAAGCGCCACACGAACGCCAATTTCACTCGTGCGCTGCGTCACGGTATAGGACATCACGCCGTAGACACCCACCGCCGCGAGCACCAGTGCGAGCATCGCCAGGATTCCGATGAGCCATGCACGAAAACGGGGCTGCGCCACCGTGGTGGCCATGTTTTCCTCCATGGTGCGGACTTTCACGAGCGGCTGATTCGGGTCGATCTCCGCGAGTGCGCTGCGCAGTGCCGCGGTTTGCAGCGAGGGATCGCCTGCTGTGCGCATCACCACCGAAAGCTGGAACACCGGCAAAAGCAAATCCGCCTGCCGATAGGGCAAGTACATTTCCGCCTGCGGGTCAGTGCCCAGTCCGAAGCGAACATCTCCGACAACGCCGACGATTTCCATGGTAGGAACTTCCTGCTCGGGCAGCGCGCCGAGCTGCAGCCTCTTTCCGAGCGGATTCTCGTTATGGAAAAAAGTGCGAGCCATCGTGGCGTTAATCAGCACCACCGCAGGCGAATTTTCATTGTCCCCGCGCGTAAAAAATCTTCCTTGTAGCAGCGGCACACCTAACGTCTCGAGATAATTGGGCGTTATGGTGCGGTACCCTGCGGCCACAAACTCGTGCGGCGATTTCGGAGGACGTCCCGTGATATTGAAGTGGATGATGGAACCGCCCCCGCTGACGGGAAGAAAGGAAGCCGCGGCGGCGGATCGAACCCCAGGGAGCGACTTGGCGCGCTCGACGAGACGGTCGAAAAACTGGTAGCGATCTTGCGGCTTGGCATAGGCCGTCGGCGATAGAGGAATGTCAGCGACCAGAAGATGATCGGCCTGAAAACCCGGCGGAACTTCTTGCAATCGCGAAAAGCTTCGCAACAGCAGCCCAGACCCAACGAGCAGCAGCATCGCCAGAGCAATTTCCATGGCGACCAGCGCGCCGCGCAGCACATGCTGGCCGGGCCCTGCCGTTGAGCCACGCGAGCCCTCATTAAGCGTCTCGCGCAGATCCAGCTTTGCCGTGCGTAGCGCCGGCACAATGCCGAAGAGCAGTCCGGTGAACAGCGAAACCACCGCAGTAAACGCTAGGACCCACGGATCCAATCCAATCGGCGCGCCCTGCGGGATGCTACCGGCCGCAATCTTGGGCAAGAGTCCAATCGCAGCCCAAGCTATGATCACGCCGAGCAGGCCGCCCGTCAGCGAAAGAAGAACGCTCTCGGTTAGAAGCTGACGGATAACCCGCCCACGGCCCGCGCCCATCGCCGTGCGGATCGCAACCTCTCTGCCGCGAGAGGCTGCGCGAGCCAACAAGAGATTGGCGACGTTGGCGCAGGCGATCAAAAGCACAAAACTCACTGCGCCAAGCAGAAGCAGCAGCGCGGGACGCGAGTTCTGCACAATCTCGTCCTGCAGCCCGACAACATCCGCGCTAGTGCCCGTGTTGTAATCCGGATACTGCTGCTCGAGCCGTTTCGTAATTCCGATCATTTCGCTGCGGGCTTGCTCCTTGGTCACGCCCTGCTTGAGCCGCGCGAGCGGAATGATGCCCGGATGCCAATTGCGATCGTCAGGAAGCGTTTTCGCCCAAGGCGTAAAGGGCAAGTACACATCCGCGGGCTGAAGAATCTGGAAGCCGTTCGGCAAAATGCCAACGACAGTGTAAGGCTGCAAGTCCAGGTTGATGGTTTTGCCGATGATGTCTGCAGAGCCGCCGAAGCGCCGTTGCCACAACCCGTAGCTCAGCAACGCAACCGGCGTGCCGCCGGCACGATCCTCCTCCGGGAGAAACGTCCGGCCGATCTGCGCGTTAATTCCCAGCATTGAAAAAAGGCCCGCCGTGGCCATCCGAACATTCAGGCGCTCGGGTTCTCCGGCGCCAGTCAGCGTGGTGGAGCTACCGCGCGTCGCTTCCATTGCTTCGAAGGAGTGACTCTGGTCGCGCCAATCCAGATAATTTTCATAGGAGGTGGAAATTATGGGAAAGGAACTCTTTTCCGCTATCAGAACCAGCCGAGATGGGTCGCGAAAAGGAAGCGGGCGAAGGAGCACGCCGTTCACCACGCTGAAGATGGCCGTGTTCGCGCCGATACCAAGCGCAAGCGTGAGTACGGCGACGATTGTAAATCCCGGACTCTTTCGCAACATCCGCGCGCCGTAGCGCAGGTCTTGAAGCAAGGTACCCATGCTGCCTCCCGTCGCTCGTTCGAGACGCGACGCGGGCCATCTTACTGCAACAGGCTTGCGTTATTCCAACTCCTCCGCCCTGCCGACGTTTGGTCACTTACGCGAGAACTCCACTTCTCCGGTCACGGCGTAATTAGTAGTTAGCTCCCATGCCGCCGCTGCCCAACTTGCTGAGCATTTTGTAGTGCGAGATGGTATGTCCAATCATATTCGTAGGCGAGGGATGTTGCTTTACCGGACGTGTGCTTTGGACTTACGCTGGCCTGTTCGTTTGGCACGCGGTGGCAGGTAGTGGAATCGGATTAGATAAATATTCTCACCTCGACCATGTTTCGCCACTTTGAGCAGGTCCAAAACTCCAAGGAAGCCGGATTCGCGCGCTAGTGCAGGGGTAATATCGGGAAAGCCTATCGGTTCAATCGAATCGACCTGAATCTCGCCTTCCTCCATACGGTATCGCGCCCCTACTCTTACGTGCGGACGCGTCCAGATTCGCACACTGCAAGTGATTTCTCCGTGACGCACTCCCTCGCGAAGTCGTTTAGTGAAAATCATGAATAGAGTTTCCGAAAATACTTCACCATTGGCTAACTCCTGGCGCGCTGAAAAACTAGTCGGCTGCCGGACCGGCAAAGAGGATGAGATTCTCATCCAGATCCGAAACTACAAAGGTTGCGGCACCCCACGGCTCCTTCTTAAGTGCCTGATGGAAAGAAACTCCTGCAGCCTGATAACTCAGAAACAGTTGTTTGATCTCATTTGCGGTGGCAACCGTGATGGAAGTGGAGAGCAGCTGTTCGCGCTTGCGAACGTCGCCAGCGAACACAGGTTCGTGGACCAGCCTCAAGTTGAGTCGCGCATTGTCGCGGAAGACCTGCGCGTAGTGCGGCGGATCGCCAAAGATGAATTCCACCGCGAAGCCGAGCTTGTTTGTATAGAAATCGCAGGAACTTTTGACGTTCGCAACGAAGAGTTGCGCCTCAATTGAATTGAGAACGGGGCGGGGCGTCGCCTGGCTAGCTTCATCGGTCATGGCATCTGCTCCTGATTTGAATCTTTAAATTAGAACGCTGCCGAAATTCTTGAGCTGTCCATCTCTCGCCTGAGCGGGGCGCTTCCTGCCCTCGGGCTGACACCTCGCGCTAAGTAGCTGACATCATGGGAGTTAATGTACCTGTCCTTCCGCCAGGTCAGGTCGATTTTTGCCCCGTGAACAGGCGAATTGCGCTGCTCTTTCTCGACTCCTCCGACCAGTATAGCCACCTAGCCCAGCCTTCTAAACTGAATTCATGAAAACACACACACCAACCCAACCAGAACGACGCAACTCGCACGCGCTAGATGCCCGGTCTAAACAAAGCCGTCCCGCCGGACCGCTGGCCTTTATGATCCTGCTGGCAGTCATTATCGCAATCCTGGGACTTTCCAGCTGCACCGGCACGACCGGCACCAAGCCCCCGGCGAAGACGACCGGCTCGGGCCAAGCAGAAATCAGCGCCATTCCGAATACGGCAGGCTTTGGAAATGTTTCGACCGGGACCAGCAATTCGCAGACGATCAGCCTGACCAACAACGGCACGGCCAGCCTCGTGATTTCGAACGCCACCGTCACAGGCAACGGATTCAGCATCACTGGCCTGAGCGCACCGATTACGATTCCGGCCGGTTCGAATACCACGTTTAACGCGGTGTTCGCACCTGGTACTGCAGGAGCCGTGACTGGCTCAATTTCACTGATGAGCAACGCCCCCAACTCGACGCTCACGATCGCATTGAGTGGATCCGGGCTGGCTGGGACACAACTGCTGGCCTTCAGCGCGCCGAGCCTGAGCTTCGGCAGCGTCAATGTCGGAAGCGACACTGACTTGAGCTCTTCCTTGACCAACACAGGAAATTCGAGCGTCACCATATCAGCTGTAAATGCAACCGGCGCAGTCTTCACTGTGAGCGGAGTAAGTGCGGGCGAGACCTTGGCCCCAGGCCAGTCGGTTCCGGTGACAGTTCAGTTTGCTCCAACAGCGGCGGGTGCGGTCAGCGGATCCGTTACTTTGCTGAGCAATGCTACGAATTCCGCGGCGATGAGCTTGTCCGGCACCGGAGCGCAGCAGAGCACCCACACAGCGGCGCTAACATGGATGGACAGCGCAACAACAGTGGCTGGCTACAATGTCTACCGAAGTACTACCACGGGCGGTCCTTATACGTCGAAACTGACCGCTTCACCGGTAACGTCAACTCAGTTTACCGATAGCGGGCTGCAATCCGGCCAGACTTACTACTACGTAGTCACAGCAGTGGGTTCGGACGGCGTCGAAAGCGTGAACTCGAACCAGGCAACGGCCTTAATTCCAATGAACTAGAAGAGCAGGGCAAGACTCGAACCACCTCAGTAAGCGCAACGTGCAAGAAAAAGGCTGTCTTCCCGGACAGCCTTTTGCATTCCAGCCATCACAGCCGGCAGGAAACGATTCGACCCTAGCCGTTTTCGACCCGCGATTTTATATCCCAGTACGCCGTATCGATAAGCCTGCTTAGCGCTGCGGCGTTTGTGGCCGCTCCCGGTCCCAGCTTCACATGACGCATGAACTTGCCCGTGCCTTGCAATAAGCGAGCCGGATCCGGCAGTGCTGCGCCGTAAAAGAATCCCACGTTTACGTGCGAGGCGAATACATTCACGTAGCCAAAAGGGGCGTCTCCCAAACACGCGACCGGACACCCGTCATGCAAAAGCTCTCGGACTTCGTCTCCGCACTTTCGCATCACCTCAAACCACCGATGCGCGATCGCTCCCAACTCACCTGCATGCCCTTTCATCCACGCATCAATGGCCGGATCCCGCTCGACAGCGCCGTTAAATCGCAGCAAGTCCCTTCTCATCGTCGCTTGCCTCTAGTTCATGCATGTCCGATTTTTCGCCGTCGCGCGCGCCGCCTCATGCCGCATGTTCTCCCGCGCCGGCCGTTTCACTCGGCTTTCCCGGCGGGTTCGCAATCACCAGCGATGCATCGATGGAACGAACGTGCACGTCCTGCTGCGGGAACGGCATCTCGATTTTCTTTTCGCGAAACACACGGAAGATTTCCATGTATAAGTCGCTCTTCAGTAGACCGACGTCGTTCCGCCGCATGCCGGCGCGGTCGGTGGTGGTTGTGGTGGAAACCCGCAGGTTGATGTTCACGCTGTTGTCGCCGAAACCGGTGACCATTACCAGCGCCTCCGGCTCCGGCAAAACGTGCTTATTGCGTTTTGCGATCTCCAGCAGCAGCTCGCGCACCGCATCGAGATCGCTGTCGTAAGACACTCCCAGTGGAATCGAGATTCTCACCGTGGGATCGTTCGCGGTCCAGTTTGCTACCCGCGTGTTGATGAATTCCGAGTTCGGCACGATGATCACTTCGTTGTCGAACGTCCGCACCCACGTCCCGCGCGCGCCGATTCGGATCACTTCTCCGTGCGTGTTGCCCACGTCAATGAAATCCCCCAGTTTGATCGGTCCTTCCCACAGAATCACGATCCCCGCCACGAAATTCGCCACTATATTCTGCAACCCGAATCCGATGCCCACCCCCAGCGCGCCGCCCACCACCAGAAGGCTGCGCAAATTCAAGCCCGTCGTGTCCAGGCCAATGACCATTCCCAGCAGGAAAATCACGTAGCCCGCCGCGCGCACGAACGCGTACTGCTGCCCGCGATCCATCGACGTGTGCCCCAGAACTCTCTTCGCCAGAAAGCTCCGGAACAAACGCGAGAAAACTGAGAGCGCAATCAAGAACACCGCGCACTTCAGCAGAAACAGCGGCGTCACCGGCACTTTGCCAATGGTGAAAAACGGCCATTGCAAAAAATGCCGCACGCCGCCGTTCAGCATCCCGAATAATGATGTGGATTGCGGCTCATGCAAAAATCCCCAGCCCACTAATCCCGCTACCACCGCGCTCGCCAAAATAATAATCACACTTTCCAAGCTCATTTTCATTTGCCTGCTCCCTTTTACCCTTCGGTCGCCGCGGCGACCGAAGGGCGGCGGATCGTGCGAAGTGTTTTCCAAAGCAGCATATCGCGAAGCCGCCGAAACACGCGAGGCGTGACGCACGCTTTCGACTCTAAGGACAGGATATCCGCGATGGAAAGCTCGCCGGTGTACAATGGTGGTTGCCCCACAAGTCAAAGCGTAAGCCCCGGTGAATCGCACATCATGAACAAACACCACAATTTTAGAATCTGCGTCCGGCTGGGATTTTTTCTGGCGTTCGCGGGAAGCCTTTCCGCGCAGACCTTGCCGAACAAGACGCTCGTTGTCAACGGAAACTCGGTCGAAGCTGTGGTCCTTCAGATCGGCGGCCACTCCTACATCGACGTTGAATCTCTGGCCCAAGTAACAAACGGCACCGTCTTCGTCGAGCCCAACCGCGTCGTAGTGACGATACCCGCCGCCAAATCCGCCGCCGCGCCCGGCGCAAAGGTCGCCGTGACCGCTCAACCCGCCACCCCGGCCACCGTTACCGTTGTTGCTCCAGCCGCCGCGCCTGCTGTCACCGCTTCCGGTGAGCCCATTCCGATCGACGGTCCCGCGCCCGCGGCAGCTCAACCTGCCGTCGCGACAACTGTTGTCGTTCCAACTCCCGCCGTCCCCGAAGCCGCGCCTGTCCAACCACCCTCCGGGCTTTCTCGCCCCTTTGCCGTTTCCGCGATTGCCGCCTTGGCGGACTTGCGAGAGTGGCGCGGAGCTATCTCTGCGATGATCACGCACGGTTTGGCTGTTAGCGATGGGTGGGCCCAGGGTTACCGCGACGCGGCGCAGGCAAATCTCAGCAAGGCGGAAGTTGCCGCGAAAACGGATGACGACCGCAACGCTCTCGCGCTCCTTCAAAATGAAGCCGGCAGTCTGACCACTTGGTGGAACGGCGTCCTCGCAGCCCGCCAGGATCTCAATGGCGCGACGACCATAGATCCAGACGCCCTGAAGAACGACACATCGCTCGCGAAAATACGTGCGTGCAGCCAGTTCCTGACTTCCATGCTTGTCAGCGGCGCCTTCTCTGACGACCCCAGTTGCCACTAGCTCCCGCGGACTGCGTGCAGCTTCATCTGCCGCGCATAACGCGGTATGCTAGCAGAGGTCGCCATGCCTCTCGAAATTTCAATCCGGCAATCTGACGACGTCACTATCGTGGATTTAGAGGGACGCGCGTCGATCGGCCCCAACACCGACCGCCTCGACCGCGAGCTGCGAAAGTTGGCCGCCGCCGGCGTGCGCAAAATCCTGGTGAATCTCGCCGGCCTCACCATGATGGATAGTTCCGGCATCGCCACCATCGCTGGAACGTACGTCTCTCTCGTCCGCGGAGGCGGCAGCTTGAAGCTCATGCGCCCAAGCGACCGCGTACGCGAAGTCCTCACCGTGATGCGCATCCTAAACTCCATCCCCACATTCGAGGACGAAGCCGCGGCACTCGCCAGCTTCCGCGTCGCCACTACCCGCTCCGCCACGTCGTAAAACGGCGTGCTCTGCGCCACGACATTGCGGCCCACTCAGGGCATGGAGACGCACCAGCAAGGCGTACACGGTTCTAAGCACACGGCTGGGTGAGGGCGTTGCAGATGGGTGGGAGCGGGAGTACATTGTTGTCGGCGGAGAAGTCGAAAGCGAAAATCTCAGTCTAAATTTTTCGTGGAGGCAAATACGGGAGTCAATTCATTCGGCAAGATCAAGCAAGTCGCGCGAATTCTTCCGTTGCTCTCGATTCTGGGATTGACCTCCTGCTTCGGCTCCTCGTTGACCAATCTGCTGGTCAGTTCTGTAAAACTCACTCCCGCGAATCCGTCTATTGCGACTGCCGGCTCGCAGGCATTTATCCTGAGCGTCACGTACTTGGACGGCACCACCGATCACGAACCGCCCGACGAGACGACGTGGACTTCCGACAATAAAGATGTGGCGACGATTGACAAGCTGGGCGTGGCCACAGGGGTTTCCGCCGGCACTGCGAATATCGGAGGCAGCTTCCAGGGTAACAACGCGCATACAGTTTTGACAGTAACTGGTCTGAACAAGAACGCCATCGCTGCGGTGGGCGACTCGCGCACTCTGCATGTGACGAATTTGGCCACCGAGCAGAAAATGACTTTCGCGGCGAATCCGTTGAGCGATTCGATAACGGTTTCGTCCGGCGGCGACAGCGAGAACGCGGCTGCTGCTGAAGTTTCCGTTCGACCGGAACACGGGCCGGCGTGGATTGCGATCGACCCTTCGGGAAAATTTCTCTATGTGGTGAATCATGCTTCTGAGAGCGTTTCCGTCTTCGCCATTGAATGGAGAACCGGCGCGCTGAATGCGGTTGAAGGGTCGCCGGTGCGAGCGGGCGCGAAACCGTGGAGCGTTGAAGTCGATCCCGATGGCGCGGGCCTTTCCGTGGCGCATTTGGAAGATAAGGATGTTTCGCGGTTCCACATTGACCTCGTAAACGGCGCGCTCACGCCTGAATAGCAGTGACACCCTAAGAAAAAAGAGCCGGCCCTTCGCAAAGGACTCACGGTGAATCCCGTCGGGATTCGCGAAACGAGCGAGTTCGAGAGGCCGAAAAGTGTCAGGTAGGGCACATCCACAACGGTAACATTTTCACCCCGAAAAATTCGAGGTGCCGTTTTTTGGCTCCCGCCTTGTCTCTCAACTAACAGATAAAAATACACTTATGATGCGCTGTGCATGGCCTGTCAAGTGCACATCTGGAGGCAGATTCTAACGTCGGCCTGTGCGTTCTAGGGCGACCCAAAGGTGTAAGCGTGAAACAGTCGCAGCTGAAAGCCCAAATGAAAGAGCGCTGCAGTAACGGAGAGCGCGGCTTTTCGATGGTCGAATTATGCGTGGTGATCGGGCTAATCCTGGTCATCTCGGCGATGGCCATCTTTGCTTACCTTCCACTGCTGCAGGATGCGAACTTCGACTCGTCCATGCGGCAAGTTCTTGACCAACTGAGGCAAGCGCGGGAGTACTCGATTGCAAACCGGCGCTATGTGCAGCTCACGTTTCCGACGGTGGTCTTGGGCGGGGTGACGCAGTACCAAGTGGTCATGACGGAAATGAACACTTTGACGGCAGGCGGGGGAGCAGTCAATCCAGTCTTGAGTACGGTGCCGATACATCCTCCAGCGCAGTACCTGGTGCTCAGCGGACTCGATACTCCGGACGGTTTCTGCCTCGGCGCGCCGGCGGCGGCAATCGAGTTCAAGACGGTGGCAGGCGGCGCTCCTGTGAGCGTCCTGTTCCAAAGCGACGGCGAATTGGTGGACGGGGCGTCTTATCAGCCCGTTAACGGGACGATATTCCTGGGCCGACCGGGCAAGCCGACATCGGCCCGCGCGATAACGATTCTGGGAACGACAGGACGAGTCCGCGCCTGGAAAAGCAACGGTGCAGCATGGACCCAGTTTTGAAGGAGAACGAGAAAATGCGGGAAGAGAAGAAGAGGCACGGTTGGAAGGGCTTCACGCTTCTGGAGACGATGATCGCTCTGGTGGTCCTGGGAGTAGGAGTTCTGGGACTAGCGGCGATGCTGGGCGATTCGCTGGCGTACATGCAAGGGTCGCAGGACGATTTCATCGCCCAACAAAAGGCCGAAGAAGCTGCGGAAGCAATCTACACGGCGAAATATACGAACAGCGCGCAGTTCTCGGCGATCTCGAACTTCGGCGTCGCGAATCCAGGAGGACTTTTTCTTACCGGCCAACAGAACCTTCTGCAGCCGGGACCTGACGGGCTGGTGGGCTCGGTCAATGACGTGGGACAACCGCCCGAGTACATCGTCTATCCCGGACCCGACAACAAGCTGGGAACTGCGGACGATGTGTTTGTGCCGCTTTCCAATTTCAAACGAACCATTACGATCACGAATGTGCCGGGCTACACCAGTCTACGGCAAGTGGTTATTACGATGAATTACACCACGGGCCGATTTACCCGGACTTATACCCTGACGACTTATGTTTCGCAGTTCTAAAACTGCGAGGAGCAAGCGATGAAGCGGGAACAAGGATTTTCACTGGTCGAGTTAATGGTTTCCATGGCGATCGTGGTTGTGGTCGTCGGAATCGCGACGGTTTCGCTGATGCAGGCGGAGCAGGCGACGCAGGGTGTGGCCTACGAAGCGAACACTCAGGAAAATCTGCGGGCCGGAATGCACTTCATCGTGCGCGACTTGATGCAGGCGGGCGAAGGAATTCCGCAGGGGGGCATCTCGGTACCTAACAACGGGACCACTTCTAACATTTTTCGTCCGGGTGCTTTTGCGCCGCAGCTTATAACTTTTCCTAATCCCGCGCCGATTCTGCCCAGTTTTGCCGGCGGTTTCCTGGCCATGACCGCGATTGCGCCGGGCTCTGTGACCGGGCAGGACGCCAAGACTGTGGACCCCGTAACCTTGGCGGTGTTGGATGGAAACCTGAAAACCGACATCATCAATATATTGTACGCGGACAACAGTTTGGTTGACCCTGCTGGAAACTTTCTCTTCAGCTATCCACTAATCCAGGGATCACCGGCAGTGCCGGCTTGCAATAACGCGAACTCCGGCAGCATCGCGCTACAGGCGGCGGTATTTTCCCCTACGGGGCTGACCGTGAACATCGACCCGATTTGTTTCACGATGCCGGGCGTCACCAACCCGATAACGGTGGGGAACTTAATCATGTTCCATAACCAGAATGGGACAGCGCTGGAGTACGTGACGAACGTTGCCGGGCAAGTGATAACTTTTGGCCCGGGCGATCCGGCGGGACTGAACCAGACGGGGTTGGCGAGCGGCACGGTCGCGGCTTTGCAGAACCCTGGAGGCGGATTTCCGCCGACGACAATCACGCGGGTCTGGTTGGTCACCTATTACATCGACTCGACTACCAATCCGGCGCATCCGCAACTGGTACGCCAGGTGAATTATCCAGGTTTTCCGACGGTGCAAACCGCTGTGAATCCGCCCGAGCCGATTGCGGACAACATCGAGAATCTCACTTTTAGTTACGACATAAACCAGCCCGGCGCCGCCTACGTGTCCCCCGGCAACGCTCCCACACAGCTGCCGCCGGATTCGCCCAACCAGATTCGCGCGGTAAATGTGTCTCTTGCGGGGCGGTCGGAAAATGCCTTTAAGTTTGGATCAAGCTCAGAGTTCCTGCGGAACAACCTCAGTACACAGGTGAGCATTCGCAGCCTTTCGTTCCAGAACCAGTTCGGGACGGCGGCAAACTATACAGCGCCATAACGAACCTGGATGCGATTTTTTTCGAGATAGCCAAAGGAGAATTGCCGTGAGAATCGAACGCCAAAAGGGAGTCGCTTTAATAACGGCTCTGCTAGTTCTAATCCTGGTTTCCGCCATTACGGTGGGAATGTGCTGGATGGTCATGACGGACCAGAGACTGGGCGGCAATAACGAGAGTCGCGAGATTGCCTTCTACGGCGCTGAAGCCGGAATGGAAAAGATGACCACGGATGTGGCGAACCAGTTCGCTACGAAGGGCTCTTTAGGCGCAGCGGACGTCGCAGCCATCGAGGCGCTGCAACCCACCACGCTCCCGGGGATCCAGTACCTGAACGGCGCAGGCAATTCGACGTACACCATACAATTCGTTCCAGACGCGAACGGGAACCCCAAGGCGAGTAACGCGACGATCCTGCCGCCGAGTCCTTATGCCGGAATGCAGGGATTAATCACGCCGTTCACATTGACCGTGGCAGCGCAGAATACTTCTTCAGGATCGGAAGTAAAGCTACAGCGCCAGGTTCAATTGGTAGCCATTCCGGTCTTCCAGTTCGGTATCTTCTCGGACTCGGACGTGTCGTTTTTCAACGGCCCTTCGTTTGCATTCGGCGGGCGCACACACACGAATGGAAATCTTTGGCTGTCGCCGAACTCCGGGCCGCTGTACCTTGGCGACAAAGTGACAGCGGTAGGCCAGATCATCCGGACCAACCTCGAGAATGGATACGCGGTGAACGGAGGAAACTACACGGGGAACGTCACGATCGCTACAAGTCCCGATCCCACTCTTGCCAACGAGCCGACCAGCGCTCCCTATACGAACGCAAACTGGCTGGAATTGCAATTGAACCAAGGGAGCACGGACCCAGCGAGCACCAGCAGCTATGGGGCGATCAGCACCACCCCGAACGCGAACTGGGGCACGATCACGCCACCCTATAACGGTCAATTGCAAAACGCTGTGCCGACTCTTAACCTGACGGCCACGGCGCTGGGCGGAATTACGACCCCCATCTCCTTAATTCGGCGAGCAATTCCCGGCGAAGCAGCCAGCAATGCTGCTGAATTCGCCGAACAATATTTCTCGCAAGCTAGTTTGCGGATATTGCTCGACGATTACCCGGTTGGAGTCCTGCCGGGTTCAGCCGGCGCATGCCACAACACGGACATGATGGGCCTGGGATCAGACGGCGTAACAACCGGAACCGATCCAATCGATTTGGCGACGCTGGCTTTCGTGGGTCCTGCGACACCGCCCTCGATAAGCGGCTGGTACAATGGCGCCAATTCGTACCCATTGCCGGTATCCGTGGGTGGAGCATCGTATTCTTCGACGAACGGCTACTGGGTGACGAATGGCAGTCCGATCATAACCGGTTGTTTGAAAATCGAATATCAGGCAGCCGGCGGCGGGTGGACCGATACTACGAAAGCAATTCTGAACCAGGGAATTTCGGGATGGAACATCAATCCCTTGTCTGCTGCTTCATGGGTAGCGCCACCCAACATTGTTCCGCTGCCTAACCCAGCGACGAATCCGCCTGCAGTTGGAGCGCAGGGACCCACGACCAATTCCAACGTCACAGCGCCGCTGGCCTGTGCCGCAGCGCCCTTTAATCCCAGCCCCAATGCCATCATTCGCCTCGCGCGGCTGCGAGATAACCCATCGGCCGCGACTAGCGGAGGATGCGGCGGTGCAAGCCAGCTAGGTGAAGATTATTGGCCGCTGGCTTTATTTGACAGCCGCGAGGGAGTATATCGCGTAGGCTTGCCGGCGCTGCCGACCAGCCAGGACCCGGGTAATCCGCCCGGAGTTACGGCCATGGGCGTGATGAATTACGTGGAACTTGACATGGCGAATTTGGCCACTTGGTTAAGAACGAATCAGGGTACGTTGGGAGTGAGCAACCTGGACACAGGTTTCACCATTTATTTTTCAGATCGGCGCGGCGAACAAATCGATCCGACGACGGCCACAAAAACAGGTTCGTTCGGATACAACGATTTTGTAAACGATTCAAACCCGGCTAGCGGTTGTCCGAACGGGGTGATCGACCCGCCCGTAATTCCGACCGGTCCCCCCCAAGGGGAGGATCTTGAGGGCGATGGAATTCTCCGTACCTACGGCGGAGTGGCCACTATTCCAGCAAACTTTGTATCCGGCACGCCGCTGCTCGGCCCCGCGGGACTTCTAACTCCGAATTGCGGCAGCACTGCATGGCCTGGCGTGGTTTACAGCCACACGCAGGAAGCCAGGGAGAATTCGCCGGTATTTTTCCGGCGCGCACTAAAGCTGGTGGACGGCGCAACCTTGAATCTTGGGAATTCCTGCGGACCGGTTGTCTGCGGCCTAACAGTTGCTTCGGAGAACCCGGTTTACATCCAGGGCGATTACAACGCGCCGGCCAATGGAACATGGGCTGGCCCCAGCGTTGCCGCCGCCGTGGCTGCCGACGCGGTAACATTGCTGTCGGATAACTGGAATGACGTGAACTCTTTCATGTACCCATATGCCCTTGGAACCAACGGCGACCGCGTAGCGGTTCAAACGGCATATCGTGTAGCCCTGATTGCCGGAAAAGGAATTCCGTTTGGACAAATCGCGGGTGCGTGCGGATGCGACGACTTCGGTACAGACGGCGGCGTGCACAACTTCCTGCGCTTCCTGGAAACCTGGAGCGGCGTGAATGGCTACTATTACGGCTCCATGGTGAGCTTTTATTTCAATCGCCAGGGAGTAGGAACCTACAAGAACTCGGGCTATGTTTATAGCCCGCCCGTTCGCCATTACTCGTTTGATACGAACTTTACTTTGGGTCCGTCCTATCTGCCGCCGAGAACGCCGGTATTGCGATCTGTTAACACGATCGGCTTCTCGCAGCAGCTGTTGCCGACGCAGTAAGACAATTCACAAAGAAACGACGAAGCGGCTCCTATTTTTCGGGAGCCGCTTTTGTTTTGCGCGCTGGCTGCTGAGTGGCGGCCCCGCGCACGTCGGGGTTAAAACGCCGCCTTCCGCTTTCCACACCCGTGCTAGGGCGATGCAGGCATGGTGCGCACGTCGAAATTTGTGTTTGCGGGCGGCGCGATGCAGGACGGCGTCACATCCTGCGAGCACAAATCCGCCGGGACCACGAAGTCGGCAGGAAGCGCGATGCCAACCAGGGGCTCGACGTACAAATTGTAGTTGCGTCCGACGGGCAGGCGCTCCAGATCGTAGGAGCCGTCAAATTGCGTGGGCGGACTCGATGCGTTGCAGCTTCCGGCGGAAAAAGCTCCGGCGATGATTGCGCCTGTGTCCGCGTCCAGGGCGACTACTTGCGCGCCGACCATTCCGGTGACTGAAGATCCAGTGGAAGGTGCGGGAAGAGCAGCGAGAGCGAACGGATTCGCTGGAAGGATTTGGCCGCTGATGCCGCCGATATTTACTGTGTCATTTGGATCCGGGTATAAGACGCGGATGCCGGTGCGGTCGTCGTCGCTGAGCGGGCCATCGGGCACCTGCGAAGTGGGGCGAGAGCCGAGGAATTGGCCCGGCGGCGGAGCGAAGGGAAACATCATGGCGCGGATTACTGCCGAATGATCGAGGCCCATCCAGTGGCCAAGCTCGTGGGTGAGAAGAGATTCCAGATCGTAGGCGCCGGCGGCCTGAGGGGTTGCGAGAGCGGCGGGCGTGGCGAAGGTTACCTCGCCGGTATTGCAGAAGAGCGTGTCGGCGTCGAGAATTTGGCCGGCGAACGCAGCAGGGCCGCTGGCGCCTACGCTGACACCCGGAGCGTTCGCGACAAACGTGCGGGTGAAGGCCAGCACCCCGGGAGTGAATGCGGCGCTCGATTGGTTGAAGCAAATGGTGTTTAAGCCATCGACGTTGGTGCCTGCGTCATTGGTGCAGGAATTCGGATCGGTCACGCGCGCCAGAGGCGCTTCGAGCCCGGGGTATGTGACTGCGTTGAAGGTTGTGCCGGTGACTCCCGACCAGACGGAAAAGGAATCGGAGATGGATTGTTCGATTTCGTCAAGTTGCGCGGGCGTGCCCGCGGAAGCCACAGTGAGAATTACGGGTGAGATGAGCGATGGCAATGAAGTGCTCCATTGGCGGTCGAGCGGGGAACCGATCGTCAGGCTCCACTGATTTGGCTGCGGGCAGCCGCCCGATTGCGGAACGGTGGATGCGAAGGTGTAAGCCTGCACCGCTGGTGTGAAAATCATTGTTGAAGAGAACAGCGCGATCGTGAGCCATGCGGTGGCTTTTTTCATTTTTGTGCTCCCTATTCCTGGCGCAACGCGGCGGCTACTTGCCAGCGAAATTCCTGCAAGGGAAGATCGCGGATGCCGGAGGCGGTGAATTGCCGCGTGGAGGGATCGAATGTGTCGAAGGATGCGCTGTCTTGAGTGACTCTGTCTTCTCCGGTGCGCTGGTCGTGACGAATCCGGAAAGTGCCCTGCACCCAACTTACGACTGAAAAATCGCCGCGGGTGGTCGGGGCGAGGAAAAGCACCACGTCTTCTCCGGCGCGGAAGCGCGGGACGCCGGAGACATTCGAAGTGAGGTTGCCGAGTCTTCCGCCCAACAGGCGCACGCGAACGCGCGCTTGCGCGGAACCCTTCCAAACTTCCGTAGGTTCGTAAGTGGTGAAAGTCCAGATTTCCCCGGCGTCCCATGCGGTGTAATTCTCCACACAGCGCGCGCGAAGAATGAGGGAGGAGACGCGGGTTAATTTAGCGACGGACATGTGCGAGAGAGTGGTGGGCGCGATGCCTGCGCATGCGAGCAGGCATACGCAGAGGGCGAAAAATAGGGGGCGAAGCAATCCGATTTTGGATGTCATTTTCATTGAACCTCCAGCATTGCGGTGGCTGCTGCGCGATCGTTATTCAGCGTGGTGATAAAGAGCGTGCGGACGCCGGGGAGAGTGGCGCTGGAAATTTGCAGGTCAAGCTCGATTGTATTGGGAAATAGGCCGTTGACCGCGGATGCGGTGACGCTTATATCTCCGCCGGCTGGGCCGGTGAAGGCATAGGTGAAAGTGGGGTCTAGCAAATTTCCGTTAATGCAGAGACTCACGGTAGAAGTGCCGGAAGAGGGGCGAGTGATGGTGAGGGGCGAGCCTTGCACTTCGCAACTGTTTGCGGTGAGGAACCCGATGGAATCCACATTGATGGGCGCGGAGGCGGCCGCGGTGGTGGGCTCGGTGACGATGATGTTGGTGCCGGTGGAGGCGGGTTGAGCCGCGCTGAAAGCGATCACGCCGACGGAGACGTCGAAGGGGACGATCACGAATGGAACTGGATTCGAAAGTTGGGCCTGCGGAGACGGATTCTGGATTTGGATTGTCAGTGTGGCGGCGGATTGCACATCTGCTGGATTGAGGGCTGTGGCGCAAGTATTCGCGTTGGGACATGCGGTCGCGCGCGCTGTGCCGTTGATCAGGATTGTGGACGCTGCGCTTCCGGAGCCTGCGACGAAATTCAGACCTTGCACGGAGAAAGGAAAACTTTCTACCGCGCCGGCCATCACGCTGGAGGGAAGAATCACTTCGATTGCGGGGCCGCTGGTGATGGTGATGGCGGCGGTGGCGGATTTTGTGCCGTCGGCCAGACTGGTGGCGATTACGGAAATGCCGTTGGGCGAAGGAGCCGCGGTAGGCGCGGAGTAGAGGCCGGTCGCGTCCACCGAACCGCAAGCGGCGCCGGAGCAGCCCTGGCCGGGCACGGCGCTTTGGACGGCCCAGGAGACGCTCGTGTTTGAGTTGCCGGTGACGGTGGCGACGAAGCGCTGTTGAGAAAGCGTGGCAGTGGAAGGGGCGATGAATGCGAACTGCGGGGAGATGGAAACGGAGGTTGCTCCGGTTGGGCCGGTAATGATTACGATTGAGGTGCCGCTGCGCGTGGGATCGGCGGCGCTTGTGGCGTTCACGTTGACGGGATTTGATGAGGGAACTGCTGCCGGGGCGAGAAAATCCACACTGCCGGAAGCGGGGCCGGTTGGTGCGGCGCAGGGAACTGAGGCGGGCTGGCAGATTTGGCCGAGGGTTGAGTTGCCATTGGGGACTCCGTTGACTGTCCAGCTGACGGCGGTGTTCGATGTGCCGGTGACCGTCGGCGTTAGCGTCGTTCGTTGAGTGATTGCGACCGAGACGCCGGAGGGCGCAACCGTGACGCTGACAGCGCTGACGATTGTAACGGTGGCAGACACGGTGGCGGCGCCGGCTACCGCGTGAACGGTGACCGGATCGGTCGTGGGCAAACTTGCGGGCGCGGTGTATTGCGCTGCGTTTGCGCTGGTGCTGACGATGGTGCCGAGCGTTGCGTTGCCGCCCGGGACGCCGTTCACGTCCCAGACGATCGTTGTGGTGGGCGCGGGACAGAAGGAGGCGGTGAAAGTTTGCGTCGCGCTGAGTGCGACGTTAGCAGAAGAGGGCAACATTGAACTGGCGCCGGAGCAGGCGACGGTGACGCTGGCGTTTGCGGACTTCGAAGTGTCTGCGACGCTGGTGGCAGTGACGGTCACGATCGTAGGAGTTGGCGGCGCGGCGGGTGCGGTGTAAACGGCCGAAGCTGGGCCGTTCGAGACAATTGTGCCGAAGGTTGCGTTGCCTCCGGGGACGCCGTTCACGCTCCATGTCACGGCGGTTGACGGGCTGCCGGTTCCGGTAACGGTCACAGTGAAGACCTGGGCTGCTCCTGTTGAAACGGTAGCGGACGTCGGGAGAAGGCTGACGACGATGTTGTCTTGGAGAGTTACCGTGACTGAAGCGCTGTCTTTCGGGTTGGCCTGGCTTACGGCTGTGACGGTTGCGCTAGCGCCGGACGGCAGAATTGCGGGCGCTGTGAAGAGGCCGGACGAAGAAATTGTTCCAGCGGCTGCGCTTCCGCCCGCGACGCCGTTTACTTGCCAGGTGACGCTTGTGTTCGTGCTGCCGACGACGGTGGCTTGAAACGCCTGCGTTTGGCCAAGAAAGAGGCTGGCGCTCGTGGGTTGGATTGTAACTGTGACGTTGGGCGGCGGTGGTCCTGGGGGAGTTCCGGCATAACCGCAGCCCGCGAGCGCAATCAGGAGAATGGACATCATGCCCCGAGAGATTTTGCGAGTGAAGATATGCCGACCAGCTCGCAGCGCAGCGAAATTGGAATTCGGACCGCGTGGGCGATCCGACCGCGAACATTTCAGCTTGGCTGAAACTATCATTGCAAGAATCAGTAGGGCAATGGGTGTGCCAAAGCGGGGCACATTTTGCGAGGCGGCCTTTCGTGCATTGCCGGAAGCGAGATTCTTGATGTAAACAGCGATGCGCAGGGGATTTATGTGCCATTCTGGAATAGATCCCGCGTAGGCTTGCCGAAGTCACGCGGGTATGAAATGCGCGATTTTCGATTTTTTCATTCCCGGAATGGCAGAGGCTCGATTCCATTTTGGGACCGGCGAGCGATTAAGGCGGAGATTGACAGCTAAAGAGCGCAGCCGAATAATGCCGGGATGACGAAACCGGAAACCGTGAGGCGGATTAAGGCCTACTCCGCGGAAAGCGGGTACGTTTACCAATACCAGTTCCAGGACGTGCATCCCGCCAAGCAGGACGGCGCGGCGGGAAACGAATTCGTGTATTACGTTTCCGCCGATCGCAAGTCGATGTTCCCGATACGCATTTTCGTGCGCCGCGACGCCCTGGAATTGTGGACCAAGCGGACGGGGCGCGCGCTGACTGGGACCGAGGAATACGCCGTGGCGAAAATGCGGTTGTTTCAAGCGCTCGATGAGGTAGAGGATTTTGCTACAAAGCGCCCGGTCTTAGTGGTGGACGGGTCCAATCTGGATGCGCTGCTTGAGCGGCTGGACCTGTAATCAATCCGCTTCTTCTCTCCAAAACAAGTAACTGAAGCCCGTTTACGAGCTATTGCTTTGCGAGAATTGCGTGAAGGGCCGGCTCGAGATTCTCGTAGCGAAAAGCGTATCCGGCGACTGGCGGGCGTTCTGCGTGAACTCGCTGGCTGGATAAGAGAAGTGCGTCGGCTATTTCGCCGAGAGCGACGCGCAGCGCGAATGCCGGCGCGGGAAAAATTGCCGGGCGATGCAGAACGCTCGCCAGCACGCGCGTGAATTCGGAATTCTGCACCGGGTTGGGAGCCACGACATTTACCGGCCCGCTGGCTCGGTCGTTCGAAAGCGCGGCTCGCAGGATCCCGACCACGTCATCAAGCGCTATCCAGGACATCCACTGCCTGCCGCTTCCAAGCCTGCCGCCGATGCCCAGTTTGAATGGAGTGAGCATTTGCGTCAGAGCGCCGCCCTTTGCCCCAAGAATGATTCCGAAACGCGACAGCACGGTGCGAATGCCGCTCGATTGCGCTCTAAAGGCTTCTGCTTCCCAGTCGCGGCAGAGCCCCGCCAGGAAATCGGTCCCGCCCGCGCTGGATTCGTTGAGAATTTCGTCGCCGCGATTGCCGTAATATCCGATGGCGGATGCAGAAACGAAAACGCGCGGCTTCTGTTTCAGACGCGCCAGAGACTCCACGAGAAAGCGCGTCGAATCCACTCGGCTGGTATAAAGAAGTTTCTTGCGCGAGGGCGTCCAGCGGCCGCCGCCAATGCTGGCGCCGTTGAGGTTTACAATAGCGTCGGCGGCTTCCATCGCATCCAGGTTGACGAACCCGCTGGCTGGGTCCCAGCGAATGTCGCCTGCGGAAGCGGCGCCATCGGGCCGAACCAGATGAGCTACGGTGTGCGCTTCGCTTCGCAAAGACTCCGTTAGCGCTGCGCCGACAAGTCCCGATGCACCCGAGATCAGAACCTTCATGAAATTTCCCTCCGCATCGATTGTGAAATCCGCGCACTCAATAAGGCCGAACGGATGCTCCCGAGGCGAGAAATCTCTCGCTCTTTAGTGCTGAAGGGGTTCGCACTATTGGTTGTATTTCAATCCGTCGGGAGATACGGCACTGGACGCGGCGTCCCGCGTCCTTCATCGATGGGGAATCTTAGCGCAAATTCGACGCTTGGACAGCGAAAAGTGAAAGGTGCAGCCTCACGCGGTTTCGATTGGAGCGATGTGGGACTCTTGCATCGCTCTGGCATCGCTTTGGGGCCTTCTGCGCGATAGAATGCATTCGATGCGAGTGCGTGTGCTTTTTTTCGGGCAACTCAAGGAAATCGTCGGCGCTGCGGAACAGGACGCCGAGCTTTCAGAAGGCGCTCGCGTGGAAGATCTATTCGAGCGTTACGCGCGGCGGTTTCCGAAGCTGGCTGAATTTCGAAGTTCGATAGCGGCTTCGGTGAATCAGGAATATGCGGAATGGCGGGCACCGCTCGAGGAAGGAAATGAGGTGGCTTTTCTGCCTCCGGTCAGCGGCGGCCAACAAACCGCGGCAGGCGGCGATGTTTTTCAGCTGGTGCACGAGCCGATACAGGCGCGCGAGCTTCTTGAAAATTTGAAAGCTCCGGAAGATGGCGCGGTCGTGGTTTTCGATGGGTTTGTCCGCAACAATTTTAAGGGCAAGCGCACGCTTTACCTGGAATATGAGGCTTACGAGCCCATGGCTCTGGCTAAAATGCGCGAGATCGGTGCGCAGATTCGCGCGAAATTCTCAATTCATCGAGTGGCTATCATTCACCGCCTCGGAAGGCTCGAAATTGGCGAGACCAGCGTGTGGATTGCGGTAAGTTCGGCGCACCGAGGCGCTGCATTTGACGCCTGCCGCTACGCGATTGACACGCTGAAGCGGGCGGTGCCGATCTGGAAGAAGGAGTTTTTTGCGGACGGCGCCATCTGGGCGGAAGGCGAAAAGCCTTCTCAGGAAGCCATTTCCTCGCCGGATGAATCTAATTTCCCTGCAAACAAATGAAGAAAACCCACCTCGCTGGATTCAGCGTTGCCTGCGTCCTGGCTGTGATTTTAGCGTGCGCCGGCGTCGCAGAGTCTCTGCGCGCGCAACAACCGAAGCAATCGAACGTTATCCGGGTGCAGACGAATCTCGTCACTATTCTTGCGAGCGTAATCGACGCGCACGGGCAGCCTATTCCCGACCTGCCGCAAGATGTGTTCGAACTTTCCGAAGAAGGCGTGCCGCAGAAAATTGAGCGATTCGAAGCCGAAACCAATCGCCCGCTCGATCTTGCTCTGATGGTTGATTCGAGCATGAGCACATACAAGGACATGAAATTTGAAACGGAATCGGCGGCGCACTTCGTGCGGCAAGTGGT
>Ga0181522_10000560_pt1 | contig 27155 bp, 31 predicted proteins | sample PEATcosm2014_Bin_27_FD_121103 | JGI IMG/M metagenome (GOLD analysis project Ga0181522, IMG submission 121103) | Peatland microbial communities from MTU Mesocosm Facility, Houghton, MI, USA - PEATcosm2014_Bin05_10_metaG | ecosystem: Environmental > Terrestrial > Soil > Wetlands > Peat | place...
AGCTGCGCCACGGGGTGCTCCAACCGGATGACAGCCTGGTCTGGCAGACCTGGCTCTGATCCGACAGTCAGAACTCGAACTTAAGGATTCGCTGGGCGGATCTTTATCTCGATCCTTTCTAATGGCAGCCGTGTTTGCAGGGGAGGAAGGACTTCCAGGGCACTGGAGTCTCACAGGAAACGGCGGGCGTGCTCCAAGGAGACATTTCGATCGAGAACGAGGGTCAGGAGCCCTAGCCATGTACCAATTCAGCCGCGCCATCTACAGGGAGCTCGCTCCACAGATCCTGGCGCCCGCGCCGGGGGTCCCGCCCGCCGCCAACCACGCAGCCGTGCTGGCGGCCTGCGAGGCGGTCGTGACCCGCATGGCGCTGGACCGCCACTACTTCGCCCGTCCCGAGCGCACGCTCTTCTGCGACATCCGGGGCTACTTCCCGATGACCGCCCAGGCTCGCGTCCAGATGGTCGTCTCGCGCTACATCGGCTACGCCCAGCAGTTCCTGACGGAGCACCCGCTGGAGGGCTACACGGCCGTCAGCGGAGCACCGCCGCGATGTCGGGCGACGACCCGCAAGGGCTCGGCCTGCCAGCGCACGCCGCTGGCCCGCAACGGCTACTGCCCCTCCCATCAGCACCTGGCCGACACGGAGGACCGCGAGCTGGCAGCAGCCTGAGCGGGGCTGCCCCGGAAGAGGCGCTCGCGGGGACCATCTAGTCTGACCCGATGCTCCTGGGGGTCGACGTCGGCGGCACCTTCACGGACGCCGTCCTGCTGACCGACGAGGGGGACCTGTACACGGCCAAGGTGCCCTCCACGCCGGCGGCCGAGGAGGAGGGCGTGGCGCGAGCGGTGGCGAGCGTCCTCGAACGAGCCGGCGCGAGCTCGGAGCGGATCGAACGTTTCGCGCACGGCATGACGGTCGCGACGAACGCCCTGCTGGAGGGCGAGAGCGCGCGCACGGCCCTGATCGCGACGGCCGGGTTCACGGACGTGATCGAGCTGGGCCGCCAGGCCCGCCCGCACCTGTACCGCCTCTGCCAGGCCGCACCGGCGCCGCTGGTGGCGGCCGAGCTGCGCTTCGCGGCGCCCGAGCGGATGGGCCCGGACGGGCCGATCGAGCCGCTGCCCGACGACGCACCCGAGGAGCTGGCGAGCGCGGTGGCCGATGCGGCGCCGCAGGCCGTGGCGGTGGCCCTGCTGCACTCCTACGCCGATCCCTCACACGAGCGCGCACTCGGCGCGGCGCTGGCCCGGGCGCTGCCGGACGCGAGCCTGTCGCTCTCGAGCGAGCTGGTCGGCACCTTCCGCGAGTACGAGCGGACGGCCACGACAGTGCTGGACGCAGCCCTGTCCCCGGCCCTGGGCTCCTACCTGGCGAGGCTGTGCGGGCAGGCGCGGGCGACGGGGCTGCCGGAGCCGAAGGTGATGCAGTCCTCGGGCGGGCTGACGGAGGCCGCCCAGGCGGGCGCGCACGCGGCCCTGACGGTCCTCTCGGGGCCCGCCGGCGGGGTCGGCGGAGCGACGCTGGTGGCGGCGATGGCGGGCGAGCCCGACGTGGCCTGCTTCGACATGGGCGGGACCTCCTGCGACGTCTGCCTGATCGAGGGGGGCGTCGTGCCGGAGACGGCCGAGCGCGTGATCGCGGGCAGGCCGGTGGCGCTGCCGGCGCTGGACATCCACACGGTCGGCGCGGGCGGCGGCTCGATCGCCTGGCGCGACGCCGGCGGCGCCCTGCGCGTGGGGCCCGCCTCGGCCGGTGCCAGTCCTGGCCCGGCCTGCTACGGGCGCGGCGGCGAGCTGCCCACGGTCACGGACGCCAACCTGCTGCTGGGCAGGCTGCTGGAGGACGTCCCCCTGGCCGACGGCGTGCAGCTCGACCGGGTGGCCGCCGAGCGGGCGGTGGGAGGTCTCGCGGCAGAGCTGCGGATGGACCTCCTGGCCTGCGCGGAGGGCATCGTCAGGGTGGCGGAGGCGGAGATGCTGGGGGCCCTGCGCCTGGTCACGATGCAGCAGGGCGTCGACCCTCGTCCCTTCGCGCTGATGCCCTTCGGCGGGGCCGGCCCGCTGCACGCGGCGGCGATGGCCGAGCAGCTGGGAATCTCCAGGGTGCTCTGCCCCCGCGCCTGCGGCGTCCTGTCGGCGCTGGGGCTGGCCGCGGCCGCGCCCCGCCGCGACGCGGCGCGGACCGTCCTGACGGCGGGGGCGACCCTGTCCGAGGAGGCCCTCGAGCGCGTCCGGCGAGAGCTGGTCGAGGAGGCGGCGGGCAGCCTCGGCGAGCCGGCGCTGCGCACGAGGGTCCGCTGCGAGCTGCGCTACAGGGGCCAGTCCTTCGAGCTGCCCGTGGAGGAGGAGTGCGGGCCGGGAGAGCGCCCGCGGATGGGGCCGGCAGAGCTGGCGGAGCGCTTCGCCGAAGCCCATCTGACCCGCTACGGGTACAGGGATGAGGATGGGGAGGTCGAGCTGGTGAACGTCCGTGCGTCCGTGTGGGGCCGGGCGCCGCTGGTGCCCGCGCAGGCGCCACCCGTCGCGGCTCCCGTTCGAGAGATGCGCCCGATCGTCTTCGCGGGGCGGGCGCTGACGGCCACGGTGCTGATCGGCGAGCCGGCGCCCGGGGAGACGCTGCAGGGTCCCGCCCTCTGCGCCATGCCCGAGGCGACGCTGCTGATCCCGCCCGGCTGGCGGGGAGCGGTGCAGGAGACGGGCACGATCGGGCTGGCGCGCCAGGAGGCGGCCCGGTGACGCTCGACCCGATCGACCTGCAGGTGCTGACGGGCGGCCTGCAGGCGGCCTGCCGGGAGATGGGGGTGGTCCTGATCCGCTCGGCCCACTCCCCCAACATCAAGGAGCGCCGCGACGCCTCCACGGGCCTGTTCGACGCCGACGGGCAGATGATCATGCAGGCCGAGCACATCCCCGTGCACCTGGGTGCGATGCCGGCGGCGGTCAGGTCGGTCCTGGAGGAGAGCCATCGAGCGGGTGTCTCCTGGATCCTCAACGACCCCTTCGCGGGTGGCACGCACCTGCCCGACATCACCGTCATCACGCCCGTCTTCGCGGCCGGGCGCCTGATCGGCTTCGCTGCCAGCAGGGCCCATCACGCGGACGTGGGCGGCAGCCGCCCCGGCTCGATGGCGGCGGACAGCCGCACCCTGGAGGAGGAGGGGGTCGTGATCGCGCCCCAGCCGCTGACGGAGGAGGCGATCGAGCGTCTCATCGCCGGGATGCGCCAGCCCTCCGAGCGCCGCGCCGACCTGCGGGCGCAGCTGGCCGCCAACCGTCTCGGCGCTGCGCGGCTGGCCGAGCTGGCCGGTCATCTGGGACCGGATGGCCTGCGCGAGGGCACGGACGCGGTCCTTGACTACTGCGAGCGTCGCACGAGGGCCTGCCTGGCCTGCCTGGAGGACGGCGAGCGGGAGGCGCTGGACGTGCTGGAGGGGCCGCAGGAGGACCTCGAGCTGCGCCTGCGGGCGGAGCTGCGGGACGGAAGGCTGCTGCTGGACTTCGCGGGCAGCGCCGCCCAGCACGAGGGCAACCTCAACTGCCCCCTGGCCGTGACGGCGTCGGCCTGCCTGTTCGCGGTACGCGTGCTGACGGATCCGGACATCCCGCCGACGGCGGGCGCCTACAGGCCGATCGAGGTGAGAGCGCCGGCTGGGAGCCTGCTCAACGCCCTGCCGGGAGCGGCCGTGGCGGCGGGCAACGTGGAGACCTCCTCCCGTGTCGCAGACCTGGTCCTGAGCGCCTTCGGCAGGGCCCAGGGCCAGGGCACGATGAACAACCTGACGCTGGGCAACGAGGGCTTCTCCTACTACGAGACGCTGGGCGGCGGGCAGGGAGCCTGCCCCGACGCCGACGGCCCGAGCGCCGTGCACGTGGCGATGAGCAACACGCTGAACACGCCGATCGAGGCGCTGGAGCGGGAGCTGCCGGTGCGCGTCGTGCAGTACGCCCTGCGCCGGGGCTCGGGCGGCGCGGGGCTCCATCGGGGCGGCGACGGGGTCGTCAGGGAGCTGCAGGCGCTGGCGCCGATGGACTTCTCGCTGATCGCCGAGCGCCGCCGCAGAGCGCCGCGGGGCGCCGCCGGGGGAGCGGACGGACTGCCCGGCAGGGACAGCCTCGACGGCCGGTCGCTGCCGGGCAAGGTCGTCGGGCGACTGGCCCCGGGACAGCGGCTGCGCATCGAGACGCCGGGTGGAGGAGGATTCGGGCATGAGCTCCGGCGAGCAGACTGAGCGGATCGGCTTCCTGGGCCTGGGCATCATGGGCTCGCGCATGGCCGCCAACCTGGCGCGGGCGGGCTTCCCCCTGGCGGTCTGGACGCACACCGAGGGCAAGGCGGCGGCGTGGGCCGCCGAGCACGGCGCTCGCGCCCTGGACACCCCGGCTGCGGTGGCGGCGGACAGCGACATCGTGATCAGCATGGTCGTGGACGGCGAGCAGGTCGCCTCCGTGCTGCTGGGGCCCGGCGGCGCGATCGAGTCGGCCCGACCGGGCCTGCTGTGCGTCGACTGCTCGACGATCGCCCCTCCCGACACCAGGCGCATCGGCGCCGCCTTGGCACAGCGTGGCGCGAGCATGATCGACGCGCCGGTCACGGGCTCCTCCCCGCGCGCCGAGGCGGGCACGCTGACGATCATGGCCGGTGGCGAGGCGGGCGACTTCGAGCGGGCCAGGCCCGCGCTGGAGGTGATGGGCGAGCTCGTGCTGCACGTCGGCGAGCTCGGCCAGGGCGAGATGCTGAAGCTGATCAACAACTCCCTGGGGGCAGCCAACGCGGCAGCGGTGGCGGAGGCGCTGGTGCTGGCGCAGGCGACGGGGATCGACCTGGACGCGCTCGTGCAGGTGACGATGGCCGGCTCGGGCGCCTCGGCGCAGCTGCAGATGAAGGCGGGGCCGATGCGAGAGCACGACTACACGACCTTCTTCAAGACGGCCCACATGCTCAAGGACGTCAGGCTGTGCCTGGAGGAGGCCCAGCGGGCCGGCGTGCCGTTCCCGGCCGCGGCCCACGCCCGCGACATGCTGACTGCTGCGATCGGCCGCGGTCACGCAGAGGAGGACTACGCCTCCATCGTCGAGGCCGCTGAGGGCCTGGCGGGGCGCCGGCTGGACTGACATGGACGAGGGCCCCTTCGGCATCGACGCGCAGAGCAGGGCCGGCCATCACCGGCTGATCCTGACGGGCGAGCTGGACCTGGCGGCTTCACGGGAGCTCGACGCGGCGCTGCGAGCGGCCTGCGAGCAGGGAGCCCGCCAGATCGACCTCGACCTCCGCGGCGTGACGTTCATCGACTCGGTCGGCCTCAGCTCGCTGCTGGCGGCCAGGGAGGTGTGCGAGCAGAGCGGGACGGAGATGGGGGCCATCCCCAACCCGGCCCTGGAGCGCATCTTCGAGGTCACGGGGCTGCTCGACGTGCTCCCCTGGCGCGACCCCAGTTGACTGGCCGGTCAACCAGCTTTCATCTGTTCCTGACTGGCGAGTCAACTCAAAAAACAGCCGATTTGCAGGCGATTTGGGATTTTCGCCCAGTTTTCGTATCTTTAACGTGTCGCGCACCTGGACAGGCTCGTCGCGGCCGCAAAAAGCGTTCCCCCGCATCTACCTTCGGTTCAGCCCCATGCCAATTGCTTTCAAAGAATGGGCGGTCACCGTCCGCGCCTTGGCGGAAGGTGAGCAGCTCCTGACGCTCCGCAAGGGGGTGTCTCCCCAACCCGACAGGCCTTTCCGGCTCGCCCACGAAAGGTTCTTCCTGTACCCGACCTTCGAACATCAGACGGGGGACCTGGTGCGGGAGTCCCACCAGCCGGAGCTGCGCAGAGCCCTCGAGGAGGGCGTCTGGAGCGACGGCGAGCCCCCCCTGCACTCGTTCGTGTCCGGCGCGCCCCTGCAACAGCCCGACCGTGTCCGCATCCGCGCCTGGGCGGAAGTCACGGACCACTTCACGATCAGCGACCCCCGCTGCGTGGACGCGCTGTCCCCCTTCTACGTGTGGACGCCCGACTACGCCGAGAAGCGCCTGGGCTGGCGCGGGCGCCAGCCGCTGCACGTGCTGCTGCTGAGGACCTACCGCATCCCGCGACCGGTGACGGTCAAGGTCCGCGACGAGTACCTCGGTCCGGCGAACTGGGTCGAGCTGCAGCGGGAACTGCCCTTCGAGGGCACGCCCGTGCTCTCCGACGCCGAGTTCGAGCGGGCCTCCGAAGAGATCCGCTCGATCGCAAGCGAAGCCGGCCAACGCCAGGCCGTCCTGGTCTGAGAGCCCCTCAAGCGGGCTCCTGAGCAGACGCCGACGGATCGGGGCCGTCCCGTGGCGGCTCCAGCACTTCCCTGGCGGCCTGGGCGCCCGACTCCGGCACGAGGACGTCCCGAGGACCGGCGGCCAGGAAGTCGGGAACGTCGAAGCCCCCGGCGCGGCGGGTCATGCTGGGGATGCCCTCCTCCAGCAGCAGCGCCTCGATCAGCTCCGCCTCCGGCTGGTTGGCTGCCCAGGCGACCTTGACGAGCGCGCCCTCGGTGTACTGGTGCTTGATCTTGCGCGCCTTGCGCCGGCGCTCGTCGGCTTCGCGCTCGGGGCCGGGCACGTGCACCAGAGGCATCCCGCAGTCCTCGCAGAAGCGCTCGCTGCGGGGGTAGGTGCGAGCGCAGTCGGGGCAGACGTGGGGCCGCTCGCTCACCCGCCGGGCTCGTCCAGGGGGACCTCTTCGACGACCCCGCCCCCGTCGATCAGATAGGAGCGGACCTCCGGCTCGCGCCCGGCTGCCAGCCCGACGATGACCCACTCCACGTCCGGCCAGTTGGCGGCGAAGTTGACGTCCGTCTGGGACGGGTAGGGGGCGCTGCGCACGTGCGAGTGGTAGATGGCGCCGAGCTCGCCGAGCTCCTCGCACTGCTTCCACAGGGCCAGCAGTTCCTCCCCGTCGATCTGGAACTTCAACGGGCTGGCGTGGAGGTTGACGGCCCTCAGCACGCGCACGGCCTCCCGCTCGTCCCCGTCGCTGACCGCGACGACGCCGCAGACCTCGTTGCCGGGGTCCTCCAGCGCGTGCTGGACGATCTCCTGGAGAAGCTCGGGGGAGATCTTCATCGGAGGCTCCGGCCGCGCGTCGAGCGGGCCGCGGCTACCACCAGACGGTCGAGTCGAGGTTCTCGATCTCGTCGACGGGCAGCGTGTAGATGCCGCTGGAGAGGTACTTCCAGCCGTCGTCGGCGACGACGAAGACGACGTTGCCCTCCTCCATCTCACCGGCTATGCGGACGGCGATGGAGGCGATGGCACCGGTGGAGACGCCCGCGAACAGGGACTCCTCGTCGAGCAGCTTGCGCGTCCACAGGATCGCGTCGCGGTTGGTCACGAAGATCTTGCGATCGAGCAGGGACAGGTCGATGATCGGCGGGATGAAGCCGTCGTCCAGGGAGCGCAGCCCCTGCACGGGCTCGCCCTGCATCGGCTCGGCCGCGACGATCTTCACGGCGTCCCCGAATGTCTCCTTCAGGCGCCTGCCGTTGCCCATCAGGGTGCCGCCCGTGCCCAGGCCGGCCACGAAGGCGCTGACCTCGTCGAGCTCTTCGAGGATCTCCAGGGCCGTGCCGTTGTAGTGGGCGTTGGGGTTGGCCTCGTTGCCGTACTGGTAGGGCATGTAGGCGGAGGGATCGTCGCCGGCCATCTCCAGGGCCATCGCGACGGCCCCGTTGGAGCCCTGGTCGCCGGGCGAGTAGACGATCTCGGCGCCGTACATGCGCAGCAGCTGGGTGCGCTCGGGCGTGACGTTCTCGGGCATCACGACCTTCAGCTTGTAGCCCTTGCGCGAGCAGATCATGGCCAGCGAGATGCCCGTGTTGCCGGAGGTCGGTTCGAGGATCGTCTGGCCCGGGGAGATCGCCCCCTTGGCCTCGGCGTCCTCGATCAGGGCGCGGGCGACGCGGTCCTTGACCGAGCCGGTGGGATTGCGCGACTCGAGCTTGGCCCAGATGCGCACGCCGGGCTTTGGCGACAGGCGCGACAGCTCGACCAGCGGCGTGTGCCCGATCGACTGGACGATGTCGCCGTAACGACCCCCGCAGGGCCTGTTGCGAAGCCTCTCCGCCGCCATTACTTCACGGAATATAGCGAGGCTCGGCTGAGCTCAGGAAGCCTGCCGCCCGGGACCCCCGAGCACCCCACGCCTCCCGACTGGAGCCGTTGTTAGGCTGGCCCGGCAGAACACCACGCTTACAGTCGACAGGGGGGCAGCATGCCGAGCAGCAGATGCGTCGGTTTTCGTTTGGTCGGAGCGTTCCTCACAGCGTGCGCGGCGGCTGCCCTGCTCGCCGGACAGGCGGGCGCGATCGCCTTCCAGCCCTTCTACGAGTTCACGATCGCCTTCCAGGGTCACGGCAGCTACACGCGCACGGTGGCCAGCGAAGGCGGCTCCAAGCTCTCCGAAGAAGCCAGCTGGCAGTGGAACTCCGTCTACCCCCACGTGCTGGTGCCGACAGTCGCCAGCAGTCCCCTGGTGGGGGCCTCGTTCCCCGCCATCGGCCTCGGCCAGTCGGGCAGCGGCAGCTGGAAAATCACCAACACCGGCGCCGAAAGCGAGGACTGCTCCAACACCGGAGCGTTGGCCCTGCCCAAGTCGCCGCTGGGCGGCGGTGGCGGCGAGGTGACGGTCAAACGGGCCGCCGGGCGCAAGGGCCTCGTCTTCAACATGTATGCCCTGGACGAATACGAAACGACCGCGGGCGGGGGCGGCGGCCCGCTCCCCTGCGAACCGAGCAACTACTGGCAGAGCATCATCCTCGGCTTCGCCGGCGTCGGCTTCAAGCACACGAGCGAAGGCCTGCCCGACGTCCATCCCCTCACGGCCAAGCTCACAGTCGCCTCGAGCGAGCTCAAGCACGGCTCGTTCACCAAGCACGTCTCCGTGGGCGCCTCGGAGATGATCCCCGACGACTGCGGCAGCGGCGACGGCAGCACCTGCACCCAGGACTACACCTGGTCGGGCACCGTCAAATTCACCAAGCACAAGTTCAAACCCTGACCGGGCGAGCGCCCTCGGCGGCGACCTCGAGTCACGACTGGCCAGCTGGCCAAACTCGACTAAGATCGTGGTCGATCCGGCGTCTGGAGCCGGCGGGCTAGCGAGGGGCACGAGGAAGTGGGCTCAGCAAACGACGGTTTCGACTTCGACTGGCTGGTGATCGGCTCGGGCTTCGGAGGCAGCGTCTCGGCCCTGCGCCTGTCCGAGAAGGGCTACTCGGTCGGGGTGCTGGAGTGCGGACGGCGCTTCGCGGACAAGGACTTCGCCAAGGACACGGGCGACCTGCGTCGCTACTTCTGGAGTCCCCGCCTGGGCATGAAGGGCATCTTCCGCCTGACCACCTTCAAGGACGTCTCGGTCGTCTCAGGCTGTGGCGTGGGCGGCGGCAGCCTCGGCTACGCCTGCACCCTCTACGTCCCGCCCAGCCAGTTCTTCAAGGACCGCCAGTGGTCGGAGATGGCCGACTGGGAGAGCGAGCTGGCCCCCCACTACAGCGAGGCCCAGCGGATGCTGGGCGTCGTCGAAAACCCCCACGACGACCCGGCCGACCAGCTGCTGCGCGAGCTGGGCGAGGAGCTGGGCGTCCCCGAGAGCTACAAACACACGCCCGTGGGCATCTACTTCGGCGAGCCCGGCAAGAAGGTCGCCGACCCCTTCTTCGACGGCGAGGGCCCCGAGCGGACGGGCTGCCACCTGTGCGGGCGCTGCATGGTCGGCTGCGTGCACGGAGCCAAGAACACGCTCGTCAAGAACTACTTGTGGTTCGCGGAGAAGCGCGGAGCTCGCGTGATGCCCGAGCGGACGGTCGTGGACGTCCGCCCGATCGGCGCGCCCGACGGCAGCGACGGCTACGAGGTCGAAAGCGTCCGCTCAGGGGCCTGGCTGCGCAAGGAAAGGCTCGTGCAGCGGGCCCGCGGCGTGGTCGTCGCGGCCGGCCCCCTGGGCACCAACAGGCTCCTGCAGAAATGCCGCTTGGAGGGCTCCCTGCCGCGCGTCTCCGCTCGCGTCGGCGAGCTCGTCCGCACCAACTCCGAGTCGATCCTGACGGTGACGGTGCCCGAGGACTACCCGCAGGACCTGATCAAACGGGTCGCCATCACCTCCTCCATCTATCCCGACCCCAACACCCACATCGAGACGGTCACCTACGGCGACGACGGCGACTCGATGCGCATGCTGTACACGCTGTTGACGGGCGACGGCACGCGCGTGACGAGGCCGCTGAAGCTGCTGGCCCAGCTGCTGCGCCACCCCGACCGCCTCGCCAAGGTCCTGTTCGCCAAGCACTGGTCCAGGCGCACGATCATCATCCTCGTCATGCAGACGCTCGACAACGCGATCGCCCTGCGTCCCCGCAAAGGCCCCTTCGGGTCCTTCTGGCTGCAGACCGAACAGGACCCCGAGCGGCCCAATCCGACGTTCATCCCGGTCGCCAACCAGGCAGCGGAATGGTTCGCCAAGCGCACCGGCGGGATCGCCCAGAGCTCCTTCATGGAGGCCATGTTCAACATCCCCTCCACGGCCCACATCCTCGGTGGTGCGGTGATCGCGCCAGACCCCGAGCGGGGCGTGATCGACGCCGACCAGCGCGTCTTCGGCTACGAGAACCTGCTCGTCTGCGACGGCTCGGCGATCCCGGCCAACGTCGGCGTGAACCCGTCGCTGACGATCACGGCGCTGGCCGAGCACGCGATGAGCGCAGTGCCCGCGAAGGGCGTCTCGGGCGGGACGGCCTCCGAGCCGATCGCGGCATAGCAGGCCTGACCGGCACGGGAGGGCCACCCACTGCGGCGATGCCAGGTGGCGCCGGCACAGGCGCCGGGCGCGTTTCGAGCTGCCAGCACTCCAGGTGGAAGGTCATCCCCGATGGCTCGGGCTGGGCGACGCTGCCGGCAGTCTCGGGCAGACGGGCGGAGCGGCCGACGGTCACGGCCGGCTCGTAGACGCTGATGAGCTGCCCGCAGCGAGGGCATGGTGCGTTCCTGTCCACCCACCCCTCATCGTCACGGGCGGCGGGGGCTGATCAGTTGTATGAAGACTTGCGGTTGCGGCTCAACCGCAGCCGCCGGCCATGGCCGGCAGGATCACGAGCGTGTCGGACTCCCCGACGGCTGTGTCCAGCCCGTCCAGCACCCGCACGTCCTCGTCGTTGAGGTAGACGTTGACGTAGCGGTTCAGCTCCCCCTCGGCCGAGAACAGCTGGCTCTCGGTGGCGGGATGGCTGCTGGCCAGGTCGCGCAGGACCTCGCCGACGTTGCCGCCAGAGGCGCTCAGCACCTTCTCGCCGCCGACGGAGGCGCGCAGAACGGGTGGGATCTTGATCGTGGCCATTGCGGCAGATTAGCGGGGCCGCTAACCGGCTGCGGCGCAGAACGCCTCGTAGTCCGGGAACACGCCCATCTCCTCATCGGCGATCTCGTGCGGGTCGCGCGAGCAGATCGGGCAGTCGGGGTCGCGGTGGACCTTGACCTCCGTCAGCGTGGCCGCGAGGGCGTCGTACAGCAGCAGCCGTCCGATCGCGGGCTCGCCGATGCCGAGGATCAACTTGACGACCTCGGTGGCCTGCAGCAGGCCCATCGTGCCGGGAAGCACGCCGAGGACGCCGTTGGCGCCGCAGGAGGGAGCCAGCTCGGCGGGGGGAGGCTCGCGGAACAGGCAGCGGTAGCACGGGCCGTCGTAGGGTTTGAAGACCGACAGCTGCCCGTCGAAGCCGAGGATGGAGGCGGAGACGACCGGGATCCGCAGCCGCACGGTGGCGTCGTTGAGCAGGTAGCGGGTCGGGAAGTTGTCGACCCCGTCCACGATCACGTCGTAGCCCTCGATGATCTCCATGATGTTGGAGGCGTCGATGCGGGTCTTGTACTTGACGACGTTGACGTCGGGGTTCAGGGCGTGGATGGACTCCTCGGCGGAGTCGACCTTGGGGATGCCGACGCGCTGGGTGGAGTGGATGACCTGGCGCTGCAGGTTGGACAGGTCGACCTCGTCGTCGTCGACGATGCCCAGCGTGCCCACGCCGGCGGCGGCCAGGTACAGGGCCGTCGGCGAGCCGAGGCCGCCAGCGCCCAGCAGCAGCACCTTGGCGTCGAGCAGCTTCAGCTGGCCCTCGATGCCGATCTCGGGGATGAGGACGTGGCGGGAGTAGCGGTCGCGCTGCTCGGCGTCCAGCGCCCGGGGCACGGCGACCTCGTAGCCGCGGTCCTTCCACAGGGTGATCCCGCCCGTCATCGAGCGCACGTGCTCGTAGCCCAGGTCCTCGATCATCGTCCTGGCTGCGTAGGCCGAGCGCTGGCCGGAGGCGCAGTACAGGATGACCTGGGTGGAGCGGTCGGGGACGATGCCTTCGATGCGCGACTCCAGGTGCCCTCGCGGCACGCTCTTGGCTCCGGGCAGGTGGCCTGTCGCGAACTCTTCGGTGCCCCGGACGTCGACGATCGCCACACCCTCCTGGAGGAGTTCCTTGACCTCGGAGGGGTCGACCTCCTCGATCTGGCTCTTGATGCGGCGCAGCAGCTCTGAACCGGACGACGGACTCATGGGGAAAACTCCTAAACCAAGGTCGGGTTTTACAGACTTCACAAAGTATAGCGCCGCTGCGGGGCTTTGCCGACCTGTCCTGATCGTGATCCCCGACCGATCTCGATCGTAGGCTTCGTCTCGAATGGGCGATATAGATCGGCGCGTGGAGCTGTCATACGAAGAGTCTGTACGCGGACTCGACATGCAGAACGAAACGCTCAACGAGTTGCACAGCCGAACCGGTGTGGTGATCGCTGCGGCGACGGTGGCCTCGGCGTTCCTGGGAGCGGTGGCGCTTCAACGGCACGCGCCTGACTACTGGCTCAACGTACTTGGCCTGATCGCTTTCGCTACGACGACGATCCTCTGCTTGAGCGTGCTGTGGCCGTCCGAAGATTGGGAGTTTTCATTCGACGCCGGAGATCTGGACGATCGCTACTACGCGACAGATTCGGACCCGACGGAGATGTGCCGGGAGATGCTGCTCAGCAACGCTCGGAGCCGCAGTCGCAACAACGAAAAGCTGAGGAAGCGTTTCGAGCTGTTCAGGTTCGCCTGTTGCGCTCTCGCGTGCGACATCGTCTTCTGGTTGGTGGCTGTCGGAGTACGATGATGTACGTGACGCCCAGAAGCGAATCACCCCCGAAGCCAAGACCGAAAGAACTGCCGCAGAAAGGCAAAGAGATCCGGGGCTAGCAGTCAGCCTCGGCCACGGACACGGACGTTTCGCGGAAGACGTTTGCCGCACGTGAGACGGCGGCACCTGGGATCCTCCCCCGCGATGTCCTTCCGCCGCCTGTTGCTCCCGCTCACCATGAGCCTGCTCCTGCTGGGCGCTCTGCTGTTCGCGATCCTGACCGGCAACGCCTCGAACTCCTCGGGCGGCGGGCATTCGACCCAGGTCGAAGCGGCCGGCCAGGGCGGCTTCTACGGAGCGGAGCTGCCGGAAGCCAGGCCGGCTCCTGACTTCACGCTGACCGACCAGTACGGCCACCGGCTGTCGCTGGCGGAACTGCGAGGAGATCCGGTGATCCTGACCTTCGCCTACACCAACTGCGGCTCCACCTGCAAGGTCATCGCCCAGCAGATCCGGGGAGCCCTGGCGGAACTGTCCCATCCTCCGCAGGTGGTCATGATCAGCGCGGACCCGAGGACGGACACCCCGGCTGCGGTGCGCTCGTTCCTGGCGAGCATGTCCCTGACGGGCCTGGTGCACTATCTGACGGGCACGGAAGCCGAGCTCAGACCGTTGTGGCGGGCCTTCCGAGTGGCACCGGGAACAGAAGGCCGGCAGGCCTTCAGCCGTTACGCCTTCGTGATGCTGCTGGACTCGCGAGGCCGGGAGCGTGTCCTCTACAGCGAGGAACAGCTGACGCCTGAAGCGATCGCCCACGACGTCAAGCGGCTGTAGGACCCCTCCGAGCCGGGCCCGCCCACCGTGAGAGCCCGCCGGCCCCTGATACCCTAGCTGCCAGGTAGGAAATGAAACGATGATGTTCTCAACCAAGGCGGAGTACGGCGTCCGAGTGATGGTGGGCCTCGCCCGCCGCAGCGGCGACGGCTCCTGCGGCACGGGCGAGCCGGTGCCGCTGGCCGAGATCGCGACGACCGACGGCCTTCCCCTGGCCTACCTGGAGCACCTGGTGGCGCGCCTGCGCAAGGCGGGCCTGGTGGACTCGCGGCGGGGCAGCCGCGGCGGCTACCTGCTGGCCCGCCCGGCGGCGGAGATCACGATGGCCGAGGTCGTCCAGGCCCTGGAGGGCTCGATCGCCCCGATCGAGTGCATCTCGGAGGCCGCGGACGGCTCGATCGTGTGCTCGCGGGAGTCCGATCCGGACCACGCCTGCCCGACGAAGCTGCTGTGGACGAAGGTGCGGGCGTCGATCGTCTCGACGTTGCGCGAGACGACCCTGGCGGACCTGATGGCGGGCCCCCAGGCGATGCTGGGCGTCCCGACGCCGCCCCCACCCCTGCAAATCGAACCCCTGACGACGACTGGAGCCTGACGGAGAAGATGGCGGACCTTGAGATAAGAGACCTGCACGTGCGCATCGAGGAGCGCGAGATCCTGCGCGGCGTGGACCTGGACATCAGCCGAGGCGAGATCCACGCCCTGATGGGCCCCAACGGCTCGGGCAAGTCGACGATGGCCAACACCCTGCTGGGCCACCCGGCGTACGAGATCACGCAGGGCTCGATCACGTTCAAGGGCGAGGACATCACGGAGGCGGAGCCGCACGAGCGGGCCAAGGCGGGACTGTTCCTGGCCTTCCAGTACCCCGTCTCGATCCCGGGCGTGTCGGTTGCGAACTTCCTGCGCATGGCGATCAACGCCAAACGGGAGGAGCCGATCCAGGTCAAGGAGTTCCGCACGGAGCTCCAGCATGCGATCGAGCTGCTGGACGTGGACAGGGCCTTCACCTCCCGCCACCTCAACGACGGCTTCTCGGGAGGCGAGAAGAAGCGCGCCGAGATCCTGCAGATGGCGATGCTCAAACCGGACGTGGCGATCCTCGACGAGACCGACTCGGGCCTGGACATCGACGCCCTGCGGACGGTCGCGGAGGGCGTGCAGAAGCTCCACGACGAGCAGGGCCTGGGCGCCCTGATCATCACCCACTACCAGCGCATCCTGCACTACGTGAAGCCGGAGTTCGTGCACATCCTGATGGACGGCCGGATCGTGCTGGAGGGCGGCGTGGAGCTGGTCGAGCGCCTGGAGCGGGAGGGCTACGACCAGATCCGCCAGGAGGTCGGGGCTGGCGTGGGGGCCGGTGACGCAGATGCCTGAATCGGCCGAGTCCAACGGCACGGCATCGGCGGCCGTCAAAGCCAAGCCGGGCCGGCACCGCGAGGCGACCCTCTACCAGGCCCTGGCTGGAGCCGGGGCAGGGGACGGTCGCACGCTGGGGGAGCTGCGGGAAGCTGCCCTGAACGTCTTCGAGCGCTCGGAGCTGCCGGTGTGGCGGCGCTCGGGGTTCTGGACGACGAGCTTCGAGAGCCTCGACTTCGACTCGCTGCAGACGAGCGTCACCGAGCAGGGCGTGCCGGAGGTCGTGGGCAGGACGCTGCCGGACCGTCCCCGGGCGGGGCGGATCGTGCAGAGCGCGGGCGCGATCGTGGACGTCCAGCTGGACCCGGCCCTGGCCGAACGTGGCGTGATCCTGTGCTCGCTGGAGCAGGCTGCGGAGCTTCACCCCGACCTCTTCAACGCCTGGTACTCGAGGCGCCTGCCGATCGACCGCCACAAGCTGGAGGCGGCCAACGCGGCCTTCTGGACGGGCGGGGCGTTCCTGCACGTGCCGGCGGGCCTGGCCGTCGAGCACCCCTTCGAGATCGTCTACGCGATCGACAGGCCGGGCCTCGCTCAGTACGGGCGGACGCTCGTCGTGGGCGGCCCGGGCAGCGACTTCAAGCTGCACGAGTACGACCTGGCAGAGGACTTCGACGGGCAGTCGCTGCACGCGGGTGCGTTCGAGCTGTACCTGCAGGAGGGCGCGCGCTGCCGCCTGGCCCAGGTCCAGGACTGGGGCAAGGGCGAGGTCTTCGACGTCTCGACGCGCTTCGTGCAGGTCGGCCGCGACGCCTACTGCCACTGGCTGCCGTCGCTGCTGGGCGGGCACCTGGTGCGCCAGCACCTGGAGCTGGCCGTCTCGGAGAAAGGCGGCGACATGGCCTTCAGGGGCATCTTCTTCGCAGAGGAGGACGAGCACCTGGACGTGTTCGCGGCGGACCTGCACGAGACGGGTCCCTCCGGCGGGGACGTCCACTGGCGAGGCGCTGCGGCGGGCAGCAGCAGGGCCAGCTTCGAGGGCCTGATCCAGATCGACCCGGGAGCCCAGCAGACCCACACCTACCTGCAGATCCACACGATGATGCTCTCGCCGAAGGCGCGGATCGACGCGATCCCCTCGGTGCTGGTCTCCTCGGACGACGTCTCGGCCTCCCACGGCGGCACGGTCGGCGAGCTGGACGAGGCGCTGATCTTCTACATGCAGAGCCGGGGCCTGGACAGGGCGACGGCGGTGCGGATCATCGTCGAAGGCTTCTTCGAGCCGCTGATCTCCCAGCTGGCCGACGAGCCGCTGCAGGAGCTGATCCGGGCCAAGGTGGAGAGAAAGCTGGCCTCTGCGCGCGATGACATCGAGACGTATGCCTCCAGTCGTTGAGGGCGATCTGGATTTGAAGGGGACCCCCTCCGGGGGTCTGCGAGGCGTTCGCAGCGACTTCCCGATCCTGCGTGAAAGGCCGGGGGGACGGCCCCTGGTCTACCTGGACTCGGGCGCGACCTCCCAGAAGCCGAAGGTCGTGATCGACGCGGTGAGCGAGCACCTGGCCCGCCACAACGCGAACATCCACCGGGGCGTCTACCCGCTGGCCCAGGAGGCGGATGCGGCCTTCGACAGGGCCCGCGAGCGGGTCGCGGCCTTCGTGGGAGCGCCCGTGCGGGGGACGGTCTTCACGAAGAACGCGACGGAGGCGATCAACCTGGTCGCGTACTCGTGGGGCCAGGCCAACGTGAAGGCCGGCGATGCTGTGCTGATCACGCAGATGGAGCACCATGCCAACCTGGTGCCCTGGCAGCAGCTGTGCCGCCAGACGGGCGCGACGCTGCGGTGGCTGGAGGTCGACGAGCACGGGCGGATCTCGCTCGATGCCCTTGACGCGGAGCTTGCCCGGGGCGACGTTCGCCTGCTGGCCGTCGCCCACGTCTCGAACGTGCTGGGCACGATCAACCCGGTCGCGGAGATGACGGCGCGAGCGCGAGCAGCGGGCGCTCTGACCCTGATCGACGGCGCCCAGGCGGTTCCGCAGATGCCCGTCGACTTCGCCTCGAGCGGGGCGGACTTCTACGTCTGGACGGGCCACAAGGCGCTCGGCCCGACGGGGATCGGCGTGCTGCACGCCCGCCCGGAGCTGCTGGAGGAGATGCCTCCCTTCCTGACGGGCGGGGACATGATCGCCTCGGTGTCGCTGCAGGAGACGACCTGGAACGAGGTCCCCTTCAAGTTCGAGGCGGGCACCCCACCGATCGCGGAGGCGGTCGGGCTGGCTGCGGCCGTGGACTACCTGGACGGCCTGGGCATGGAGCGGGTAAGGGCCCACGAGCTGGAGCTGACGGAGTACATGCTGTCACGCCTGGGCGAGGTCCCGGGCGTGCGCGTCGTCGGCCCGGCGAAGGCATCCGAACGGGGCGCGCTGGCCTCCTTCACGGTCGAGGGCATGCACCCCCACGACGTGGCGGAGCTGCTGGGCCGGGAGGGCGTGTGCGTACGGGCGGGCCACCACTGCGCCCAGCCGCTGATGCGTTGCCTGGGCGTGGCGGCGACGGCACGGGCCAGCCTGGGCGTCTACAACGACCGCTCGGACGTGGACGCGCTGGTGACGGCGCTGGTGGCGGGCCGAGAGGTGTTCGGGCTCTGATGGACGACCTCTACCGCGACTACATCCTCGACCACTACAAGCACCCCCGGAACTTCGGGGAGCTGGAGCCCCACGACCTGGAGGCGATGGAGCACAACCCGCTGTGCGGGGATGAGCTGGGCGTGCAGATCCGCGTCAGGGACGGGCGCATCGAGGACCTCCGCTTCAACGGCCACGGCTGCGCGATCTCCCAGGCTGCCGCCTCGATCGCCTCGGAAGAGCTGAAGGGCATGTCCCTGCAGGAGGCTGGCGAGCTGCCGGCGGACTGGATGATCGAGCTGCTGGGCATCCCCGTCTCGGCGACCAGGCGCAAGTGCGCGCTGCTGAACCTGAAGGTCGTCAAAGGCGCGGTCACCGGGCAGGGGGATTGGCCCGCATAGCCAGGTCCGGAGGAACTACGGGCATATACGGACACCGTCGCGGTGTCCTCCCTGACGTGAGGCCGATGTCAGTTCGGGAGCCTTATATGCATGAAGCGACTTCTGACATCGCTCGCAACGAGCTCGTTGGCGACGATGCTCGTGGCGAGCGCGGCGCATGCCTCATGGTCGACACCGCGAGTCATCTCCACCGGGAATCCTTCTCCCTATGCACTCGACGCGGTGGCCGTCGACAGCCGTGGCGACGCGGCCGCAGCCTGGGAGACGGTCTCACCCTGGCCCGTGCAGTCAGGTGGGCGTCGCTGCTCGCCGTCGCCTACACGGCGCGGCTGCTTTCCTGTGGCAGCACTTCACCTGGCGATACGGCTGGCGGATGGACGCCTCGTCTCGCGACTCCTCTGGCGCGCCCGGACAGACCCGGGGTTGAACGTCGCCACAGTGATCGGACACGGCGAAGCGACCATCGCCTGGGGCCACACCGAACTTGGCTCGGAACTGCAGACCGAGCAGGTAGCCCATGGGCCTCTCGTCGGAGCTTGGAGGCCGGCGCAGGCGCTCAGGCGGGCTTCAGGCCTCGATCCGTTCTTCCGCTATCCCCATCTGGCGATCTCGCCCACCGGCGCCGTGCTCATGACCTGGAACGGGTGCAGCCGGTCCTGCCTGTCTGGCGGGCAGGGTGTTCGTGTCGCTTGGCGGCAGCCCGGACGGGGCTTCGCCGTGTCGCGTCTGGTCGGCACGGCACCGCTGGGAGCGAGCGGCGAGTTCGACTCGGCCGGCACGGCGTATCTGACGAGCGGCTGCTCGGGGCGCGTTCTGCTCGCATCCGGACCGGGGCGCCCGTTCGGCAAGACACTCGTGTTCAGCCGAGTGCCGGTCTCCAGCATGACCCTGTCGCTGAGCGGACCCGGTGAAGGGCTCGCGACCTGGATCGAAGGCGCCTGCTCGTTCGACGAGGCCGTTGGCGAGACACCCGGCCCGGTCCTCCTGCAGGGCCTGCGCCATGGAAGCCTCGGACCCCGCCACCTCGTCGCACCGTTGTCCCAGAGCATGACCGCGATCGCCAGCACTGTTGTCGCGACGCCGCAAGGCGGAGAGGTGAGCTGGTTCGGCTATGGGGGCCCCTCAGGCAACTTCGCCTACCAGGCGGCAGTCGGCCGAGACGCCGCGCCGGGGACGACTGAAGTAGTCAACGACGGGCTCATCGAGCTCGCGGCTGACGGTGCAGGCGACGTCCTCTGGGGGTCCGTCCCGGACCTGGCCTTCCCATCCGAGATGTTCATGCGAACGTCGACGGGAGCCGAGCAGCGCGCACCCGCGAGCTCAGGTACCTCTGCGATCGCTCCGTTCGGTCGCTCGGCGACGCTGCTCTGGCGCAACGGGACCCAGCTCGAGCTGTCGGTCTGGCACCCCTAGAAGCCAGCCCGCCTCGCTTGCGCCCGGAGCTCCGCCTATAGAAGGGTCAGCGACCCGACGCTCGCCGCGAGCGCCCGACCGAGCTCGCGGTACAATTCCTACCTCACAGCACAGGATTCGCGACCTCAGCGAGGAGCCCCATGGCAACGATTGACCGCATCGCCAAACCCAGCCCGATAGTCGAGGACGAGCAGGGGCAACTGCGCGCCCGCCAGGGCATCTCACGCGAGGTGGTCATGGAGCTGTCGAAGATCAAGGACGAGCCCGACTGGATGGCCGAGAAACGGCTGCGCTCGCTGGAGATCTTCGAACGCAAGCCGATGCCGAACTGGGGCCCGGACCTGGGCGGCCTGAACCTGGACGAGCTGGTCCTCTACTCCCCCCCGACAGCTGGCCGCTTCAACAGCTGGGACGAAGTGCCGGAGGACATGAAGAAGACCTATGAGGACCTGGGCATCCCCCAGGCCGAGCGCGAGCACCTAGCGGGCGTCGTCGGCGTCTGGCGCCAGGAGCCCGTCTATGAGGGCCTCAAGGAGGAGTACGCCAAGCTGGGCATCCTCTTCTGCTCGATGGACACTGCCATCAGCGAGTACCCGGACCTGGTCCAGAAGTACTTCATGAACAAATGCGTGCCGCCGCAGGACAACAAGTTCTCGGCCCTGCACGGGGCGGTCTGGTCTGGCGGCTCCTTCCTGTACGTCCCCAAGGGCGTCAAGGTGGACCTGCCGCTGCAGGCCTACTTCCGCATGGAGGGCGCCGGCGAGGGCACCTTCGAGCACACCCTGATCGTCGCCGACGAGGGCTCTGACGTGAACTACATCGAGGGCTGCACGGCGCAGACCTACAGCGTCAACTCGATGCACTCGGCGGTCGTCGAGATCTTCGTCCACGAGGGCGCGAAGGCCCGCTACACGACGGTCCAGAACTGGTCCAAGGACGTCTACAACCTGAACACCAAGCGCGCTGTCGTCGACGCTCACGGCACGGTCGAGTGGGTGGGCGGCTCGATGGGCGCCAAGTACGTGATGCTCTACCCGGGCTCCTTCCTGCTCGGCGAGGGCGCCCGCGCGGACCACCTCAACGTGGGCGTGGCGGGCAAGGGCGTGCACAAGGACACGGGCGCCAAGGTCGTGCACATGGCCCCGAACACGACCTCCAACATCCTCGCCAAGTCGATCTCCAAGGACGGCGGCATCATGGGCTACCGCGGCCTGGTCAAGATGGGGACCAACTCGGCGGGCTCAAAAGCCCGCGTGCAGTGCGACGGCCTGATGATGGACGGCGAATCCAAATCGGACACGTGGCCGGACATCCAGATCCAGAACCCCAACGTGACGGTCGCCCACGAGGCCACCGTGGGGCGCATCTCCGACGACCAGCTCTTCTACATGGGCTCGCGCGGCTTCACCGAGGACGAGGCCGCCGCCATGATCGTCAACGGCTTCATCGAGCCCGTGACCAAGGAGCTGCCGATGGAGTACGCGGTCGAGCTGAACCGCCTGATCCAGCTGGAGATGGTCGGCTCGATAGGTTGAGCCGCGGCTAGCCTGCGGGCGCCCGCAAGAAGGCGGCGACGGTCTGAGGCGACAGCCCGCTGACGTCCGCGATCGCCTCCGCGGGCATCCCGAGGTCGGCCGCTTCCCGGATCACGACGGCGGTCCTGTCGTGGGACTCGATGAAGCCGCGACCCGCCTCTCGCAGACGCAGCTCGATCTCATCGGTTTCAGGCATCTCGTCCTCTTTGTAGGCGCGTGTGACCATGGTATGGTGACCATAGTCATGAGTGAGCGGAGCGTCCCGGCGAGCAGGTTCAAGGCAGAGTGTCTTCTGATGCTCGACGAAGTCGCTCGTACTGGCGAGGAGATCGTAGTCACGAAGCGAGGTCGCCCGGTTGCGAGGGTGACGCCGGCCGTCCAGCCGGAGACCCTGCTCGGGTCGGTGCGATTCCTGGTCGACGACGAGGAGCTCATCCGTCCGCTCGAGACGCCCTGGAACGCCGAAGAAGCGTGATCGTCCTCGACACCCATGCCTGGCTCTGGTGGCTCTCCGACCCAAGCCGTCTGTCCGATCCGGCGCGCGAGAAGATCGCGCAAACGCCTGAGATCGCGATATCGACGATCAGCATCTGGGAGCTCGCGACGCTCGTTCGACGGGGGCGGCTCGAGCTGGACAGACCTGTCGGCGACTGGGTCGCCAGGGCCCTCAGCGACGCCCGCTCTTCGGCGGTCGCCCCGAGCCCGGAGATAGCGCTCAGCGCGGCCGGGCTGGACGAGCGGTCGTTCCCGGGCGACCCTGCGGACCGGCTCATCTTCGCCTCGGCCCAGGCATTGAAGGCGCCCCTGATCACCCGTGACGCAGCCATGCGGGCATTCGACTCCTCGGCGACCCTCTGGTGAGAGCTTGCGCGCCCCTGTAGACACGATCCCAGCCCCCCTCTTCCCCACGAAGCTGCCATGGGTCAACGTCGAGGCGGGCAAGGTCAGCACGCTTCAGCGCGGTCGCCCGATGCTCGTCGAGTTCTGGGACTTCTGCAGGCCCAACTCGATGCGGACGCTGCCGTACGTGAAGGCGTGGCACGAGCGCTACGAGGCAGACGGCCTGCGCGTCGTCGGAGTGCACTGCCCGGGCTTCGAGCCCTCACGGGACGAGCAGGCCGTCCGCGCCGCCGTGGCACGCCTCGGCATCGACTACCCGGTCCTGATCGACAGCGAGCTGGAGCTGTGGCAGGAGTACGAGAATGAGGGCTGGCCGGCCCGCTACCTGTTCGACGGCAGGGCGCGCCTGTTCGAGTACCACTACGGCGAGGGCGCCTACGAGGAGACCGAGCTGGCCATCCAGGAGCTGCTGGGCGTGAGTCGGGAGCCGCTGGGGCCCCTGCGCCCCGAGGACGTCTCAGGCGCCCCGCTCGCCCAGCCGACAGGCGACCGGGCGGGCCCCTACAGCGGCCCCTACGAAGCTGGCGGCGTATGGGCTGTCCTGGAAGGCGAGGGCGAGCTGACGGTCAACGGCAGGCGACTCTCGATTCCCTGCCCCGGCGCCTACGAGCTGATCGGTCACCCGCGCCACGCCACCGGGACGCTGGAGCTGGAGGTGGGTGAGGGGCTTCACTGCCTGGCGACCTGCTTCACCCCCGGCCTGGCCTGAGAGCCCTACGAGCCAGGTCGCTCAGCCTGGAGCGGCCGCGACGAGCAAGTCCGCGGGCGTGCGGTCGGCCAGGAGGTTCACCGGCTGGGGAGGCCCGGTCTCCTCGACCACTACAGCGCCCCCCGGCCAGTACGGGTTGGCCGGACCGGAGGAGCCCAGGAAGATCGCCGCGAAGACCCAGCTGCCGGTGTTGACGAGGCGTGCGCCCGAGGATCCCCGCCACTCGCCCTGCTCGTCACCTGGAAACGGCCCGGCGCGATGGGTGTGCCCGAAGACGACGTAGCCGTCGCCCAGCTGCAGCTGCGCTGCGACCTGCCCCATCGCAGCAAGCCCGGCCCTGCGCAGCTCCACCGCGGAGATGTCCGTCTTCAGCGGCCCGATCCCGGCACGGTTCAGGGCGGCCACGGCGAGGGGGAAGCCGGCGACCATCGCCCTGCGCTTGAGCGTGCCCCTCAGCCTGCGCCTGGCACGGCCGCTGGAGGTGGCTGTGCCATCGCTGCCCCCGCCCCCCAGCGCCCGCCAGGCAGCGACCGTGGCCATTCCGTTCAAGGCCGATCCGGGGTGCGTGCTGCGAGCCACGACGTCTCGCCATGCGAAGACCGGCGCGGAGACGGCCTCGTAGTCGTCAGGGCCCCCGAGCCCGGCAGCGGGCCTCCCCAGCACCCGGCACATGGCCCCCACGGTCAGGCGCTCGAGCGTCGGGATCGTCAGGTGGGCGTCGAGGTAGTGGCCGTGCATGGCGTAGACGTCGGGGCGTACCCACAGCCCCGGGTAGGCGACCCGGACCCGGGCTGGAGCGGCCCATTCGGCCAGACGCCCCAACGCGGGGGAGGCGTCGGCCGGGTCGAACAGCTGCTCGACGCCCAGCGGCTCGGGTACGACCTCGGCCCCCCTGGCGGCCAGCCAGGGTTCGACCAGGGCGTGGTCGTGGTTGCCCGCCGTGATCACGATCTCCCTGCCCGCCATCGCCCTGCCCAGGTCCTCGAAGACGGGCCTGGCGGCGGCCATCGCCTCCCGCATCGGGCCGTGTCGCAGCTCCAGGACGTCGCCCAGCAGGACCAGGCGATCGACTCGCGCCAGCTCCTCCAGCAGGCTTCCCCGCAGCTCGGGGCGCCTGAGCAGGTCGATGCCGGAGATGCTGCCCAGGTGCAGGTCCGAGACGATCAGGGTGCGCATCTCAGACCCCCACCGCCTCCTTGGAGACGCGACTGCCGGCGCAAGGGCGCAGCGCTCAGAGCGTCCCGGCGGCGCCCGCGGCCTGCGCCTGGCGGATCTGCTTGGGCAGCATGAAGCGGACGTCCTCCTTGACGACTTCGAACTCCGAGATGTCCGTCACGCCTCGATCCCGGAAGGTCTGGACGAGCTCCGAGACCAGCGTCTCGGGGGCGCTTGCGCCGGATGAGATGCCGACGACCCGCCTGCCCTCCAGCCATTCCTCTTGGATCTCCCCGGCGTTGTCGATCAGCTCGGCGTCGGTGCCACAGTCGCGGGCGACCTCGACCAGGCGTACGGAGTTGGAGGAGTTGCGCGAGCCGATCACGAGCAGCAGGTCGCAGTGGACCGCCATCTGCTTGACGGCTGCCTGACGGTTGGTCGTGGCGTAGCAGATGTCATCGGTACGGGGCGCGGCTATCGCCGGGAAGCGCTCCTTCAGGCGCTCCAGGATGGCGCTCGTTTCATCGACGGCCAGCGTCGTCTGGGTGACGTATGCGACCCGCTCGGGATCCTCGACCGCCAGGGCATCGACGTCCTGCTCGTCCTGGACCAGCACGATCCGCTCCGGCGCCTCCCCCATCGTGCCTTCGACCTCCTCGTGCCCTGCATGGCCGACCAGCACGACCGTGTAGCCGTCCCCTGCGAAGCGGACGGCCTCGCGGTGGACCTTCGTCACCAGTGGGCAGGTGGCGTCGATCGTCTGCAGGCCACGCTCGATGGCGGCCTCTCGTACCGCCGGCGAGACGCCGTGGGCCGAGAAGACGCAGACGGCGCCCTCGGGGATCTCGTCGGCCTCGTCCACGAAGATCACCCCGCGGGCGCTCAGCTCCTGCACGACGTGCTTGTTGTGGACGATCTCCTTGCGCACATAGACGGGCGCGCCGTGAATCGTCAGGGCCCTTTCGACAGTCTGGACGGCCCGGTCGACCCCTGCGCACCAGCCTCTCGGAGCCGCCAGGATCAACCTCTCGACGGTGTTGGTCACGCTCGCCATTGTATTGGCCCTGCAGGTACGCTAAGCCACGATGTCCCAGCGACACCTCGACAGGCTGACTCCGGTCGACGCCTCCTTCCTGCACCAGGAGAGCCACAACTCCCACATGCACATAGGCGGGCTGACCCTGGTCGAGGGGCCGCCCCCGGGCATGGACGAGTTCCTGGAGCAGATCCGCAGGCGCCTGCACCTGGTTCCCCGCTACCGCCACAAGCTGGCCCACACGGCCATCGACGCAGGCCGGCCCGTCTGGGTCGACGACCCCAGCTTCAACCTGGAGTACCACGTCCGCCACACCGCTCTGCCGGCACCCGGCAGCTGGGAGCAGTTGCAGGACCTGACTGCGAGGATCTTCTCCCAGCAGCTCGACCGCTCCAAGCCACTGTGGGAGATGTGGCTGATCGAGGGCCTGGAGGACGACCGCTTCGCCCTGATCACCAAGACCCACCACTCGCTCATCGACGGCATCGCAGGCGTCGACCTGGCGACGGTCCTGTTCGACATCTCCCCCGACCCGCCCCAGATCCCCAACTCCGGCAGGCCCTGGCAGCCCCACCGCGAGCCCGGCACTGCCCAGTTGCTGGCCGCCGGCGTCGTCGGCGCCGTCCGCACCGGCGTCACGCTGCTCGAGGACGTCATGGACGCCGTCTCGCACCCCGATCGGGCCATGGGTCGCGCTCGGGAGGTCGCAGAGGGCCTCGGCGAGCTGGTCTGGGCGGGGCTCAACCCAGCTCCCGAGACGCCTCTGAACGTGCCGATCGGCCCGCACAGGCGCTTCGTCGGCGTCACAGCAAGCCTCGAGGACTTCAAGACCGTCAAGAACGCCTTCGGCGGCACCGTCAACGACGTCGTGCTGGCGATCGTTGCGGGCGCCCTGCGGACGTTCCTGATGTCACGGGGCCGGCGCACCGAGGGCGTCGAGATGCGCGCCCTCGTGCCCGTCTCGGTCCGCGGCCAGGACGAGCACGGCGAGGGCGGCAACCGCATCGTCGTCATGCGCGGCCCCCTGCCCATCTACATCTCCGATCCCCTGCACCGCCTGCGCTTCGTCTCGCACGCCATGGACGGCCTGAAGGAGTCCAAGCAGGCCGTCGGCGCCGAGGTCATCGCGGGCGCCCAGAACTTCGCCCCGCCGACCATCCTCGCCCAGGCCTCGCGCCTGAACTTCTCCACGCGCCTGTTCAACCTGATCGTGACCAACGTGCCCGGGCCGCAGTTCCCCCTCTACGTGCTGGGCCGCGAGATGGTCCTGGCCGTGCCCGTCGCCTTCCTGCCCGAAAACCACGCCCTGGCGATCGCGATCATGTCCTACAACGGCCAGATGAACTTCGGCCTGCTCGGCGACTTCGACGCCCTCCCCGACATCGACAAGATCGGCCACAGCATCGAAGGCGAACTCGCCTACCTGCTCGAACTGGCTCGGGAACAGGCAGTAGCCGCGGTCTGAAGCTGCCCCACCACGGCAGTTCTCGACCATCGTCGCAGCACCCACAAGTGCGGTCTGATCAGTCGCCCCGACGCAGGGTTCCTACATCCCCCTGGTCGCAGCACTAACCGGCGTACACGCCAACCCAAACCGAGCCAAGCGGAGCCCTGTGGCGGTTGGCTTCCCGTCGCGAAGCGACCGAAGCCAAGCCGGTACAGGGCGTAGCGCCCTAGTAGCCCAGCGCGAACTTGGCGTCCTCGCTCATCATCTCCGGCGACCAGGCCGGGGTGAAGACCATCTGCGACTGGACGCTCTTGACGCCGTCGAGCTCGCCCACGAACTCGTCGATCTGCTCTGTGACCTGCGGCCCGATCGGGCAGCCCGGTGTCGTCAGGGTGAAGGTCACCTGGACGTGGCCGTCGGCGACCTCCACGCCGTAGATCAGCCCCAGCTCCACGAAGTCGAGCCCCAACTCGGGGTCGATCACGTTGGAGAGGGCGTCCATGACGTCCTCCTGGCTGGGCACCGCCTGGGCCTCGGGCATGCGCCTCAGTCTAGCCGCCGCATGACGCCGGCCTCCGTGCCGCTAGTTGTCGCAGCCGAGGCGATCCCACATGTACAG
>Ga0181522_10000561_pt1 | contig 27134 bp, 12 predicted proteins | sample PEATcosm2014_Bin_27_FD_121103 | JGI IMG/M metagenome (GOLD analysis project Ga0181522, IMG submission 121103) | Peatland microbial communities from MTU Mesocosm Facility, Houghton, MI, USA - PEATcosm2014_Bin05_10_metaG | ecosystem: Environmental > Terrestrial > Soil > Wetlands > Peat | place...
ACCAACGACGCCTGGCCGGTCGTCCGTTGCCTGGCTGGCGACAACGGCTATCCGCTCCTGTTGATGGACCGCTATTCCAAGGGTGTGCTTTACATCTGGACGATGCCGGAAAATTTCAGCGACCTTTACCGGCTGCCACCGAGCGTCACCAGCGCCATCAAAAATTACGTGATGCGCGGATTCCCTGTCCGCCTCGACGGCCCGAGCCAGGTGGCGCTGTTTGCGTACGACAACAACACGTTCGTCGTCGAGTCCTATCTGCCCGTCGAAACCGACGTGAAAGTTTCATTGACCGGGAAGTTCACACGCCTGAAAAATCTGGTCACCGGCGAAGAGATTGCCGCCCAGGCTTCGATCGGGAGCCGGGGACGCTGGCGCGACTCGGAGGAAAGGCGTGTGTCCTTTAATATCCACCTCCTGCCGCACAGCTACGCCGTCTTCGCCGCGGAGAAATAGGCCGGGCGCGTCGCTCCGCACGCACCGCAATCGTTGCAAGAACAGCGGAGGCAGTCCCCGGAGTTCAAAGCTTCAAGAAGGGACCAAGCCATTCCAAGCTTTACAAAGCACGGTGGCAGGCGGAGCCTGAATCATCATTCCTTTGGAATGGCCATGAATGCTTCTCTCAAATTAATTGAACATCCGCACCGGTTCGTCCCCCTCATCGCGATGTTGCTTCTCCCGCTTGCAACCTTCGCTATTCCGCCCGCCGAAGATCAGCTGCTTGCCTCAGCCAATACCGGTTTCGCTTTCAGGTTGTTGAAGCAGCTCGTCAAGGAACAGCCAGGTGAGAATATTTTCATTTCGCCTTTCGGCGTTTCCACGGTGCTTCAAATGGCCGGCAACGGCGCGGGAGGACAAACCAAAACGGAAATGCAACAGGTCTTGGGTACGGCCTCCCTGAGGCAGGCCGCCGTAAATACAGGCAACCGGGATCTCAACCAATACCTGAACAACCCGGACACCAACAACATCCTCACCCTTGCCAATGCGATCTGGTATCAGAAAGGAATCCCCGCCAAACCTGAATTCATTTCCTGCAATCAGCAATTCTTCGGGGCAACAGTGGATGCTCTCGACTTCACCGACTCCCATTCGGTTGAGGTCATCAATTCATGGGCCAGCAAAAAGACGCGTGGGAAAATCACCCGTATTGCGGACGGGATGATGTCTCCGCCACCCGACCTGTTTCTGGCCAATGCGGTTTATTTCAAGGGAAAATGGCAGGACCCGTTCGACAGCAAGAACACGAAAGACCGGGCGTTCCATTTGCGGGATGGCGGTCAAAAGCAGGTTCCGATGATGGAGAAGAACCGCAAATTTACCTATCGGCGCGGGTCGGGTTATCAGGCGGTGCGCCTGCCGTATGAAGGGTGGAACCTGGCCATGTACGTCTTTCTGCCTGATCCCGGCTCCAGCCCCGCAAAACTTGTGAACATCATGACCGGCGACAAATGGGAACGCGTGACCAAACCGGGATTTGAGGACCGGGATGGAACCGTTGTGCTACCGAAGTTCAAACTGGAATACCAGACTGCGTTGGAACAACCGCTGACGGCCATGGGGATGAAGGCAGCATTTGATGACAGGCCCGGCATAGCTGATTTTTCCGGAATATCCAGCCGGCCACTCTACATCTCAGCTGTTCAACAGCTGACATTTGTTGAAGTCAATGAGGAGGGCACTGAAGCGGCGGCGCTGACTGAAATGGCCGTCCCTATGTCAGGGGGGCCGGAACCGCCCCCGTCTCCGCCGTTCAAGATGATCGTGGACCGTCCGTTTCTGTTCCTGATCGCGGATGAACAGACGGAAACGATTTTGTTCATGGGACTCATTTACGAGCCAACCCTCTGATTGCGTGGTTTCCTCAACAGCACCTTAGCCCTTCGACGCGACGATTCACAACTGAACGATCTGCCGGGCGCCTTGGTATAAAACGGTCTTGTCCGGTTTGTCTGTGATTTCCACGCCAGTGCCGTGGTCTTTGCCCACGATGACGACGTTGAACGTGCGTTCCTTTAACATGCCGGGGAAGGAGCCTTTCCGGTCGTCGATGGTCAATTGGCGTTTGGCGTCGTCCCAGTGAAAAGCAATGTTGGCGTGGACGCCTTTTTCGTAGTTGTAATTGTCGTTCTCATCTTCATACAGCGTGAAGCCTCCATCCGCGCCGGAGTAAATGCGCAGTTCAATCGGATCCGCCGGCTTCTCCGCCGCGTATTGAATGAACGGACCCATCGGCACGATGGAACCGGCCCGGACCAGAAGCGGCATCTTGTCGATGGGTGCATCCGCCTGGATGGACTGGCCGCCCGACAGGGTTTGGCCGGTCCAGAAATCAATCCATTGTGTTCCCGCCGGCAAATAGACCGATCTGGTCTGTGGCCGCGTTTCGACAATCTTTTCCCGGGCGAAAATTTCCGGCGTTTTCCAATACAGCCTGGCACGGAAGGCGCCGAGGACGGAATTGGCCGTCTCGCAGGCAAAGTCGTATTCCTTGCCAGCCTGCAACTCCACCGGGACGGTATAGGCTTCCGTCGAAACGTAATTGTTTTGAACTTCCTTGCCGTCCAGGAAGATGCGTTTTGGACCGAAGCTCTTGAAATGGAACCGGTACGTGCCGGTTTCCTTCGGCACCAGCTTGCCCTCCCAACGCATCGAGAATTTCGGGCCGGTGATGAAATCAGGCCAGCCGGTGTACCAGTAGAGGTTGACGTTCGTCTCCACATCTTCATGGCACAGCGTCTGGAAGTGGTCGTCGCTGTAATATTTTACATTCAGCCCCGGCTGGCCGTCTTTCGTCCGGAAAAATTCCGGCGCGATGGGGATGCTGTTCTCCGGCGGCCGATGGAGCATGTATTCCGTCACCGGGCAGACCATGATGGCCGGGCCAAACATGAACTGGTCGTCTATACCGTAGGTCTTCTTGTCCGCGGTAAAATCCATAGGCAGGCCGCGCATGATGGTGTAGCCGCTGTCGGTCACCTGCCAGGCGAGCGAATAGATGTAGGGCATCAGGCGGTAACGCAGATTGTCAAACTTCACGAGCACCTCGGTGAAATCGCCGAACTGCCAGATTTCCCGCGGTGTTTCCGAGCCGTGCGAACGGAAGATGGGGCAGAAGGCGCCGAATTGAAACATGCGGGTATAAAATTCCTGATAGGCGGGGTCCTTGCCACCGTTGGAAAAAACGCCCTCGTAAGTGGCGATGTTGAATGCGCCGATGTCAAACGTCCAATACGGGATGCCGGCCATGGAATGATTCAGGCCGGCGGCAATCTGCCGCTTGTAAACATCCCAATTCGCGCCGATGTCGCCCGACCACGTGGTGGCGGCGGCCCGTTGCTGCCCGGCGAAGGTCGAGCGGGTGAGGATATAAACGCGTTTTTGGTCGGTCTCCTGCCGCTGATGGCGATAGACCGATTCGGTGTCGAGCAGCGGATAGGTGTTGAGATAGCGGGCGAAGGAACCGAGGTGGTTCGTGCCCACCCGCTTCATTTCATACTCTTCGGATTCCTTGGTCAGGGCATTGACGATGTCAGGCTCGGTTGAATCCATCCACCAGCCATCGATGCCCTGGGAGAAAAGACCTTTGCTCACGTATTGCCAGTACAGGTCGTCGGCCGCCGGATTGTAGGCGTCGAAAAACCTGAATCCGGCCCAGCCGACGGGCGGATACAGATAACCGTGTTGTTCCATGTCCTGGTAAATCGGCGTGGCCGGTCCGAGTCCGGCCCAGATGGAAATCATGAGATGAAAGTTTTCCCGGTGAAGGACATCCATCATCTCCTTCGGCTCGGGATAAGCGATCGGATCAAAGAACATGCCGCTCCAGTTGCTGTTGCCGCCCCAGTAATTCCAATCCTGAACGATACTATCGATCGGAATCTGGCTGTCGCGATACTTGCGCGCGACCGCCAGCAGCTCATCGCGATCCGCGTAATGTTCCTTGCTTTGCCAATAGCCATAAGCCCATTTGCCATACATCGGCGCCGCACCGGTCAGATTCCGGTAACCGGCTATCGCCCCGTCCATGTTCGTGCCGCCGATGAAATAGTAATCCATGCTGTCAGCCACCTCCGACCAGAGCGACATCCCGTCCGGACCGTCGGCAAAAATGGTTTTGGAATAATTGTCCCAGAGCAAACCGTAGCCGGCGGTGGAAATCAGGAACGGCGTGACCGCCTGGGTGTTGGCCTGCACCAGTTTGACGGTGCGACCGCGATAGTTCATGTAGCCGTCCTGGTGCTGGCCCAGGCCGTAGATGCCTTCTTCCGGCGTAAGCGTGAAATCTTGCCGGACGCTGAAGGCGTTGGATTCATGCGCGAGGCTGACCGGCGTAATCTCAGCCGGCCCCTGCTCTTTCAGGATGATTTGATTGTTCGCGTCGAGATATTGAATCGCGCCATCGCTCCTGGATAATTGCAGCTTCAGCTTCCCGGAAGCGAGCGTGACTGTGTCAGCACCTTCATCAACTTTTATATTCAAATCCGGCAGGTTGGTTTGAATTACGACCAGACTTGCCTGCGCTGATGTTCCACCGGGGCCCCATTTCAGTACGCGCACAACATCGTCGGCGTAGAACTGCACTTTTACATTCAGTTTGCCCGCCTGCAATTGAACGCCATTTTGAATGTGTTGGACCGATGCCGGTTGATTCATCGGTGCGGCAGGCGCCGCCGCGGCTGGATTGGCCGGTGGGGCCTTGGCAACCGGCGGGTTGGTTTGACAGGACGCCAGCAACAGGCCAAGACACAGAAATGACATCAGGCCGGTCACCGACCGGCCGAACGAACACATTTGTTTCATTTTGGAATTCCTTTTCCGCAAGCCTGCGGTCAACCTTCAAGCACAGCCTCAACCCGGATCGGTTTTGACTGCGGCGGACGCACGGGGAGGACGTTGCCGGCGATTGTCTTTCCATTCACCAGCAGCTTTTTCACGCCGCGCTGTTTGCCCTTCGGATTTTTCACCTCGATGAGGTAGGTGTTACCCCGGAAACGGCGCGTGACGGTGAAGCCCTTCCATCTGGCCGGAATCACCGGGTCAACCCGCAGGCCTTCGTAATCCGTCCGGATGCCCAGAATCCATTGAGTGACGGTGAAATACGTCCAGGCGGCGGTGCCCGTAAGCCACGAGTTTTTCGCTTCGCCGTGCGTCGGGGCATCCTTGCCGGCAATCATCTGCGCGAAGACATACGGCTCGCAGCGGTGCACGTCGCCGATCTTCTCGCGCGCCGAGGGATTGATGCGGGTGTAATAATCAAAGGCGCGGTTGCCGTTGCCGACCATGGTTTCGGAAATGATGATCCACGGATTGTTATGGCAGAAGATGCCGGCATTTTCCTTGTAGCCGGGCGGGTACGAGGAAATTTCGCCCATCTCGATGTAATACTTCGTGAAGGCCGGCTGCTGAAGCACGATGCCATGTTTTGTGGCGAGATGCTGGTTCACCGAATCCAACGCCAGCTTCGCCTTGCCATCCCTCAAGCCAATGCCTGCCATGACGCACATGCCTTGCGACTCGATGAAAATCTTGCCCTCTTTGCACACCTTGGAACCGATGGGCTGGCTGAAGTCGTTGTAGGCACGGATGAACCACTTGCCGTCCCAGCCGTGCTGGTAGATGACTTTTTCCATTTTGACCGTCTCGGACAGGCAACGGTCGGCTTCCTTGTTCTGCCGGCGTTTTTTTGCGATGGCGGCGAGTTCCTTGCCCGCCATGACAAACAGACCGGCGATAAAGACCGACTCGGCCACCGTGCCGTCCTTGTTGGTGGTGGTCTGGAACGACTGGCCTGGCGTGTCGGAAAAGCAGTTGAGGTTCAGGCAATCATTCCAGTCGGCGCGGCCGATGAGCGGCAGACCGTGCGGGCCGATGCGTTCGAGCGTGTAATTGAAGCTGCGGCGCAGATGTTCGTAAAGCGGTTGTTCGGAGCCGGGCTCGTTTTCAAACTGGACCAGCTCATCGAGGATGGTCCAGTCGCCGGTTTCCTTCAGGTAGGCCGCGACCCCGAGGATGAGCCAGTGTGGATCGTCGTTGAACCCGCTGCCGATGTCGTTGTTCCCGCGTTTGGTGAGCGGCTGATATTGATGAAACGCACCGCCGCTCTTGAGTTGCGTGGCGGCGATGTCGAGGATGCGTTCGCGGGCGCGGGCCGGAACCATCTGGACGAAGCCGAGCAGGTCCTGGTTCGAATCCCGGAAGCCGAGGCCGCGGCCGATGCCGGATTCATAGAACGACGCCGAACGCGACATGTTGAAGGTGGCCATGCACTGATAGGCGTTCCAGATGTTGACCATGCGGTTGGCGTGAACGTCGGGCGATTCCACCTGGTATACGCCGAGGAGGCCGTCCCAGTTTTTGTGCAATGCCTGAAAGGCCACGGCGACATTTTTGGCATCGAGATATTTGGCGATGACCGGTTTGACGGTCTTCTTGTTGATAGTCTGGGAATCCGGCGGGTCAAATTTCTTGTCCACCGGATTCTCATGGTAGCCGAGGACAAAAATGATCTCTTTGGTCTCGCCGGGCTTCAAATGGACTTTGACGTGATGCGAGCCGTGTGGTGCCCAGCCGTGGGCGACCGAGTTGAAGGATTTGCCGCGCTCCACGGCCGCCGGATTGTCCCAGCTGCGGTAGGCGCCGAGAAACGTGTCGCGTTGCGTGTCGAAACCGGCGAGCTTCTCCGAGCAGGCGAAATAGGCGAAGTGGTTGCGGCGCTCGCGATATTCGGTCTTGTGGTAGATGACTCCGTCCACGATTTCGACCTGGCCGGTGCTGAAGTTGCGCTGGAAGTTGGTAGCGTCGTCTTGGGCGTCCCACAGGCAGAACTCGATGCTGGAAAAGAGCGACAACTTGGCGGGTTTGTTGCGCCGGTTGGTCACCGAGAATTTCCAGATTTCCAGCGTTTCACCCAGCGGCACGAAGTAGGTGGTGGCCGCCTCAATCTTGCTGAAACTGGAACCGATGGTGGTATAACCCATGCCGTGGCGGCATTCGTATTTGTCCAGCTTGGTGCGGGTCGGTTGCCAGGACGGCGACCAGAATTTGCCGGTGTCATTGTCGCGGAGGTAGAGGTAGCGGCCGCCGACATCGAACGGCGCGTTGTTGTAACGGTACCGGGTCAGGCGGCGCAGGCGGGCATCCCGGTAGAAGGAATAGCCGCCGGCGGTGTTCGAGATGAGGCCGAAATACGATTCGCAGCCGAGGTAATTAATCCACGGCAGCGGCGTATTGGGCTGGGTGATGACGTATTCGCGATTTTGGTCGTCAAAATATCCGTAACGCATAGTTATGATTTAAAAGGAAAATATTAATGTGCGGCGGCGGCATCCGGCTGCCCCTGCGGTTCCGGGACGGGGTCGGGCGTGGGCGCCGGCAGTTTGTCGTACCAGTTGAATTTCAAGATCAGCGAGGTGGTGATGAGCACGCCGAGCGTGATGGCGGCATTTTGGAAATGGCGCGTCACCAGAAACATGGCCAGCACGATGAAACAGGTCTGCCAGATGGTGCCGATGACGATGTTGAACATGTCGCGGAAGAAATCCTTGTTCCGCTGAAAGCCCGGATCTTCCTTGACCACCAGCGCATGGATCGGCCCCCAGAAACCCCAGGGCCGCACCTGGCGGTAAAAATCCTTCAGGACTTGTTCCTCTTCCGCCTTGGTCAGGAAGGTGGCGATCAAACAAACGACAAGTGAAATGCCGAGAATGATCGGGAAGGTGTTGATGGCATGGACGTCGGGGAAAATCTTTGGCACGGCCAGTGAACTGGTGATACCGGCGAGCATGCCCCAAAAATAACCCCAGCTGTTGAACCGCCACCAATACCACTTGAGCACGTTCGAGGCCGTGTAGCCACCCCAAAGGCCCGATACAATCCATCCCACAATGTCATTGATGGAATGGGTGAAGAGACTGAAGACGAGACCAACGACAACCACGGAGAAGGAGACGACATAACTCAACCACACATAACGCTTTTGCGAGGCGTTGGGATTGATGTACCGCTTGTAAATATCATTGACCAGATAGGCCGGCGCCGCATTGACAGTCGCCGCAAAATTCGACATGAACGCCGCCAGCAGGCCGGCCATGAGCAGACCAAGGATGCCGACCGGGACAAACTTGGCCAGGGCCAACGGCAGGATTTTTTCAAGATCCAGATCCTTGCCCATCGCCGCGAGATCCGTGGAGTAGAAAGCCAGGGCCAAAGCCGTCAGGCCCATGATCATCATGTACCGCGGGAAGAACAGGACCACATTAACCGTAGAACTCATCAAGGCCGCCTCGCGGGGACCTTTCGTCGAGAGGATGCGTTGCATGTCATAATTCGGCGCCGGGCCGGCCGCGCTGATCAGAATTCCCTTGAAACACATCATGATGAAGAAAATTCCAAAGAGCGAATAGCCATCGGAGGCGATCTTGTTGTTGATTTCGGGAATGGAGGTCCAGTCCAGGTTGAGGTGCCAGCCAAAGAACAGGTCGTGCCAGCCGGAGGGCACCACCTTGTCAAGCATGTCCGGAGCGACCTTGACCATGGCAATGATACCGATGGCCAGGGAGGCGATGGTCAGGATGCAGAACTGGATGACCTCCGTAAACACCACGCTGAACATGCCGCCTTTGACCACGTAGAACGTCGTGATGCCCATCAAGATCCAGGCGTAGGTGTCGTCCGAGAGATGTCCCGGCAGGAATTCACCGGCAAATTTGCCGATGCCCTTGGACGCATAGGCCAGAAACCCGATCACACTCACCAGCGCAAATACGACCACGATGATGTGCGCCGCCGTGGCGCCGCGCCCCTTGCCGAACCGGGTCTGGATCCATTCCGCGCCCGTCATCACGTTTGACCGCCGCAGCCAGATGGACATATAGACCATCAGGAAAATCTGGTTGAAGACCGGCCAGACCCATGGCAGCCAGACTCCTTTCATGCCGTATGCCACCGTCACGTAAACCAGCCACATGGTTCCCGAGATATCGAACATGCCCGACGCGTTGGAAACCCCCAGCATGTACCAAGGCAACTGGTTTCCGCCCAGAAAATAGTGCTTCATGCTCTGGGAGGCCCGCTTGGAAACCCAGAAGCCGACAAAAATCGTGGCGATCAGGTACAGGACGATGATGCTGATGTCGATCCAATGTAGTTGCATAAATTAGGAAAGGTTTTGATTTCAGGAGATGAGAACCGGCATGACCGACGCTGCATGGAACGAGCGGGACTGACAATTGACGGAATTCATGCTGGTGAGCATATTTGGCGACAAGAGAGGGCGCAAGACACAACCGGAAAGTTGCGCGTCATACAAATTAATGACACTGTCTCCAGCTTTGGGCACTTGCAAATGCCGGCGAAAACCGCTTGGCTTTGGGGATGATACCCCGAATTCCCCGCCTTCTTTCACGGGCCGGACGCCAACGCCATGGACCGATTGCCTGGATTTTTATCCTTTTGGTTATTCTGCTCATAAACCCCGCGCAGGCCGCGGAAAACGCGTCGCTTCAGATCCGCCTCAACACCGTGGGTTATCTCCCCGGCGCGGAGAAGCAAGCCGCCATCGCCGCACCGGGTACGAATTTTGCCGTCATCCGCATGGCCGACAACTCGACGGTCTTCACCGGCAGGATCACCGGCCCGGTTTTGAACCCGGACACGCAGGAACAACTTTACACCGCGGATTTTTCGAAGCTTACACAGGCTGGCGACTATCAGTTGGACGTGCCGGGCGTGGGTCGCTCCGCACCATTCCACATTGCCGCGGACGTTTACCGCGAACCGTACTACACCGCCATGCGCGGGTTTTATCTCTGGCGCTGCGGCACGGCGGTGAGCGCCACATACCACGGCGAAACCTTCGCCCACGCAGCCTGTCACACCAACGACGCCTGGCTCGATTACGTCGGCGGCGGACATACGAACAAAGCTAGCACCAAAGGCTGGCACGACGCAGGTGACTACAACAAATACACGGTCAACGCCGGCGTCGCGGTTGGCTCGCTGTTCCGCGCCTGGGAGGATTTCGGCCCGCAACTCCGCAAAGTCCCCCTCGACCTGCCGGAGTCCGGCGGCAAGCTGCCGGATTTTCTGGCCGAGATCAAATGGGAGCTGGACTGGCTGCTCACCATGCAGGCGCCGGACGGCTCGGTATATCACAAACTCACCACCCAGAGCTTCGGCGGCTTCATTCCGCCGGAACTCGAGACGACCAGCCGCTACTTCACCCCTTGGGGCAGCGAAGCCACGGCGGATTTTGTGGCCATGACCGCCCAGGCCGCCCGGATTTTCCAGCCCTACGACCCGGCTTTTGCCAGCCGTTGCCGGCAAGCCGCCCAACTGAGCTACCAGTTTTTACAAGCTCACCCGGAATATCATCAGGCCGACCAGACCGGGTTCAGAACCGGCGCCTATGAAATCAACCAGCCGGACCATCGCCAGAGTGGCATACCCCAAAACCGGTTGTGGGCCGCGGCCGAACTGTGGGAAACCACCGGTTCGCCCGACGCATTGGCTGATCTGGAAACCCGCATCAGAACCGTGCATGGCCAGGTGGATGCGGATTTCGATTGGGACGAAACCAAGGATTTGGGACTCATCACCTATCTATTTTCCCAGCGACCCGGCCGCGACCCGGCCCTGGTGAAATTGCTGCGCGACAACTTGCTGTCGGTGGCGGACCAGATCGTGCAAACCGCCAGCCAGGACGGTTACAACCGGCCGCTGGGCTCGCGCTATTTTTGGGGTGACAACGGTGCCGTGGCCCGCCAAACCATCATCCTCATGGCCGCCGACCGCCTCGCATCCGGGAAACCGGGTTATCGAGCCGCCTGCCTCGACGCTTTGAATCATTTGTTGGGGCGCAACTGCTATGGCCGCTCATTTGTCACGGGAATCGGTTTCCGCCCACCGGTGCATCCGCACGATCGCCGGGACACCGGCAGCTACCTGGATCATCCGTGGCCCGGTTATCTGGTGGGCGGCCCGCATCCCCAGGCCACCGACTGGCATGACGAGCAGGGTGATTTCAAAACCAACGAAATCGCCATCAACTGGAACGCCGCGCTGGTATACGCCCTGGCCGCGTGCCTTCCGGCTTCGGAGTAACCTGCGGAAAACGCGGCACGGCAAGAGGCGAACACCCGCCTCCTTTTCAGCCATGTCGTGCTTCAATGTCAGCGGATTCGGCAGGGTCGGCCACGGATTGGCCTTGCTCTCGCCGCAATTTGCGGCATCAGGCTACCACGGCTTATGGTTGTCGGTCACACCGGGCCAGTTGTCGCTGCGGAATGGAACCGCCGGCAACCCGGCGCGGTTGAAAAGGTTTGCCGCCGGGTTGGCCTGCCAAGCATAACGCGCCGCCTGCGGGTCCGGCACATCCGGCGATGACACGATCACCGAATCGCCTTCGACTTTGGCCTCGGCCCAATGCCATTGGCGGTCTTTACCCGCCACGGAGAACTCTCCGGGCTTGTCGCCCTTCACTACCAATCCGCCCTCGGCGTGGCTGAACCTCAGTTTCAGCGCGCCTGGAAGTTGCGTCATCGAGACGAAGGTGGGCCCGGCATAGGCGATTTTTTTGCCGTATTCATTGGCCAGGGCGCACCAAGCCAGACGCTCCCCGACAATCTGTTTGTCAATTGGGTGAATGTTGTCGGGATCACCGGTATCAATGGTGACGGCCAGACCGGAACGCTTCACTTTTTGGGCCGCCATCGCCTGGGCCTCGCGCAATTCAGCCCAGGAATCGTCACCCGGTTGGTCGCGGTGATGCATGAACGCGGGCAGACTGACGATATAAAACGGAAAATCGCCCTGGCGGAAAAGTGCCCGCCAATCGCCGATCATCGCGGGAAGCAAGGTCTGATATTGATGCGCCCGTTCCGCGTTCGCTTCGCCCTGATACCAGATGGCCCCCCGGATGGACAGCGGCGCCAGCGGCTGGATCATGCCCTCGTAAAGGACCATGGGCATCGTCGGATAATTCTCATACGTCAAGGGCAGGGGATGCGGCGGACGGGCATCCGCGCTCAACGCACCCTTCCATTCGCCGGCGAGAGGAACTTCGGAATTGTCGCCCAGGATCAGCCGCAGTTCATCCGGTTTCGCCAGAAACCCGCCCTGCGGTTTCAGCTTGAAGACCCGCACCGCCAGCACATTCCGGCCGGGTTTCAGCACGCCGGGCTTGATCACATACTTCCGGGGATTTTCGACCCAGGAACTGGCGCCGACCCATTGGCCGTTGAAGTAGGCGGTATCCATCTTTTCAATCGAGCCGAGGCAAAGCGTTGCCGGACCGGCGGGCAACGGATCGGGCAGGGTGATCTCTTTGCGAAACCAACAGATGCTGGGCACGTCGGCCACACCGAGCTCGGCAAAGCCACCGGGAACCCGGACCGTCTTCCAGCCGGAATCGTCCAGATCAGCCGCCGCCCAATTGGTGTTTTGCGACCCCACGTCATATTCGTCCAGCCAATGCATGAGAAAACTGCCGTATTCCGGTCCGCCCTTGGCGTGCAATCTGTCGATTTCCGCCAGCAGCGGGTCAAAATCCTTCAACTGGTGCAGCGTTTCCGGGCTCGTCCAGCTTTCCGCCGGGGTGCCGCCCCAGCAATCTTCGATCAAACCAATCGGAACATGCAGTTCTTCCTGCAGTTTTCGTCCAAAAAAATAACCGACCGCCGAGAATCCGTCCCAGCCGTTGGAAGCCACGGTGTGCGGCGAACAAATTTCCCATGAACCTTGCGGGACTGCCGCGGGAGAATAGGCCACGCGCTTCTGCACCATGAACAACCTTATTTCCGGATGCTCTGCAGCCTTGATTTCATCCGCACCGTTCCGCGCCAGGCCGAGACCCAGTTCCATGTTGGACTGCCCGCCGCACAACCAGACGTCACCCACCAGAATTTCGTGCAGCACCACGCTTTGCTCCGGTCCGGTGATTTTAACCGTATAAGGACCGCCCGGCGCCGGAGCCTCGACCTCCGTCTGCCAACGGCCATCGGATCCCGCCACCGCGGTCGCCGCATGACCGGCCATTTCCACCCGGACCGATTCTCCGGCCCGGGCCCAACCCCAGAACCGGATTGGTTTTCCGCGCTGGAGAACCATGTTGTCGCCAAAGATCGGGCTGACGAAAGGCAGGGACGGATTGTCAGCCGCGCTGGCGAGCACCAACGCAACACAGGTCAGCAGGGAAAAGCAAAAGCATTTGGGTCGCATCATAATCCGGTTCAAGAATGGTGATTTCAGGTTAACGGACGCAGCATAAAGCGCAGGCCGTTCAGCGCAAGTTCTTCATCATGGACAAAGCTCTGAGCACGGCAGGGTTCCTTCTTCAGCGGCGTGGCGGTGGCGTGTCATCAATCCCGGACCTTGCCAGCCCGGTGGAGAAACCCTTGCCGAACAAAAAAACTGTGTTAAATAGAATCACTGCAAACAGGGGAGCCATGAAATTCGCGATGCTTTTTTGTCTGATGACTCTGCCGGCGCTGGCGCAGTCCAGGGTGGGCGATGTCACCCAGCAACCCGCTGCGATTTCAAACGCACCGCCACCACCGGTTCAAAGCCAGATCCACCCGGCACCGCCGACCGCCCAACAAGTCGAGCAGATGCGGGCCGCCTGCATCGCCGGGCGCCGCTCCGTTTGCGGCAAGGTGCTCAAAATTCTTCCGGACGGGCTGGTCGTTGAAAGCGGTTATACGAACCTCCTGCGGGCGCCGCTGGACCATTCGTGGCTGGTGCCCGGCACCGTCACGGCCAGCCGCGCCCCCAATCTGGTGGAAGGCAACACCCCCGGTTCCATTTGCGCCGGCCTGGTGGTGCTCACCCACCTCCCGAAATCACGGCGCGCCAAGGTGAAAACCTACGATTATGTCATCATCGAGGCCTATCCTGCCGGCCGGTACACTTACACTTCCGTCGGGAGCCTCCAACACACGGTCCGCCGGTTTTCGGCCAGCCTCGAAACCGCGGTCAAATTGGATCTCCAGGCCGATGAAAACAAAGCACTGGCTCATGCCGCCGAGGGTAAATGAGGTTTGAATTCCGATTCCGCGCGCGAAATGCCCGAGGTGCCGTCTTGGCGGTGGCGTGGCTGATCTTGGGCGGGGGGCAGGATCTGCCGCTCCAGGCCGGGCAGCTTCTCCCGGCTTACGGGCTGGATTCACGGCCGCCAGCCAGCGCTTCTCTGCTCATGCCCTCCCAACCCGGCGATGGGTTCCCCCAACTGCTTTCCCAGACGGGCGCGTTCAAGGACACCCGCAATTTGGTGCCCGGTGACGGGCTGATTCCGTACGAGCTCATCATCCCGTTCTGGTCCGATGGCGCATCCAAATTGCGCTGGATGTCCATGCCGGAGGGGAACATTAAATTTGCCCCGACGGGCGAGTGGGTTTTCCCCACCGGGACGGTCTTTGTAAAACACTTCGATCTGGCGATCGACGAAACGCATCCCGGACTCAAGCGCCGGCTCGAAACGCGCCTGCTGGTCTGCGACGCGACGGGCGGCGTTTATGGCGTCACCTACAAATGGCGCGCCGACAACAGCGATGCGGAATTGCTGGCCACCAATTTGACCGAGGCGATTTTGATCAGGACCGCGACGGGCACCAGAACGCAGATGTGGTATTACCCCAGCCGCCAGGATTGCCTCGTCTGTCACACCGCCAATGCCGGTTACGTGCTCGGGGTCAAGGCGCGGCAGTTGAACCGAGATTTCACCTATCCGTCCAGTGTCACGGACAATGAATTGCGCGCCTGGAACCACATCGGCCTGTTCGAACCGAAACTGGATGAGGCGGCATTGCCGGATTTTCCCAGGCTGGCCGGCGCTGACGACCCGACGCGAAGCCTGGCCGACCGCGCCCGGTCGTACCTGGATGTCAATTGCGCCCAATGTCATCGCCCCAACGGCACGGTCGCTTATTTCGATGCGCGGTACGACACGCCGCTGGCCAGACAGGGTTTGATCGGGGGACAAGTGTTGATTGACGAGCGGATTGACGCCCCCCGGATCGTCGCCCCGAACGACATCTGGCGATCCATCCTGTTCATGCGGGCGAACACGACCGAGCCGTTCAAGATGCCGCCGCTCGCCCGCAACACGATCGACGAGCGCGGAATGAATCTGCTGCGGCAATGGATTGAAAGCCTGCCGGGTCCGCCGGTTTTGCCGCCGCCCGAGATTTCCCCGCGCGGAGGCAATTATGGCCAGCCGGTGGCTGTGACTTTGAAAAGCGAGCCGGAGGCGACCATCCGCTACACCTTGGACGGAACAGTGCCCACAACTTCGGATTTGCTTTATGATAAGCCGATTCAGCTGAACGGCTCGACGATTTTGCGCGCGAAGGCGTTCAAGCCCGGCTGCACCAAGAGCATCACGTCGCAGGAAATCTTCATCATCGGCGGGTAAGCGCCAAACTCCGGGTTACGGGCTGAACCATTTGTTCGTCGGATTTTGATCGAGGTAGAACTGATCAAGCCGCAGCGCTTCGGCATGGCCATCCATGAAACCAAGGCCGCAGCGCTGGGCATGGCGCGCAACCGGACGGGCATCCGCGTCGTCGTTGATGCTGGAACCGGGCGCGATCATTTTGAACGTGTCGGGCCGCGGGGTGATCATGTCGTCCTCCGTGCCGACATCGCCCATCATCATGGTGGTCGTTGGCGCATGAAAAGCCGTCAGCCGGTTCGGCGTCGTCACGCCCGGATCGGTCAGGTCAACAAATCCGAGCTCATTCAGCCCGTAGGAAATCTGTTGGGAAATCAGGTCACAGGGACAAAGATGGATTCGCGGGGTTTTGATGTAAGGATCGAGCAAGGCCGGCCAGTCCACTTCATCATCGTTCGCATCATCATAAGCCACCGGGGGGAGGATGTTGCCATTGTCGTCGGCATACAGGAAAAGCGCGAGCGATTGCTGGCGCAAATTATTGACGCAGGCGATTTGTTGGCCCTTCAGTTTGGCCCGCGCCAGGACCGGCAGCAACAGGGCCGCGAGCAGCGCGATGATTGCGATGACCACCAGGAGTTCAATCAACGTGAAACCCGGCCGCCCGCAATCGGCAGACCTGTGGGAAATGACGGCTGCGGAATGAACCTTGGCGGCACCCATGTTTATTTTGCGGCCGGCACCGCCACCACGCCCCAAGGACTGCCGGGCGATTTGATGCGCGCGACCTCCTTTTCGCTGGCGAGGTCAACCACCGAAACGTCATCCGACGGGCCGTTGGCGGTGAAAAGATATTTTCCGTCCGGTGAAAAGGTGATGCCCCAGGGACGCTTGCCAACCGGGATCGTGTTGAGCACCTCGTAAGTGTTCGCGTCAATCACGCACACTGTGCCGGCGCGGCCGGTGCTGACATAGACCTTTTTCCCGTCTGGCGCGACTTTCACGGTCATTGGACGCGAACCTTTCGGCAGGGCAATGACTTTCACCAGTTTTTGCGCCGCCGTATCGATCACATTCAATTCACCCACCGATTCCGAGGGCACGAACGCCCGCGATCCGTCCGGCAGGAAGTCCACGCTGCGCGGCCGCGGGTGAACCTGGATGCGGCCGATGACCTTGCAGGTGTTGGCGTCGATGGCAAAAATGTCCCCGGCGGTTTCACAGGTGACGTAGAATACTTTTCCGTCGGGCCTGGCGCCCGCGCCTTCGGGTTCGCGGCTGACCGGGACGAAGGTCACAATTTTCCCCGTCACCGCGTCCAGCACGGTCGCCACACCCACATCTTCATTGGAAATGTAAATCCGTTTGCCATCCGGGCTCAGACAAAACTGTTCCGGGTCGGAGCCGGCGGGGATTTTGCGCAGAAATTTCCCTTGCGCGACATCCACCAGGCCGATGCCGTCGGCGGACTTGTCCGCCTTGGCAGTGTCCGCATCGTCATCATGGCCCTTTTCAAAAATCGGGTTGCCGCTGGCATCGAGCTTTGGCGGCGGCTCGATGGGCGTCCCGCTCAACGCGACATACACCGTCCGGCCATCCGGGCTGGCGTGAATGCCGCGCGGCCGCCGGCCAACGGGAATTGTCGCCATCACCTTGAAGTCGCCGCCGTTGATGACGGTCAGATCGCCCGACTTTTCATTGGAGACAAAAATTTGATAATCGCCGCCCGGCTGGCAGCGGGCGGACACCGCCCAAAAAAGAATCAGGCTGCAACAGCTTGCGGCCCACCGGCTTGATCGGAAATATGCCTTCATTGTTGAGTCCATAATACCTCTTCTTTCCAAAAAAGCATGTTTAAACATTGTCATCAATTCCCCTTAAATTTGACGTTGATTTGGCCCTCAAATCGGCTAAACTAGCTTCTTAAGTAAAGGAAGTGCAAATCGAAGACCGGGACTTTCAAATTGGTCGATATATGTGCGTAACGGAAGTCTTTGAAAATGGCCGGGGGCCGGCCAGCGGTGTTGTTCTTCCTTCAATTTCGGCCACGCGCGCAGCCAGATTTCGTGGGCGCGCACTTCGCGACCAGGCGTTAAACTCCTTGAAAATCCTGGCGGTCACGGTAGCCGTGCTCTCTCTGGCCTGGAAGAACGTCTCCGCGCAGACACCGGCAGCGCTGACAGATCTGGGCACCGCGGCCCCGACTCCGGGACCGGCGGATATTTCCCAGTTGAGCATCGCGGGCAACCGTACTTCGCCTGACAATCTGTACTATTTTACCGATGGCCAGACGGACCATGGGACCGGCGAACCCGGTCAGACCTTTGCGACCAAAAGCACCCCGGGATATTTGCTCACCTCCGTGAGCATCAAAAGCGGCGGCCTTAACAGCTCCGGCACCACCACTCCTCTGGCCTACATTCTGCACCTGTATACCGTCTCCGGCAGTGTTGCCACGCCGTTTCTCGCCTATACCTCCGCCCCGGTCAGTTTCAACGATGGTGACTGGCTGCAATGGAGCGGGTTTGGCGTGCCGCTGGCGACGAACACAACCTACGCCTATTCTTTTGGGAAATTGAATTCGGGCGGCGGGCGGTGTGATCTGGGGGTTGCCAAGGCCAACCCCTATCCCGGCGGTGAGATTGGCTTGTTCCCCCCTGCGGGCGGAACGATCACCTTCGGCACCAGTCATGGTTTTGACGCAACCTTCGACCTCGGTTTGACGCTGGCCAGCGGCATTGCCGTGGCCCAGCCCGCAGCCTCGCCTTCCAATACCGTCTATGCCGGAACCACGGTGACCCTCACGGTTGCGGTCACCAGTGGCACGCCACCGTTTTTTTATCAATGGCGCACCAATTCGGTAAGTATCTCCGGGGCCACCAACGGTTCGCTGGTGCTGACGAACGCCGCCACCACCGCTTCGGGAAACTATGATGTCGTGGTCCACAACGGCACGGCTTCGACCAACAGCCCGGTGCTTGTCCTGACCGTCAATCCGGGAATCAAGCCAATCTTTACGGCACAACCGATGCCGGCGGCGGCTACGAATTACGTCAACGGGCTGGCCATCTTTACGGCCGGGGTGGACGGCTCTCCGCCGATCACCCTGCAATGGCAGCATAACGGCACCAATCTTCCCGGCCAGACCACGAGCACGCTGACGCTGGCCAACCTCCAGACCAACGAAGCCGGAAGCTATACCCTGCTCGCCACCAACGCATTTGGCACCAACCTCAGCTCGGCCGCCACGTTGGTGGTGTTGTCGTCACCCAATGCCGCCGTGCCGAACGTGCTGACCTACCACAACGACAATACCCGCCAGGGCGCGAACACCAACGAGTCCCTGCTCACGCTGGCGAATGTCAATGTCGGCAGTTTTGGACTGTTGTTTTCTTATGTGTTGGATGGATATGTTTACGCCGAACCCTTGTACGTTTCCGGGGTGGCCATTCCCGGACAGGGCATCCATAACGTCGTGTTTGTGGCGACCGAGCATGACAGTGTTTATGCCTTTGATGCCGACAGCAATGCGGGCGCAAATGGCGGATTGTTATGGCACACCAATCTGGGAATTTCGGCTTTATGCAACAACCATGAATTTGGCGACCGGTACGGCGGCAATTACACCGACGTGGTCCCCGAAATGGGCATCACCGGCACACCCGTCATCGATCTCAATTCCGGCACGCTCTACGTGGATGTCTTCAGCCGCGAAGTCACCGCCACAACGAATTACTATCACCGGATCCACGCCCTGAACATCACCAACGGAACGGAACAACCTTACAGCCCGGTGGTTGTCGCCGCTTCGGTGCCGGGCCGGGGGGTGGACAGCTCGGGCGGGGTGGTGACCTTTAACGCCAGGCAACAATTTCAACGGCCCGCGATGACCCTGGCCGGCGGGAAACTGTTCGTCGCCTACGGCAGTTATGCGGACACCGACCCCTACCATGGCTGGGTCATTGGCTTCAACGCCACCAACCTGCTGCTGCTGACCAACTATGTCTTTAACACCACCCCCAATGCCACCACGGGTGATTTTGGCGTCAATGCCGCCGAAGGCGCGATCTGGATGGGGGGCAACGGGCTGTCTGTTGATGCCAACACCAATTTGTATTTCGAGACCGCCAACGGATCTTTCAGTGCCAACACGAACGGGGGAGATTACAGTGACAGCTTTGTCCGGCTTTCCACAACAAACAATCTCGCCGTGGCGGACTATTTCACCCCCTACAACCAGGCCAGCCTGGCCGCCGCCGACAATGATCTCGGATCCGGCGGACCGCTGTTGCTGCCCGACTCGGTCGGGAGCACGGCCCATCCCCACCTGATCGTGGGTGCGGGCAAGGAAGGGAAAATCTACCTGGTGGATCGCGACAACATGGGTCATTACAATTCCGCAAACGACAACCAGATCGTGCAGGAACTGCCCGGCGCGATCGGGGGCGTTTGGGATTCGCCAGCCTACTTCAACCATTTTATCTATTACCAGGGCAGCGGCGACGTGATGAAGTCATTTCTCATCACCAACGGTGTCATCGCCGCCGCTCCCGTATCCCAATCGGCCACCGCCTTCGGTTTTCCCGGCGCCACCCCCGCCGTCTCGGCCAACGGAACGAATGATGCGATCGTCTGGATAACCCAATCCGATGCCTATGGCAGCAGCGGGCCCGCGGTTTTGCACGCTTATAACGCCACCAACCTCGCCCAGGAGCTTTACAACAGCAGCCAGAATTTTGCGCGGGACAATCCCGGTGGCGCGGTCAAAATGACCGTGCCAACGGTGGTCAATGGCAAGGTTTATGTCGGAGCGGAATATGCCCTGTCGGTTTTTGGCAACACCCTTTTCCTCGCCACCCCCACCATCTCGCCCAACGGCGGCACGTTCACCAATTCAGTGACCGTGACCCTGTCCGATGCAACCCCGGGCGTCAGCCTCTATTACACCCTGGATGGCACCACGCCGGGCACCAATTCCATTCTCTACACCAATCCGTTTGTTTTAACGAACGGGGCCTCCGTCCAGGCCATCGCCGCCGCGCCGGGAGCGGTGAACAGCGGCGTGGCTGTCGCCAGCTTTATCAATAGTTCAGCCCTGGGTTACGGCACCGGGTTGTTGGGCCAGTATTGGACGAACACCACCGGCACGGCCTTCAGCAACGTGACGTTCAACGTTTCGCCGACGCTGGTGCGCACTGACGCCATGGTCAATTTCATGTGGACTTCCAACGGACCCGATCCGCTCATCGGTCAGGACACCTTCACGGCACGCTGGACCGGCTCGGTGCAGCCCCAATACAATGAAACTTATACCTTCTATGCCATGCACGACGACGGCGTGCGCCTGTGGGTGAACGGCCAGTTGCTGGTGGACACATGGGTCCCCGAATATCCGACCACCAACCAAGGCTCCATCACCTTGAATGCCCAGCAGCTTTACAACATCAGAATGGATTACTTCCATGGCAACGGCATCGCGCAAGCCATGCTGGCGTGGAGCAGCCCGTCCACGTTGCAGGCGATCATTCCGCAGACCCAGCTTTATCCCTATACCAACCCGCCACCCACCATCATTCTGTCCAGTCCAACCAACGGCTCCGCTTACACGGCCATGGCCAGTGTGACGATCAGCGCCAATGCCGATGCGCCTTATAATCCAGTGAGCCGGGTGGATTTTTATGCCAACAGCACCTTTATCGGCAGCGTCAGCAATGTTCCCTACGCATTGACCACCACCGGTCTGGGTGCGGGTGACTATGCCCTGACCGCCGTCGCCACCGACGCAAGCGGTTTGAGCAGCACTTCGGCCCCGGTCAACATCACCGTCACGACCGCCACCGGCCAGGCTTACGGCCTGACGAACGCGGGAACCGCCACGGCTTTCTTCAACATGCCGTCCACCTTCAATGGTTCGCTGCCGCCATTGCTTTCACAGACCGGCGTGTTCTCCAACACCCCAAGCATGACGCCGGTCAATGGCTTGATTCCTTACCAGCCGAATGTGCCTTTGTGGTCTGATGGCGCTTTGAAAATCCGTTACCTCGCCGTGCCCAACAACGGCGCGCCCTACACGCCCGACGAACAAATCTCCTTTGCGCCCACCGGCAGCTGGTCGTTCCCCGCCGGCACGGTCTTTGTCAAAACTTTCGAGTTGCTGACCAACGAAACCGATCCCACTTCCATCCTGCGCCTGGAAACCCGGTTGCTGGTGCGCGACATCAACGGGGCGGTCTATGGCGTGACCTATAAATGGCGGCCGGACAACAGCGAGGCGGATCTGCTCGCCACCAGCGCCACCCAGGATGTCGCCATCACCACCGCCACCGGCACCCGGACCCAGACCTGGTATTATCCCAGCCCGGCAGATTGCCTCACCTGCCATACCCCAGTGGCCAATTACGTCCTCGGGGTCAGCACCCGCCAGTTGAACGGGAACTTCACCTATCCGGCCTCCGGCAACACGGACAACCAGTTGCGGACGCTGAACCGCCTCGGTCTGTTGAACCCCGCCTTTGACGAAGCCACCATCACCAATTTCGAGAAACTCTCCGCGCTCACCAACCTGACCGCCTCGCTCCAGGAACGCGCCCGCTCCTACCTGGATGCCAACTGCGCCCAATGCCATCAGCCCGGCGGCACCGGCATCACTTTCGACGGACGCTATGAAACCCCGCTGGCCAGTCAGAACATCATCAATGCTCCCGTGGTGGGCAATCTGGGTTACGACAACGCCCATGTCGTCACGCCGGAGGACGTCTGGCGTTCCATCCTTTACGACCGCATAAACACGCTGGATGGAACCATCAAAATGCCCCCGCTGGCGCGCAACTTGATCGATAGCAATGCCGTGGCGGTCATGGCCGCCTGGATCAACAGTCTGCCGGGCACGCCAGCCCAGGCACCGCCCACCATCACGCCCAACGGCGGCGTCTTCTCGTCCCCGGTGACCGTCACCTTGCAGGCGCCCGACACCAACGCGACGATTTATTACACGCTGGACGCCACGCTGCCTACGACCAATTCATTTCCCTATTCCACGGCCTTCGTTCTGAACACCAACACCACCGTCACGGCCAGCGCGTTTGAAACCAACTACAACAACAGCGTAGCCGCCAGCGCCCTGTTCCTGGTGCAGCCCATCTTTTTCACCGGACCAGGCTTGTTCACCAACCAGGTGTTCCAGCTCGGGTTCTCGGGTGTGGCCGGCAGCAATTATGTGTTGCTGGCCACCACCAACTTTGTGGACTGGACCCCGCTCAGCACAAACCTGGCCGCCACCAACCTGTTTAACCTGTTTGATCCCAATGCCAGCAACTTCCCCTATCGCTTCTATCGGGTTCTGGGACAATAACCGAAGTGCTGCAGGTCCGCCCGGGGTCACGCCGAATTCACGTTGATTGAAAGGCTGGTCGTCATCGCCATCCTTGGCATCCTCACCTGGATTTGCCGTTCGACGATGCTAACAACTCAGCGGCCCCGGACTCACTGCTGCAGGTGAAAGGTGTCGGCCAGACGGATATCACGTGATGAACCGCCGATTTCAATCTTGTAGTCGCCAGCTTCGGCCACCCAGCCGGCTTTCGCCGGGTCGTAGAAGGCAAAAGCCCGTTGGTCGAGCGGGATGGAGACAGTCTTCTTTTCACCGGGTTGCAGGAAGATTTTCTTGAAGCCCTTCAGTTCCTTCGGCGGGCGCGACAGGCTGGGGTTGTCCTGATGGATGTAAAGCTCGGCCACTTCGGCGCCGGCACGCAAGCCGGTGTTGGCGATATCGAATTCGGCGCTGACAACGGAGCCGCCTTGATGGGGGACGAATTTTAAATTTGAATATTCAAACGTGGTGTAGCTCAAACCAAAACCGAACGGAAACTCGGGCTCGATGTTCTTCGCGTCGAACCAGCGGTAGCCCACCAGCAATCCTTCCTTGTAGAACAGTGTGCCGTTCGTGCCCGGATACGTGCCCAGCGCGTGCGCCGGCGAATCCTGCAGTTGCTTCGGATAGGTCACGGTCAGCTTGCCTGACGGGTTCACTTCGCCGAACAGGATCCGGGCGAGCGCGTGGCCGCCTTCTATCCCGGAATAATGCGCCTGCAACACCGCCGGCACCTGCGCCAGCCATGAGCCCAGCTCAATCGCCGGCCCCGATACCAGGACCACAATCGTCCGCGGATTGGCCTCGAACACCTTCTGAATCAATTCGTCCTGGCCGTAAGGCAGCCGCAGGTCGGTCCGGTCCCAACCCTCGTCGTCCTGATGGCGGGAATGGTTGAGGCCGGCAACGACGATCGCCACGTCCGCCTGGCGGGCCGCGGTCACGGCGCGTTCGACCAGGTTGGAGTCGTTGCTGAACCGGCTGTAACCGGCAGAATAGGTGACGTTCAATCTGCCGCCGACGAGTTGTTCAATGCCGTCGAGCGGCGTGACTTCGTACATGGTCTTGACCCCGGCGCCAAAAAAGCCCGCCGCGTTGTGGCGCACCGCATTCTCGCCAATCACCGCCACTGAGGTCAGGTTCGACACATTCAACGGCAGGGCCTGGTGGTCGTTTTTCAACAGGACCATCGATTCTTCGGCCACGCGCTGGGCGGTGGCCCGATGTTCCGGCGTGTTGAGCGCACCGGGAAGGCGCATGGGATCAAAAATGTGCGCGGCGAACATGGGGCGCAGGCTGCGCCGCACCTTGTCATCGAGCACCGACATCGGAATGGCATTGGTGCGAACGGCATCCAGAAACTGGGTGGCCAGAAAAAAGTTGGTGTAGGCTGATTGGTCCTCCGACCCGACGAGCGTGCCCATCTCCACGTCCAATCCGCCCAGGGCCGCCTCGCGCATGCTGTGCGTGCCACCCCAATCCGACATCACCAATCCGGGAAACCCCCACTCGCCCTTGAGGATTTTGTTGATGAGATAATCGTTGTAGGCGCAGTATTCGCCGCGGAGTTTGGTGTAGGCGCCCATGACCGCCCAGACGTGGGCCTCCTTGACCGCGGCCTCGAACGGCGGCAGATAAATTTCGCGGAGGACGCGCTCATCCATGTCCATGTTGATGGTTCCCCGGCCTTCCTCCTGGTTGTTGCCGGCAAAATGTTTCACGCAGGCCGCCACGTCATTTGACTGCACACCTTCGATGTAGTTCACCCCCAGGCGTGCGTTCAGGTACGGATCTTCGCCGAGATACTCGTAAATCCGCCCGCAAATCGGGGTGCGTGCAATGTCCACAATTGGCGCGAGGATGATGTCCTTGTTGCGCGCCCGCGACTCCTGCCCAATGACGTCACCAAAGGCCATCGCCAGATCCACATTCCAAGTGGAACCCAGGGCGCTCAACGCCGGCATCCAGGTCGCATAATCGTCGGTGTGTCCGGAAGCGTTCCACGAATAGGGCCCGACATCTTCGCGCACGCCATGCGGACCGTCGTCAATCCAGCGCCGCGGAATGCCCAGCCGCGGCACGGCGGCGGTGGAGAATTTCGAATCGGCATGCACCTGGGCGATCTTCTCCTCCAACGTCATGCGTCCGAGCAGGTCATTGACCCGCTTCTCGACGGGCTGATTGGTATCGAGATAGAGCGGTGTTTGCCCGACCGGCGGAACAGGCTTGTCCTCGGCGCGAAGGCAGGCAGTTCCCAGCCCCAGCAATATCAAGCCCAGAACAACCGGTGAGTGACGGAGGGTATAGGCGACGAATTTCATGGTTCTTATTCCAAAATGATTTGATCAGACTGGTGCCATCCCATCATTCAAACTTCATCTTCATTTCTTTGCCGAGGTAGGTGGCGGTTTGATCCGCCTTCGGGGTGAATGAAAAACCGGCCGGCTTCTCCCGGGTCACCAGCACCACGTTGAAGGTGCGTTTAGCCAGCATGCCGGGGAACTTCCCTTCGCGCTTGCCGATGGTCAATGTCTTGGCGGCGTTGTCCCAACCGAATGGAATGCGCGCAAAAGCGCCTTTCTCGTAGCCGTAGGTCAAACCATCGTCCTCGTAAAGTGTGAATGCTCCATTTGCACCCGCATAAACGTACAACGTAATCGGATCGGCTGGTTTCTCCCCGGTGTATTGCAGGTCAGGACCGCACGGAATGATGGATCCGGCGCGGACGAACAGCGGCATCGAGTCGTAGGGCGCTGCCACGTCAGCCGTCTGGCCGCCCGCCGTGTTCGTGCCCGTCCAGAAATCATACCAGTCACCGGTGGTCGCCGGCAGATAAACGTTGCGGCTGCGCGCCTGATAGGTGGTGACCGGCGCGACCAGAAATGCCGGGCCGAACATGTATTCATCAACCAGTTCGCGCGCCGTCGCATCGCCGGGAAAATCCATGACCAGCGGCCGCATCATGGTGGCGGCGTCCTGTGTCGTCGCGCCGGCGAGCGAATAAACGTAGGGCAGCAGGCGGTAACGCAGGCGGTCAAATTTGACGATGGTCTGGTAGGCGGGGTGGTTGGCGCCGCCAAACGCCCACGGCTCGCGCGGCTTCAGTTCGCCGTGCAACCGCGTCAACGGACAGAAGGTCCCGAACTGGAACCAGCGGGTGTTCAGTTCGCGAAATTCCTCGGCGTTCTCCGGCGTCGGATTTTCCGTCGAGAATTTCTGTTCCATCGTGTAACCGCCGATGTCCATGGTCCAATACGGCATGCCGGAAACGCAGAAGCCCAGGCCGGCGGGAATTTGCTTGGCCAGCGCGGACCACGTGGCCGTCGTGTCGCCGGACCACGTGACCGTGCCGTAACGTTGGATGCCGGCGAAACCTGAGCGGGTGAGGATGAACACGCGCTGGTCGGGTTTCGCGCTGCGCTGGCCCTCGTAAATGCCCCGGCTGTTCATCAAGGCCCAGCCATTCATCACCCGCGACGCGGTGCCCATCGCCGTGGGGTTCATGTGGATGCGCTGCCCTTCCAGGGTGGGAGGCGAGGCCGTCAGGTCGGGTTCGCTCGCATCCATCCACCAGGCATCAATGCCCTTGTCAAACAACGCCGGCTTGATCTGGTCCCAAAAGAGCTTGCGGGCGGCCGGATTGAACGCATCGTAAAAGGTGTACGGATAGTTGATCCAGTCGATTAGGTTCTCCTTGAGATTCGGCTGATACAAAAATCCAGCTTTGTTCATCGCGTCAAAGTTCGCCGTGCCGGTGTAAAATTTGCCCCATACCGAAATCATCACGTGCGCGTGCAGGTCATGCAGGGCTTTGATCCAGGCATCCGGATCGGGAAAACGAGTGGGGTCGAATTCGTGCGACCCCCAGGCATCAGGACGCCAGTATTGCCAGTCCTGCACGATGTTGTCTAAGGGAATGGCACGCCGGCGAAACTCGTTCACCACGTCGAGGCTTTGCGTCGACGTCTCGTAACGCTGGCGCGACTGCCACAGGCCGAAGGCCCACTCCGGCATCATCGATGCCTGCCCGGTCAGCTGGCGGAAGCCGGCGACGACCGTGTCGAGCGCCGGGCCGTACACAAAATAATAATCCTCCCCGTCGGCAACCTCGGACCACAACGACGTGTTGTCATCGGCGGCGGGTGTCTTCCAGGTCAATTGCATCGTGCTTGATTCGTCACCGCCAAATTCGAGTTTGACGGCGTAATGATGGCCGGCTTCCAACCGGACTTTGATCTGATCGTTGTCCGTCAACCAGCCCTGCCGCCAATGGCTGATGACCAGCTTGCCATCCAGCCACATCCGGATGCGGCCGTTCGAGTAGGTTTTAAGTTGATAATCCCCCGTCGTGGGCGGGACGAGTTCGCCAACCCAGCG
>Ga0181522_10000562_pt1 | contig 27111 bp, 24 predicted proteins | sample PEATcosm2014_Bin_27_FD_121103 | JGI IMG/M metagenome (GOLD analysis project Ga0181522, IMG submission 121103) | Peatland microbial communities from MTU Mesocosm Facility, Houghton, MI, USA - PEATcosm2014_Bin05_10_metaG | ecosystem: Environmental > Terrestrial > Soil > Wetlands > Peat | place...
GAGGAAACCGGCGCCCGGCACCGCGGGCTGTTCATAGACCGGCAGCTCGGGTGGAGCGACGTTGATCGATACGCCGATACCGATCTGGGCCAGGGCCGGCGGGCTCATCAGCAGTGCCGGAGCGAGCGACAGGCCAGCCAATAGAAATACGAGGCGGAAACGCATGAGAACCTCCGTGTTCGGGAGACATCGTCGGGTTGGAGCTGGCGCGGATGCTGCGCCGCAAACAAGTACGCGTCTGTCGGACAGACGCGCATCGCATGGGCGTGGATGACCGCACCGCCGCCGCTGCGGTTCGCGAGCGCCGGACTTGCGGGTCTTAGCGTTGGCGTATCTTGCTGAGCAGCCTCAGGATTTCCATGTAGAGCCACACCAGCGTGACGAGCAGCCCGAAGGCGCCGTACCACTCCATGTAGCGCGGGGCACCCTGGTTGACGCCCGTCTCGATGAGGTCGAAATCGAGCACCAGGTTCAGCGACGCGAAACCGACGATGACCAGCGAGATACCGATGCTCAGCGGTGAGGCATCGTTCATAAAGGGCGTGGCGACGTGGAACAGGCCCAGCACCATCGTTACCAGGTAGAACAGGGCAATGGCCAGGGTGCCGCCGATGACGATGGCCTTGAAGCGTGCCGTGGCCTGGATCAGACGGGCCTTGTAGGCGATCAGCAGTGCGGCAAGCACGCCGAAGGTCAGCGCAGTGGCCTGGATGGCGATACCCGGATACTTGCGCTCGAGAATGGCTGACAGGCCGCCCAGCACCAGTCCTTCCAGCGCGGCGTACGGCAACACCAGGTAGGGCGCCGTGGTGGGTCGAAAGCTGATGATCAGCGCCGCCACCAGTCCGCCGATAAGCCCGACGATCATCGGTGCCGCGACCACGGCCGGATCGCCCGAGTCCATGAACTGTGACCAGGGATAGAGCGCCGCGGCCATCAGCACGATCAGCGCCAGGAACGACTTGTTGATCGTCCCCTGCAGCGTCATGCGCTCGGATTCCAGCGCGGGGCGCGGCAAGCCGTTGAAAGTGCGGTCGTTGAGGCCGGGGTTGCCGGACTTGACGTTCATCAGATCATTCGCCATGACAGAAAGCTCCTCAATTAATCGATCAGCCGGGCTCAACCGCGTTGTTGCTGTCTTTGTCCCGCTCGATCAGTGCGTAGGCGTTGTGGTTGTGAATGGATTCGAAATTCTCGCTCTCCACGACGTAGGCGGCGACGCGCGCTTCTTCGTTCAGGCGCAGCGCCACATCGCGCACCATGTCCTCGACGAATTTCGGATTGTCGTAGGCACGCTCGGTCACGTACTTCTCATCGGGCCGCTTGAGTATGCCCCAGAGCTCGCACGAGGCCTCGCTCTCGGCCATGTCGATCAATTCCTCGATCCACATGTGTTCGCGCAGCCGCGTGCGGATGCTGATGTGGGAGCGCTGATTGTGCGCGCCGTAGTCGGAGATGTTCTTCGAGCACGGGCACAGGCTGGTCACCGGCACCACGACCTTGATCCACATGCGGGCCTCGCCGTGACAGATCTCGCCGATCAGGGAGGCCTGGTAATCCATGAAGCTTTCGACACCCGTGACCGGCGCGCGTTTCATGACGAAGTACGGAAACGTCATCTCAATGTGACCGGCCTCGGCATTGAGCCGGGTGGTCATTTCGGTGAGCATCTGCTGGAAGGAATCGACCGAGATCTCGCGTTCGCGGTGCAATATCTCCACGAAGCGCGACATGTGCGTGCCCTTGAAGTTGTGCGGCAGGTTCACGTACATGTTGAAGGTCGCAATCGTGTGCTGCTCGCCGGCCGAGCGATCCTTGACCTTGACCGGATGGCGGATCTCCTTGATGCCCACCCGGTTGATGGGCAAACGCCGGGTGTCCGCGCGGGACTGTACGTCCTCGACGGAAATGATGGTTGCGCCCCGCGGCTGTACGGCCGTACTCATGGTATCCCTGCTCCTGCGGCTAATTTGGAGGCGGCGCGGGCCGGCTTCAAGGCCGGGACCTCGGCGCGCCAACGATCGATGGCGGCGGCGATGCTGACCGGGTCGAGACCCGCGGCAGCCAGGCAGTCGTCGCGGCTGCCATGTTCGGTAAAGCGGTCCGGAATGCCGATGTGCAGGCGCGGAATGGACAGGCCCGCGGCGTCCAGCGCCTCGGCGCAGGCGCTGCCGGCGCCGCCGGCAATGGTATTTTCCTCGAGCGTGACGATGCCCGCATGGGTGGTGGCGATCGTGCGCAGCATCTCCAGGTCGAGCGGTTTGACGAAGCGCATGTTCACCACCGTGGCGTCCAGCCGTTCGCCCAGCCACAGGGCAGGCCCCAGCATGGAACCGAACGCCAGCAGCGCGAGCCCGCTTTGGCCGCGGCGCCGCAGGTCCGCGGTGCCCAGGGGTATGAGGGTGAATTCCTGGGCGATCGCCGCGCCGGGACCCACGCCGCGCGGGTATCGGACCGCCGCCGGCGCATCCCACTGCGTGGCCGAGTAGAGCATCTGGCGGCATTCGTTCTCATCCCCGGGCGCCATGACGATCATGTTGGGAATGCAGCGCAGGTAGGTGAGGTCGTAGCTGCCGTGGTGGGTGGCGCCATCGCTGCCGACGAAGCCGGCGCGATCGATCGCGAACAGCACCGGCAGGTTCTGCAGCGCGACATCGTGAATGAGCTGGTCGTAGCCGCGCTGCAGGAAGGTCGAGTAGATCGCCACCACCGGACGCATGCCCTCGGCAGCCAGGCCTGCCGCGAAGGTCACGGCGTGCTGTTCGGCGATGGCGACATCGAAGTAGCGGTCCGGAAAACGGCGCGAAAATTCGATCAGCGCCGAGCCTTCGCGCATCGCCGGGGTGATGCCGACGATGCGCGGATCGCGTTCTGCGATGTCACACAGCCACTGGCCAAAGACCTGAGAGTAGCTCGGAGTCGAGGGTTTTTCCTTGCGGATGGTACCGCTGACCGGATCGAACGGGCCGGGGCCATGCCAGGTGATCGGATCGGCCTCGGCCGGGGCATAACCCTTGCCCTTGGCCGTTACCACGTGCAGCAGCCTCGGGCCGTGAGCCGCGTGCATGGTGCGCAGCGCGCGCAGCAGGGCCTTCATGTCGTGGCCATCGATCGGCCCGACATAGTTGAAACCCATTTCCTCGAACAGCGTGCCCGGCAGCATCATCCCCTTGACGTGTTCTTCGGAGCGGCGTGCCAGGCGCAGCATGGTGGGCATCTGCCGCAGTGCGCGGCGGCCGCTTTCGCGCAGTTGCGCGTACAGCGGACCGGAGATGACCCGCGCCAGGTAGTTCGACAGCGCGCCGACATTCTCGGAGATCGACATGTCGTTGTCGTTGAGCACCACCAGCAGGTCGACCGGCAGGCTGCCGGCGTGATTGAGTGCTTCGAAGGCCATGCCGGCGCTCATGGCGCCATCGCCGATGACCGCAACCGCGCGACGGCCGGTGCCCTGGCGCGCCGCCGCGATCGCCATGCCCAGGGCCGCACCGATGGAGGTGCTCGAGTGACCGACGCCGAAGGCGTCATACGGGCTTTCGGTCCGCACCGGGAAGGGCGCCAGGCCCTTGTGCTGCTTGATGGTGTGCAGGCGGTCGCGGCGGCCGGTCAGGACCTTGTGCGGATAGGCCTGGTGGCCCACGTCCCAGACCAGGCGGTCCTCGGGGGTGTTGAAGACATAATGCAGCGCAATGGTGAGCTCGACCGTGCCCAGGCCTGCGGCAAAGTGGCCGCCGCGGGTGCTGACGGTTTGAATCAGAAACTCGCGCAGCTCCGAGGCCAGGGCGACCAGCTTGCTTTCCGGAAGGGCCCGCAGATCCGACGGGGTTTCGAGGGTACCCAGGATCGGGTACTCGGGGGGAGGCTCTGACATGCTGCTACCGGCTTACTCCGCGGAGTCCGGCTCAGCGCCGGCTAGGGGTTCAAATTCTTCCATGACGATGCTCTCGCCGCGTTGCAGCAGCACCTGCACCTTCTGTTGTGCGGCGCTCAGGGCGCCCTGGCATTCGCGTGTCAGGCGCACACCCTGCTCGAAGCTGGCCAATGCCGCATCGAGCGGCAGATCCCCCGATTCCAGTTGTGCGACCAGCGCCTCGAGCTGCGCGAGGGACTGCTCGAAGTTCGGTGGCGGAATAATAGAGGTTTCGGGCGCTTCCGGCTTACCTGCCATCCATCCACACTAGCACAACCTTCGCGGCCCCCGAACCTGCGCCGGACCCGTTGACGGGCACCTGCAATGCGCATAGATTGCGCCGCATTAGAATCAGTCTAAACTCTTTCACCCCGTGGAGGTAGCTGCCATGAAATTGAATGGATCCAAGACCGAGAAAAACCTCAAGGACGCCTTCGCCGGCGAGTCGCAGGCGAACCGTCGCTATCTGTATTTCGCAGCCAAGGCCGATGTCGAAGGATTCAACGACGTCTCGGCGGTGTTTCGCTCCACGGCAGAAGGCGAGACCGGCCATGCTCACGGCCATCTGGAGTATCTCGAGGCCGTCGGCGACCCGGCTACCGGATTGCCCATCGGCGAGACCAAGCTCAACCTGAAAGCCGCCATCGCGGGCGAGACCCACGAGTACTCGGATATGTACCCGGGCATGGCCAAACAGGCGCGCGAGGAAGGCTTCGGCGAGATCGCCGATTGGTTCGAGACGCTGGCGAAGGCCGAGCGCTCGCACGCCAATCGCTTCCAGAAGGCGCTGGACAGCCTCTAACTGACACGCCACTCCGACCCGCAAGTGGCCGGCGCATCGAAGGACGGGGGCCGCGAAGGCAGCCTCGAGGCCCCCGTCCGTCATTCGCTCAACTGGCGCGACCCGGCCTTCTACGACGGGGCGGCGCTGGAGAAGGAGCTGACCCGGGTCTTTGATATCTGCCACGGCTGCCGCCGCTGCTTCAGCCTCTGCAATTCCTTCCCGACTCTGTTCAACGCCATCGACGAGTCATCGACGATGGAGCTCGATGGTGTCGACAAGTCGGTGTACTGGAAGGTCATCGAGCACTGTTATCTGTGCGACATGTGCTACATGACCAAGTGTCCCTACGTTCCGCCGCATCCCTGGAACGTGGACTTCCCGCATCTGATGCTGCGCGCCAAGGCCGTGAAGGCCTCGAGGGGCGAGCTCACGCTGGGCGAACGGATCCTGAGCTCCACCGACGCGGTGGGCCGCATCGCGGGCATTCCAGTCGTGGCCGAGATCGTCAATGCGGCCAATCGCTTCAAGCCTGCACGCCAGCTGCTGGATGCGACCCTGGGCGTGGATCCGCGCGCGCCGCTGCCGCAGTTTCATTCAAGATCCGCGCGCTCGCGCCTCAAGCACCGCCTGCGCACGGATCTGCCAATCAAGCCAAGCGAGCAGACGCGCGGCCAGGTGGCGCTGTTTACCACCTGCTATGGCAACCGCAACGAGCCGCAACTGGCGCAGGACCTGGCCGCGGTGTTCGAGCACAACGGTATCGCCGTGACGCTGCTGCAGCAGGAGCGCTGCTGCGGCATGCCCAAACTCGAGCTCGGCGATCTGAAGTCGGTCGAGCAGTTCATGCAGACCAATGTCCCCGAGCTGGTGCGCCTCATCGAGGCCGGGTACGACGTGGTGGCGCCGATTCCATCGTGTGTACTCATGTTCAAGCAGGAGCTGCCGCTGATGTTTGCCGGGGATGCCCAGGTGCAGCACGTTGCCAAGAGCATCTTCGATCCCTTCGAGTACCTGATGCTGCGGCATAAGGCCGGCCTGCTGCGCACCGATTTCAGCGGCCGCCTCGGCAAGATCAGCTACCACGTGCCCTGCCACCTGCGGGTGCAGAACATTGGTCTGAAGACACGCGACGTGCTGCGGCTGGTGCCGGACACGACCGTCGAGGTGATCGAGCGCTGTTCGGGCCACAATGGCACCTACGGCGTCAAAAGCGCCTATCGTGATGCCTCGATGAAGATTGCACGCCCGGTCATCGAGCGCGTGCAGAATTCGGACGCGGATTATTACGCCAGCGACTGTCCCATGGCCGGCCATCAGATCGAGAGCGGCCTCTCGCCGGCGCGCGAGCCGACCCATCCGATGAAGCTGCTGCGCATCGCGTACGGCATTTGACGACGCACCGGTTATGCAGAAACTGACTCCCGCTGATCTGATGCCGCTCGAGCAGTACGCACGCGAGCGGCCCTCGCTGCGCGCGCACATGATCGAGCACCGCCGCCGCCGGCAGCTGCAGTTGGGCGGCAACTGCAGCTGGAGCTTTGAAGATCGCCGGACCGTGCAGTACCAGATCCAGGAGATGCTGCGGGCCGAGCGCATCTTCGAGCCGGCGGGCATCGCCGAGGAGCTGGAGGTCTACAATACGCTGGTGCCGGACGGCAGCAATCTGAAGGCGACGCTGCTGATCGAATATCCCGATGCGGTCGAGCGCGCGCAGCGCCTGAGCGAGCTGCGCGGTTTCGAACGGCATTGCTGGATGCGCGTCGAGGGCTTCGATGCGGTGTACGGCATCGCCGATGAAGACCTGGAGCGGGAAAACGACACCAAGACCTCGGCCGTGCATTTTTTGCGATTCGAATTCACCGCGCCGATGATCGACCGTCTCAGGACCGGCGGGGAGTTGTCGGCCGGCGTGGATCTTCCCAGTTACAGCCATAGCGCCGAGCCGGTGCCCGAGACGCTGCGGCGTGCATTGCTGGACGACTTTAGTTAGCGCGACGGTGCTGCTCTGCGAGGCTCTGCCCGCCTCACTGGCGCCTTGAAAGCCTCGCTGGCGGCCCCATCCACTGCGCATGAGCGAGTCACTGCACGCCGTCTGTCCGCACTGCGATGCCACCAATCGGCTGGCACCTGCCCGTCTGACCGAGGCGCCCAAGTGCGGCCAATGCCACGCGTCCTTATTCGATGCGCACCCGGTGGAACTGACCACCGCGAAATTCCGCACCCATGTACAACGCAACGACATCCCGCTGCTGGTGGACTTCTGGGCACCCTGGTGCGGTCCGTGCCGGGTCATGGGGCCCCAGTTTGCCGAGGCAGCAGCCAGGCTCGAACCGCGCGTGCGCCTGGCCAAGGTCAATACCGAGGCCGAGCAGACGCTCGCCGGCGAGTTTGCGATCCGCAGCATCCCGACCATGATTCTTTTCAAGGGCGGCCGCGAGATCGCGCGCCAGAGCGGCAGCCTCGGCGCAGCCGACATCGTGCGCTGGACGCAGAGCCGGCTTACTCCGGCACAGTAACGAAAATCACCGAGGCGGGCTTCGAAGTCGAGGGATGCAGGGGCTCGAGCAATTCGATGAGGCGCAGCCGGTGCCGCCCGAACAGGGCCACCCAGCTCGCCAGCGTGCGGAAATACCAGGGTGCCGGATCGGTAAACGCCGCGTCGAATCCCTGCCACGAGCCCGCCCGCCAGCCGTCGCGGTACGGCTCCTCGCCGCAGGCGATGACCGGGTGCAAGGTCTGAATCACCAACGCACCCCGCGGCGTGAGCAGTCCCGGCACTGCCTGCAGCAGGCCGTCCACCGATTCTTTGCCGATGAGCGAGAAGTTGCAGACCAGCAGGTCGGCGCGCACGGGAATGGCACCGGCTGCGATCTCTTCATAAGAGGCCACGCGAAACTCCCCGCCGCCTGCGGCCTGCGCCTGTTCGATGAGCGCGGGCACGGCATCCAGCCCGAGCACGCGAATGCCGCGCTGGCTAAGTGTGCGCGCCAGCCAGCCCTCGCCGCAGCCGATGTCGATGACGGTGGACGCTGCGCGGCTTACGATCGTATCGGCGATGGCCTGATCGGTGACGAGTCGGCGGCTCTCGATCTGATGCCCGCGCACGGCGCTGGTCCAGGCGGCCGCGTTGGTGTGCCAGCTCGCAATGATCCGCTGGTCGTCGGATGGCATGGGTTCACTCATGGCTGGCCGCGGTATTCTCGTGGAAAAATAGGGACGTTGATGCTAAACCTACGCTGGCTGACACGTTCGGCAATCTGAAGGGGCAATCTGAAAAGGGGATGTGTTCGTGCCATCGTTCGATGCCGTTTCCAAAGTCGATTCGCATGAGCTCACCAACGCCGTGGACCAGGCGAGCCGGGAACTTGAAAAGCGCTATGACCTGCGCGGCACGGGCGCCCGATTCGAGCTCGCCGATATGACCATCACACAGTTTGCGGCCAGCGAATACCAGCTGGAGCAGACCCTGGAAATCCTGCGGCTGCGCGCCGCGGCGCGCAGCATCGATCCGCGCTGTCTCGAGGTCGGCGACGCGCAAGTGAATCTGGCCGGGGCGCGCCGCGCCATCACGGTCAAGCAGGGCATCGAACAGGTGCTCGCCAAGAAACTGGTGGCGGAGCTCAAGGCTGCCAAGCTCAAGGTGGACGCCCAGATCCAGGGCGATAAGCTGCGTGTGATTGGCAAAAAGCGTGACGATCTGCAGCTCGCGATGGCGCTGCTGCGCAAGGCCTCGACCGAGTTGCCGCTGCAGTTCGAGAATTTTCGCGATTGATGAAATTGCCTGGCCGCCCCGGGTAAACTGCGCGACCTCATGGAGACCAGAGCATGTTCAACGCCAAACCACCCGGACGTGTGCGCCTGCTTGCGCGGACGTTGGCCGGAATCTGCGTGCTGACGGGACACGGTATGGCGGCTAAGGCAACTGAGGTGGATAGCGTGACCCCGCCACTGGGGTCGGGCATCGATACGCAGTACATCGACCACACGGTACGCCCGCAGGATGACTTCTTTCGCTACGTCAATGGCGTCTGGCTCGACCATACCGAGATCCCGGCGGACAAGGGGCGTTACGGCAGCTTCGACAAGCTCAATGACGACGCGCTCGAGCACCTGCGCGGGCTGATAGAGCAACTGCATGCCGGCGTGGATGCCGCGGATCCCGACCAGCAGAAGATCATCGATCTCTATGACAGCTTCATGGACGAGGCCGCCCTGGAGCGGCTCGATATCACGCCGCTCGCGGCCGAGTTCGCGCGCATCGCGGCGCTCAAGAGCAAGCGGGAAATCCCGGCGCTGATCGCGCACCTGAACCGCATCGGAGGCGGCGCTCCGTATGCGCCTTCCGTTCACCAGGACGCGCGCGATGCCACCAAATACTGTTTCGATCTCTCGCAAGCCGGATTGGGGCTGCCCGATCGCGATTACTACCTGCAGGACGATGAGCACCTGAAGCAGGCGCGCACCAAATACCGTGAACATGTGGAGGCGATGCTGCGCCTGGCGGGCGATCACGATGCGGCACACGAGGCCGACACCATCCTGGCGCTGGAGACCGCGCTGGCGAAGATCCAATGGACCAAGGTTGAGAATCGCGACCCGGTCAAGACCTACAACCCGGTCAAGCTCAAGGAACTCGACACCCTGGCGCCCGGCTACGACTGGAAGAGCTACCTGTCCGGAACCGGCGTCACCGGCAAGATCGACTATGTCGTCATCAGCCAGCCCAGCTACATCACCGCCTTCAATGCGCTGATCGAGAGCACGCCGCTGCCGGTATGGCGCTCGTATTTCCGCTGGCGGTTGCTCAGCAGTTTCGCGCCCCTGCTGAGCAGGAAGTACGTGGACGAGGCTTTCGCCTTCTACGGCACGGCGCTGCGCGGCATCGCCCAGAATCGGCCGCGATGGAAGCGTGGCGTGGGACTGGTCGATGGCGCCATCGGTGAGGGCCTCGGCCGTCTCTATGTCGCGCAGTACTTTCCGCCCGAATCCAAGCGGCGCATGGACGAACTCGTGGGCAATCTGCTGGCCGCCTATCGCGCCGAAATCCAGAACCTCGAGTGGATGGGGCCCGAGACGCGCCAGAAGGCGCTGGATAAGCTGGCACGCTTCACCACCAAGATCGGCTACCCAGAGAAGTGGCGCGATTACAGCAAGCTGAAGATCGTCCGCGGCGATCTGGTTGGCAACGTGGTGCGCTCGAACCAGTTCGACTTCAACCGCGATATCGCCAAGCTCGGCGAGCCCATCGATCGGGGCGAATGGCACATGACGCCCCAGACCGTGAACGCCTACTACAACCCCGAGATGAATGAGATCGTCTTTCCGGCTGCCATCCTGCATCCGCCGTTTTTCAATCCGGCGGCCGACGATGCGGTCAACTATGGCGGCATCGGCGGTGTGATCGGCCACGAGATCAGCCATGGATTCGACGATCAGGGCAGCCAGTACGATGGCCTCGGCAACCTGCTCAATCCGCCCGGCTGGTTCACCCCGGAAGATCTGCAGCGCTTCAAGTCGCGCACGCACGCGCTGGTGGAGCAGTATTCGGCGTACTCACCGGTGCCGGGATTCCCGATCAACGGCGAGCTGACGCTCGGCGAGAACATCGCCGACAACTCCGGCATTGCGATCGCGTACAAGGCTTATCGGCTCTCACTGGGCGGCAAGGAAGCCCCCGTCATCGACGGGCTCACGGGAGATCAGCGTTTCTACATGGGATGGGCGCAGGTCTGGCGTTCCAAGACACGCGACAACGAGGCCATCGTGCGCATCAAATCTGATCCGCATTCGCCGGCTCAATTCCGCGGCGAACTGCCGGAAAAGAATCAGGCCGGTTTCTACCAGGCCTTCGGCGTCAAAGAGGGCGACAAGATGTACCTGCCGCCCGATCAGCGCGTCACGCTCTGGTAACGGTAAGCAGTGGCCGAATCCTATAACGCCTCGGATATCGAGGTACTCAGCGGCCTGGACCCGGTGCGGCGGCGCCCGGGTATGTACACCGACACCACGCGGCCCAACCACCTGGCGCATGAGGTCATCGACAACAGCGTCGATGAGGCGATCGCCGGCTATGCCAAATCCATCAAGGTGACGCTGTACAAGGACCAGTCTTTCGAGGTGGCGGATGACGGCCGCGGCATGCCCGTGGATATCCATCCGCAGGAGAAAGTCAGCGGCGTTGAGCTGATCCTCACGCGCCTGCATGCGGGCGGCAAATTCACCGAAGGCTCGTACAAATTCTCCGGCGGCCTGCATGGTGTGGGCGTCTCGGTGGTCAACGCGCTCTCGAAACATCTTGAATGTTGGGTGCGGCGTAACGGCAAGGAATACAACATCGGCTTTCGCGACGGCCGGGTGCACTCCAAGCTGGAGGTCATCGGCACTGTGGGCGCGCGCAACACCGGCACCACCGTGCGATTCTGGCCGGACCCGAAGTTCTTCGATTCCGATCGTTTCTCGGTGCCCGACCTCAAGCGCGTGCTCAAGGCCAAGGCCGTGCTGTGCCCCGGACTGCGCGTGAGCTTCACCAACGAGCAAACCGGCGAGAAGGATGAGTGGTTCTACACCGGCGACCTGGGCGCCTACCTGGTCGAACAGCTGGACAAAGCCGAGCGGCTGCCGCAGGAGCCAATCACCGGCACACACACCACCGAGCAGGATGCGGTGGACTGGGCGCTGGTGTGGTCGAGCGATGCCGAGCACCTGATCGCTGAAAGCTATGTAAATCTGATTCCCACCAGCGGCGGCGGCACGCACGTCAATGGGCTGCGTGCCGGCGTGGTCGCCGCGGTGCGCGAGTTCTGCGAATTCAGGAACCTGCTGCCGCGCGGTATCAAGCTCACGGCCGAGGATATTTGGGACCGCGCCTGCTTCGTACTGTCCATCAAGATTCGCGATCCCCAGTTCGCCGGCCAGCTCAAGGAAAAGCTCAGTACGCGCGAGGCTGCGGCGCTGGTCGAGACGCATGCGCGCGATGCCGCGGCGCTGTGGCTCAACCAGCATCCGGACGCGGGCGAGCGCATCGCGCAATTTGCCATCGAGAATGCGCAGGAGCGTCTCAAGGCGGCCGCCCGCGTGGTGCGCAAGCGCGCCGTCAATGGACCTGCACTGCCCGGCAAATTGGCCGACTGCAGTTGCCAGGACCCGGCACGCTCGGAACTGTTCCTGGTCGAAGGTGATTCGGCGGGTGGCTCAGCCAAGCAGGCACGCGACCGCGAGTTCCAGGCCATCATGCCGTTGCGCGGCAAGATCCTGAACACCTGGGAGCTTGAGCCCGGCGAGATCGGTTCCTCGCAGGAAGTGCACGACATCAGCGTGGCCCTCGGCGTGGATCCCGGCGTCAGCGATCTTTCGCAGCTGCGCTATCACAAGGTCTGCATCCTCGCGGATGCGGATTCGGACGGGCAGCACATCGCGACGCTGCTGTGCGCACTGTTTCTGAGGCACTTCCGTCCGCTGGTGCAGAACGGCCACGTGCACGTGGCAATGCCGCCGCTGTATCGCATCGATGCTGGCAAGCAGGTGCTGTACGCGCTCGACGACGCCGAACGGGATGCCACCCTGGAACGCATCAAGTCCGAGCACGCGCGCACCAAGCCGGTGGTGACGCGTTTCAAGGGACTGGGTGAGATGAATCCATCGCAATTGCGCGAGACCACGATCGATCCGCGCACGCGCCGCCTGGTGCAGCTCACCATCGAGTCGAAGGACCAGACCGATCGGCTGATGGACATGCTGCTGGCCAAGAAGCGCGCCGGCGACCGGCGCGACTGGCTGGAGCGCAACGGCAACCAGGCTGAAGTGGTGGGCTGATGGCCGAGTCGAAACCCAATTTCGACGGCGTCGAAAAACGCCCGCTGGGCGTTTTCACCGAGAAGGCCTACCTCGACTATTCGATGTACGTCATCCTCGATCGCGCGCTGCCGGCGCTCGGCGACGGACTCAAGCCCGTGCAGCGGCGCATCACCTACGCCATGAGCGAGCTGGGACTGTCGGCTGCTTCCAAGCACAAGAAATCCGCGCGCACGGTTGGCGATGTGATCGGCAAGTTCCATCCGCATGGCGACTCGGCCTGCTACGAAGCCATGGTGCACATGGCGCAGGATTTCTCGTACCGCTATCCGATCGTCGACGGCCAGGGCAACTGGGGATCTTCGGACGATCCGAAGTCCTTCGCCGCCATGCGCTATACCGAATCGCGATTGACGCGCTATGCCGAGCTGCTGCTGGAGGAGCTCGAACACGGCACCGTCGACTGGGCGCCGAACTTCGACGGCACTATGGAAGAGCCGTTGATGCTGCCGGCGCGACTGCCGAACCTGCTGCTCAACGGAACCTCAGGTATAGCGGTCGGCATGGCGACCGACATCCCGCCGCACAACCTGCGCGAAGTGGCCGCAGCCTGCGTGCACCTGCTCGAGGACCCCGAGGCCACCACGCGCGCGCTGCTCAAGCACATCAAGGGTCCGGATCTGCCCACGGGCGCGGAGATCATCTCGCCGCGCGCAGACCTGATCGCTTTCTACGAGAGCGGCACGGGCAGCTTCAAAGCGCGCGCCGTCTACGAGATCGAGGAGGAGAGCGGACACATCATCATCACGCAGCTGCCCTTCCAGGTATCGGGCAGCCGCATACAGGAGCAGGTTGCGCAACAGATCCGCGACAAGAAGCTGCCGATGGTCGATGACGTGCGCGACGAGTCGGATCACGAGAATCCGACGCGCATCGTCATCGAACCGCGTTCCAATCGCGTCGATGTGGTGCAGCTGATGACGCACCTGTTTGCGACCACGGATCTGGAGCGCAATTACCGCGTCAATCTCAACGTCATTGCCATCGATGGCCGCCCGCGCGTCATGGGGCTGAAGGCGCTGCTGACCGAGTGGCTCGAGTTCCGGCAGAACACCGTGCGCCGCCGGTTGCAGCACCGTCTCGACAAGGTCTCGCGCCGCCTGCACATCCTCGATGGGCTGCTGATCGCCTACCTCAATCTCGATGAGGTCATCCGCATCATCCGCCGGGAGGAGGAACCCAAGCCGGTGCTCATCAAGCGATTCAAGCTGTCGGATGAGCAGGCCGAGTCCATCCTCGAGACCAAGTTGCGGCACCTGGCGAAACTCGAGGAAATGAAAATCCGCGAGGAACAGAAGGCGCTGGCGGACGAGCGCGGCAAGCTCGAAGCCATCCTCGCCAGCAAGGTCAAGCTGCGCAACCTGGTGCGTGATGAGATCACCGCCGATGCGGCTGAATTCGGTGATGACCGCCGCACGAAGATCGTCGAGCGCGCGGCCGCACAGGCCATCGAGGAAACCGAGCTGCTGGCGAACGAGCCGGTAACCGTAGTGCTCTCCACGGGCGGCTGGGTCCGCTCGGCCAAGGGCCACGAACTGGATCCGCGTACGCTCTCGTACAAGACCGGTGACGCCTTTCAGGCCGCGGCGCGCGGCCGAAGCACACAGCTGGCCGTGTTCATCGACAGCACCGGTCGTTCCTACAGCCTGCCGGCTCATACGCTGCCCTCGGCGCGCGGGCAGGGCGAGCCGCTGTCCGGCAAGCTCGACCCGCCCGATGGCGCGCGCTTCGCGGGGGTGGCGATTGGCGACCCGGAAGACCTCTGGTTGCTGGTGAGCGATGCAGCCTACGGGTTCACCGTGCGACTGAAGGAATTGCACTCGCGCAATCGCGCCGGCAAGGCATTGTTCAAGCTCACCGAGGGCGCGCTGGTGCTGCCACCCATGCCGGTGCCATTGATCGAGGGCCAACCCGCGCCCGACGCGCGCGTGGCGCTGGTCAACTCCGAGGGTCGCCTGCTGGTATTTCCCGCCGCGGAGGTCCCCGAGCTGCCGCGCGGCAAGGGTAACAAGCTGTTCGGCATTCCCACCAAGAAGGCGCAGTCTCGCGAGGAGACACTCATTGCCATGACGGTGCTCGGCGCCGGCCAGTCGCTGGCCGTGTTCTCGGGCGAGCGGCAGATGACCCTCACGGGCAACGATCTGAAGGACTATTTGGGTGCGCGCGCGCAACGCGGCGCGCTGCTGCCGCGCGGTTGGCGCACAGTGGAGCGGATCGCGGCGATCGCCTAGTGCGCATCACACTGCTTGCCCGCGGCACGCGCGGCGACGTGCAGCCCATGCTGGTACTCGGTGCGGAGCTGCGTCGGCGCGGTCATGACATCGTTCTCGGGGCACCGCCGAACCTGGTCGAGTTCGCCTCGCGCGCCGGCTTTGAGGCGTATCCGGTCGGGCCAGACTCGCGCGTGTTTCTCGGGTCCGCAGAGGGCCGGGCGCTGCTCGCTGCCGGCAACGTCAGAAAGCTCATGGCGGGCTTCGCGAAAGTAGCGCATGACAACCTCGAGCTCACGCACCAGGGGGTACTGCGGGCCACTGAGCGCTGCGATCTGATCGTTGCGGGGGTGCTGCTGGCCGAGCATGGATCCTCGGTCGCCGAGTCGAAACAAATTCCGTTGACCCTGCTGCACTTCGCGCCGCTGCGGCGTACGCGCGCCTATGCGGCATTCCCCGTGACCACGCGGCGACTGCCCGGTCCGCTCAACCTTATGACCTGGACGCTGTTCGAACGCGTGGCCTGGAAGGCATACGCGGCGGATGTGAATCGCGTACGCGCATGGCTCGGATTGCCGGCGGTCAATTCGCTCATGGCAAGGCGTGAAGGCGTCGGGGAACTGCTGGAAATACAGGCTTTCAGCGCCGAGCTCGTCCCGGGAATCAGCGACTACGGGGAGCACAGGCCATTTGTGGGTTTCTTTATCCCAACCGCGGAAGACCGGCGCGCATTTGGCGAAACCGCGTTGTCTGCAGACCTGGATGCGTGGCTGTCAGCAGGTGATGCCCCCGCCTATTTTGGATTCGGCAGCATGCCGGTCCAGGACCCGCAAGCCGCCGTGCGCATGATCGAACAGGCGACGCAGCGCCTCGGCTTGCGCGCGCTCATCAGCGCGGGCTGGAGTGCGCTTGAGCAATCCAACGACTCCAACGGACGGGTGCGTGTCGTCGGGGCGCTGAACCATGACGCCGTGATGCCGCGTTGCCGTCTCGCGGTACACCACGGCGGCTCCGGCACCACGGCCGCCAGCGTGACTGCCGGACTGCCGACCCTGATCTGCTCGGTGTTTGCGGACCAGCCGTTCTGGGGCAAGCAGCTCGCCAGGCTCGGCGCCGGCGCACACCTGCGATTCGACTCGCTGACCGCGGCCAAGCTGGAGCGCGCCCTGCGCCTGATTCTAAGACCCGAGGCCGCGAAGCGTGCCCGCGCCCTCGCAAGTGCCATGAACAGCCAGCCCAATGCCGCAGCGCGCGCCGCGCAGCTCATCGAGGCGCGCTTTGCCGGCCTCGCGCCCTGAATTTCTGGAGAAAGACCCCGGTTTAGCGACCTCTGAAACAAGGCGTGCTGTGGAAATATTTGATGTCATGACACCGAATATTTCGACTCTCATCCCGCAGCGGCCGCCCTATCCAATCAGCCCTGTCGAATCACACCTGGCCTATTGGCTGCACTACGTGGGCGACCGGGTACTGCACTCCCTTCGCCGCAGGCTGCTGGAGTGCGGTGTGACCGCTGCCGAATCGGTGCTCCTGCGTAAGCTCTACGAATACGAGAGGGGTGTAATGCCGATCCGTCTGGCTTCCCGGCTGGGGCTGACCCGCGGCTATATCTCGAGGCTCGCGGTACGGCTTGAGGCCAAGGGATTGATCCATCGCGAAAAATCCCTCTCAGATCGCCGAACGCTCACGCTGACGCTGACGCCGCTGGGGCGTGCGCTCCTGCCCATGCTGGCGCGGGCGGCGGATAAGACCAATGCGCTCTATTTCACCGGGGCAGGCGAGGCAGCGCACCAGACCCTCGAGCAAGTGATGAAGTGGATTGTCTGCCGGGGGCGGTTCAGGCTGGTGCCGCCGGATAAATGCCGCATCCGCAAATACCGCTCCCTGTTCCTGATAGACGTGGATTTAGAAGCAAATGAAGTGAGTGACGAGGACCGGGGCGGCGACGGATAGACTTAGGGCCAGGCACTCCTTCCCAGGGTGCCGGAGCTCAGGGTGCCGGCTCCCATAATTCGATCGGATTACCGTCCGGGTCGTGCAGTCTGGCGAAGCGACCTTGGGGATACTTCTCCGGATCCACCTTAACCTCGATGTTCGCGGCATTCAGTTGCTTGACCATCGCGTCGAGATTTCTGACGCGAAAGTTGATCATCCAGGCCTGATCCAATGAGCCGAAATATTTGGTGTCCTTGGGAAAAGGGGCGAACGCGGTAGGACCCGCCTGCTGTTGCCATGGCTCCTGGTTGTGGTCGGTTGGGATTGGATTCACGCCCAGGTGCAGCTGGTACCAGTCCGCGAGGGCTTTGGGATCCTGGCTGCGGAAAAAGAATCCGCCGATTCCTTGAACACGCTCTGTTGGAGCATCGGTCGCGGCCGACTTCGATTCAGTCATTGCGGATAGTCCCACTGTTGCAAAGGTTGATGCACCAAGTATTAAACTTCTGCGATTGATAGTCACCCTCGCCTCCTCAGAGCTCTTCGGCCCGATGACAGGCGACCTCAGCGCCGCCGATGTATCGTAGCACCGGTACTTCTTTTGCACAGCGGTCGATGACGAAGGGACAGCGCGTGCGAAACACGCAGCCACTCGGCGGTGCCAGGCTCGATGGGATCTCCCCTGCCAATGGCGCTGTCCGGCGGTCGCGCGCCACCCGCGGGTCGGGAATGGGGACGGACTGGAGCAGCGCCCGCGTATAGGGATGACGCGGCCGATCGAACAGCGCTGCGCTCGGTGCGATCTCCATGACGCGGCCCAGATAAAGCACCAGCACGCGATCGCAGAGTTGTTGTACGGCTGGCAGGTCATGCGCGATGAATAGCATCGACAGCTGCAGATCCTGCTGGAGCTGCCGCAGCAGCGCCGTGATCTGTGCCTTGATGGAGACATCGAGCGATGACAGCGGCTCATCGCAGACCACTATTTCGGGCTCGACCATGAGCGCGCGAGCGATGCCGATGCGCTGCGCCTGGCCGCCGGAGAATTGGTGCGGGAAGCGATCCAGGTGCCCGGTCTCCAGGCCTACCCGTTCGAGCAGGGAGCGCACACGTTCGCGCCGCTGCGGTTCGGTGAGCTGCGGTTTGAGCACCACGAGCGGTTCTTCCAGCGCCTCACCGATGCGCTGGCGCGGGTCCAGCGCGGCGACGCCGTCCTGAAAAATCATCTGCAGGCGCGAGCGAACTGATCTGAGCGCCGCGCCGCGTAGGCCCATCAGGTCGATACCCGGCTGCAGCCGTACCGTGCCGGCATCGGCGGGAATCAGTCGCAGCAGCGCGCGCGCCAGTGTGGATTTGCCGCTGCCCGATTCCCCGACGATGCCGAGGGTCTCGGCGCGAGCCAGATCGAAGCTCACAGCATCGAGTGCGCGCAGGCGCACTAATCGCCCGGCGTGTCGCACGGCATAGCTGACGCCGAGGTTTCGCGTCTCGAGCAGTGGTGCGGGTGCCGGCGAAATCATGCGGGCAACCGCAGGCGTGGCATGGCCGCCAGCAGCGAGCGGGTGTACTCGTGCTGCGGGTGCTCATACAGCGCAAGGCAATCGGCCTGCTCGACGACCTGTCCGTGCCGCATGACGCCGATGCGATCGGCCAGCTGCGCCACTACCCCTAAGTCGTGAGTCACCAGCAGCAATGCCGCGCCGGTGCGCCCCCGCATTTCCTGCAGCAGCGCCAGGATCTGCGCCTGCACGGTGACGTCCAGCGCGGTGGTGGGTTCGTCTGCGAGGATGAGCTCAGGCTCGGCGATCAGCGCCATCGCGATCATGATGCGTTGGCGCATGCCGCCCGAGAGCTCGTGCGGGTACTGGCGTGCCCGTCGCTGCGGCTCGCCGATGTGCACGGCTTCCAGCAGCTCGAGCGCGCGCTGCTCGGCAGCGCGGCGCGAGAGGCCGCCGTGCACCCGCGGCACTTCGCTGAGCTGATCAATGATGCGCATGTAGGGGTTCAGCGCGGACATTGGATCCTGGAAGATCATTGCGATGCGCGAGCCGCGAATTTCATTCAGCCGCTTCAGCGGCATGCCGGCGAGTTCCGAGCCTCGAAAGCGGATGCTGCCGCCGAGACGCGCGTTCGGCGGCAGCAGGCCCAGAATCGACAGCAGTATCGCGGTCTTGCCGGAGCCGGACTCGCCGACCAGGCCCAGGCATTCCCCGGCGGCGACATCGACATCCACCCCGCAGAGCGCCTGTACTGCGCCCGCGGCCCGCCCATTGGCTGCCGGGTAGTGCACGGAGAGCGAGCGGATCTGCAGCAGCGCCTCGGTGCTCATGGGTACGCTCATGCCTGCTTGCGCGGATCGAGCAGGTCGCGCAGTCCGTCGCCGAGGAAGTTGAAGCAGTAGATGATGGTGGCGAGTACGGTCGCGGGTACCAGCAGCAGATGCGGATGCGCCTGCATGTCGGAGGCGCCATCGGCGATCAGCGAGCCCAACGAAGCGAGCGGCACGCGCACGCCGAGTCCGAGGAAACTCATGAAGGCCTCGAACAGTATGACGGTGGGAACAGTCAACGTCGCATAGATGATCACCACGCCGAGCAGATTCGGCACGATGTGCCGCCCGATCATGCGCGCGCCATGCACGCCGGCGACGCGTGCGGCGTCGATGAACTCCCGCCGTTTGAGCGATAAGGCTTCGCCGCGCACGATGCGCGCAATGTCGAGCCAGGAGACGGCCCCAATGGCGACGAACATCAGCCACAGCTGGCGCCCGAACAGCATGGTGAGCACGATGACGAAAGGCACGAAGGGCACCGAATAAAGCACATCGACGGTGCGCATCATGAGGGCATCGGTGTGGCCGCCCGCGTAGCCGGCAATCGCGCCCCAGAGCACGCCAACCATCACGCTTATGAGACTGGCCACCAGTGCGATCAAGAGAGAGATCCGGCAACCCCACAGCACGCGAATCAGTAGATCGCGCCCGAGCGGGTCGGTGCCCAGCAGGTGCCCGCCCCGGAGCATGGGTGGCCGGGATATCAGATCGAGCTGCGGCGTGAAGTAATCGTAGGGCGAGAGCGCGGGCAGGATCAGGCTGGCCAGTGCGATCAGCAGCAGCACGCTGCCGGCGATGAGAATGCCCGGGTGGCCGCGCAGGCGCTGCGGCACGCGCAGGCGCCACGGCGTGCGCGCGGGGTTAGTCAAGGCGCACACGCGGATCGATCCAGGCGTAGCAAAGGTCGGCCAGCAGATTGAAGAGGATGATCAGGGCGCCATAGAGGATGGTAATTCCGAGAACCAGTGTGTAGTCGCGGTTCAGTGCGCCGGTCACGAAGAACCGGCCGATGCCGGGCAGTCCAAATACGGTTTCGACTACGATGGAGATAGTGATCACCCCGGCGGTCGTGGGTCCCAGGAACGACACCACGGCGGCAAGACTCGGGCGCAAGGCGTGATGCAGCAGGATCCGGTGCGCGGGCAGTCCCTTGGCTCGCGCCGTGCGTATGTAGGCTGTGCCCAGCACTTCGAGCGCGCTGCCGCGCACTATGCGCGCGACATAGGCGATGTACGGCAGCGCGAGAGCGAGCACCGGCAACAGCAGGTGAGACAACGAGCCGCGGACCCAGTCGCCTGCGGGCAGCCAATGCAAGTGCACGGCGAACACCAGCACCAGCACCGGTGCGATCACGAACACCGGCAGGGAGATGCCCGCCGCGGCCAGTGCCATGGGTACACGGTCCCACCAGGAATGGTGGTGCCAGGCCGCATTCAGACCGACAGGAATTCCGATCAGCAGCGCCAGCGCAATGGCGCAAAGTCCCACGGTCAGGTCAACCGGGAAGCCGTTGGCGATGATCTGGTTCACCGAGGTGTTTCGATACTGGAATGAAGGGCCCAAATCGCCGTGTGCCAGATCGCCCAGGTAGCGAAGGTATTGCCGCCAGAGCGGTTCATCCAGGTGGTAGCGTGCTTCGATGCCATGCTGGATCTCCGGCAGCATGGCCTTGTCGGCCGAAAACGGTCCGCCGGGCGCCAGATGCAGCAGCGCAAAGGCGATGGTGACGATCAACAGCAGCGTCGGGATGCTCTCGAGCACGCGCCGGAAGATGTAACGCAGCACGCCTCAGTTTCCCTGATGCTCGAGCACGTACATGTAGCGCGAGAGATTGCGATCCATGAGATTGGAGTGCCAGCCCTGTATGTACGGTTTGACGAGATGGCGCGTGGAATAATAGTAGAGCGGGATGTAGACGCCATCCTCATTGAGTAATGCTTCGGCTTGCTCCAGCAACCGGTAGCGCGCGGTGTTATCCGGTTCCTGCGCGGCCCGGTCGAGCAGTGCATCGTAGCCCGCGTTGCGGTATCCCCCGTAGTTGAGACTGCTGTCGCCGTAGAACAACTGCAGAAAGTTCACCGGATCGGCGAAATCGCCGATCCAGCTGTCGAGGAACAGCGGCAGCCGGTGCAGCTCGCGATTCTGCGACATCACCTTGTATTCGGATTCATCCACGCTGACCTCGGCACCCAGCACCGAGTGCCACATCGCGGCCACGGCTTCGAAGTAATGCCGCTCGTCGGCTCCCTGCACCGAGGTGCTGATGTCGACGCGCAGCGGATGCTTAGGGGAATAACCCGCCTCGGCGTACAGCCGGCGCGCCAGCGCTTCGCGATCGGACCTGGCCAGGGTGGCCCACGCCGGATGCTGCGGCCGGTAGCCGGTCAGCGGCGGCATCAACGTATCGGCGGGTACGTACATGTCGTACTTGAGGTAGCGGGTGAGCGCTGCGCGGTCGACGGCGAGAATCAGCGCGCGGCGCAGTGCCGGGTTGTCACGGAACGGCGGCATTTTGAAGTTGAACGCCAGCATGTAGATGCCCAGCCACGGTGCGTTGACGACCTGCTCGCCGAGCACGCTCTTGAGCCAGGGCCTTTGGCTCGCGGCGAAGGAATCGGTGAACTGCACATCGCCGGCCAGAAAACGCAGCACGGCCTGCGCCCGGTCCGGCATGTTGAAGTAGACCACCGACTTCAACTGCACATGGGCGGCGTCCCAGTAGTAGGGGTTGGGACGCAGCGTGATGCGCGCGCCGATCAGGTCCTCCTGCAGCGTGAAGGCGCCGTTACTGACCAGGTGTTCGGGCCGCACCCAGTCGTCCCCGTAACGCTCGATGGCCGGCCGATAGACGGGGTAGAGGTAATTCTGCACCAGTAATTCCAGCAGGTAGGGGGTCGGTGCGTTGAGGTGCACGGTGAGTGTGTGCGCATCGGTTGCCTCGACGCCGAGTGACTCGGGGGATTTATGCCCCAGTGCGATGTCCAGCGCATTGAGGATGGGGGAGAGCGCCTGGGCGTAGCCTGCGCCGGTTTTGGGATCGACTTCGCGGCGCCAGGAATAGACGAAGTCCTCGGCCGTCAGTGGTGCGCCGTTGGACCAGCGAGCTGCGGGCCGCAGGTGAAACACCCAGGTCAGCCCATCCGCGCTCTGCTGCCATGAAGCAGCGGCGCCGGGCACGGCCTGGCCGTCGATGCTCAGCGTGGCAAGGCCCTCGAACAGGTCGTCGAGCACGCGCTGCGAGGGAATATCGGTGGTCAGCTGGGGATCGAGCGATCGGGGTGCATCATCGAGCGTGCGAGCCACCGACTGAACCGGCGCCGGAGCGGTGCCGACGGTAATTGAAGGGGCGGGCTGGGGCGGGACCGCGGTGCCTGTCCGCTGGCTGCAGGCGGCGAGTGTGGCGAGTGTGGCGAGTGTGGCGAGTGTGGCGATGAAGCCTGTGAGAAGGCCGCTCGCGCCCGCCAGCCTCACGACTTGAGTACGACCTCTTCGGGCGCGTGGACGAAGTAGCCTTGAATGTATTGCACGCCGAGCTGCCACACCACCGCCATCGTGTTGGCATCCTCGATGCGCTCGGCAACGGTCTGCACCTTGCTCGAGGCCGCGGCCGAGGCGATGGCGCGCACGCGCTGCTGCTGCTCGGGACTGGTGGCTATGCCCTGCATCAGCGAGCCGTCGATCTTTACGAAGTCCAGCGGCAGCGTGCTGATCAGCCGCTGCGAGTCGCGGCCGGTACCGAAGTGTTCGAGCGCGACCCGCACGCCGATGGCCCGGACGGCGGCAATCAGGTGCCCGGTCTGCTGGATGTTGGCGCTGGCCACCTCTTCGGTGATCTGCAGACAGATCCGCTGCGGTTCGGCTTGAGTGGAGCGCAGCTGCAGCTCGAGCCATTGCACCAGCGATGGATCGAACGCGGTGTCACGTGACAGCCGCACGAACAACAGGTCGGGCTTGGTTTTGGCCGCGAACGATAGCGAGGCGCCCAGCACCCAGCGATCGATGTTCTTCATCAGGTCATTGCGGACGGCGGCCGGCAGGAACTCGGAAGGCAGTACTTCCTTGCCCTGTGCATCGAGCATGCGGATGGCCACATCGAACATCTTCTGCGAGCCGCCGTTCAGGGCCGCGATCGGCTGCTGCACCAGACGGAAGCGATTCTCCATCAGCGCGGCTTTGATGTGCTTGACCCAGACCTGGTCGTAGCCCTTGACGCGGGTGTCCGTGTCGACCCGATCGATGGCGATGATCTGTCCGGCGCCGCGGGTGCGCGCCTTGCGCAATGCATTGAGCGCGTCCATGACCGAGGCATTCAGATCCGGGTGCGCGATTGAAACCATCGAGTGCCCGATGCAGCAGGTGGCACGCAGCCCGTCGGCGCCGGGCTGCAGGGTGAACACATGCTTGGCAACGCGCTCGAGCAGCGTTTCGCACCAGGCCTCGACGTCGCGCGAGTTACCGCGCTCCACCAGCAGCAGCAGCGTGGTGCCGCCGAAGTGGCCGGCGATATCGTGCGGGCCGAGCAGCGAGCGGACGATGTGAGCGAAGGCAATCAGGAACTGCTCAGAGTGCATCACGCCGAGGTCCCGCTCGATGCTGGCGAAGCTGTCCGGGCGCACGCAGACCAGTTGGCGCACGCCGCCGGCCACGGGCGCCCTGAGGCGCTCCTGCAGCGCATTGAGCAGGTGCCGCCGCATCAGCAGTCCCGTGCCCTGATCGCAGTGCACGGCGCTTTCGAGTTCGTTGACCAGCTGGCGGTCATCGCGCTTCTGCGCCGGCACGATCACTCGTACGCCCGGTTCGCCGTCGTATTCACCGAGCGCCAGCACCAGTTCGAGCGGTGCCACCGAGCCGTCCCCGAGTACCGCCCCGGCTTTGAGTGTGTGATTACTCCAGCGTCCCTGCAGGCAGGCGGTCAGTGCGGCCTTGAGCGCGGCGTGCGTCGACTCCTCGAACAGGTCCATGACCGGGGTGCCGACGAGAGCCGAGGGTTCGGCGACACCGAACAGCTCGAGCCAGGCCGCGTTCGCGTCCACCAGGATCCCTTCCTGGATCTGGGCGATTGCATCGTTGGAGCGCTGAAGCACTACTTCAAGCTGGCTGCGGTAGTCCTGCGATGCACGCAGCGTGCTGGTGAGTGCGCGCTCGAGCCGGAAAGCACGCAATTCGCGCGCGATCACGGCCTGCAGGCGACTGGGCTGCGACAGCGACACCGTGTCGCGTGCACCCTGGGCCATGTCGGTACCGATCACGGCTTCATCGACGCGCTCGCGCACGGCGATCAGGGGCACCATGACGGCCACCTGATCGCGCATGGCGGCGATCTCGGTGACTTCGCCGCCGGCAGCCGGGCAGCAGATGAGCAATTCGGGATTGAGCTGTTCGAGTGCGTCGGGAATGTCCTGCGGCGCGGATATCCACGTGCAGTGCGTGGCCATGCCAGCGCGGCGCAACAGGCTGTTCAGCGCTTCGACCGGGTCGCGCGTGGCGCTGTGAACAATCAGCGGGACCGCCGTCGTGTCGTTCAAATCTGCTCTGCTCCCGGCAAGGGAGAAATTCTAACACTCGACCCGCAGGGGACTGTGAACGGTATCCCACGCAGCGCCGGTATTCGACGCGGCATGCGGAGCTGGCCGAACGGCCGCCCGAACGGCCGCCCGAGCGGCTGGCGGGTCAAGTTTGATGTCGTTATCATACGCGGCCACTTTTCGATGGCCGTCGCCGGGGCGGTCCAACGCGCAGAAGAACTATGGCCAGCTATAGCACCAACGAATTCAAGTCCGGTCTGCGCATCCTGATCGACGGCGATCCGTTTGCGATCGTCGAGAACGAGATGGTCAAGCCCGGGAAGGGCCAGGCCTTCAACCGCGTCAAGATCCGCAACCTCAAGACCGGCCGTACCATCGAGCGCACCTTCAAGTCCGGTGACAGCGTCGAGGCGGCCGACGTGGTCGACGTCGACATGCAGTACCTCTACAGCGACGGCGACTTCTTCCATTTCATGATCCCGGACAATTTCGAGCAGCATGCGGCCGCTAGGTCCGTGGTCGGGGAAAACGCCCAGTGGCTGAAGGACGGCACCGTGTGCATCGTCACGCTCTGGAACAATGTGATCATCGTGGTGACACCGCCACCGCATATCGACCTTAAGGTCGTCGAGACCGATCCGGGACTGCGCGGCGATACCGCCACCGGCGGCCAGAAGGTCGCCAAGCTGGAGACTGGCGCGGTGGTGCGGGTACCGCTGTTCATCAATGAGGGCGATATCCTCAAGATCGATACGCGCACGGGCGCGTATATCTCGCGCGCGAAGCAGTAGGACAGGCCCGCACGCGTGCGGGCGCGCGCGCCAGCGCTGCCTCAGGCGCGCTCGAGCGGGAAGGGCATGACTGCTTCGATGCTGGCGTGGCCGGTGCGCAGCATCAGCAGCCGATCGAAACCCATAGCGACGCCCGAGACGGGCGGTAGCCCCGCCGCCAGCGCCGACAGCAGGGCCTCATCGAGCTCGGGCGCCGCCAGTCCGGCTTCGATGCGCTGCCGCCGGTCCAGTTGGAAGCGTGCGCGCTGCTGGCTTGCATCACTGAGTTCCTCGAAGCCGTTGGCGAGTTCGACGCCCTGCCGATACAGCTCGAATCGCAGCGCCACGCGCGGATCGGCCGGGTCCAGTCGCGCTAGCGACGCCTGGCTGGCCGGGTAGTGATGCACGAAGCTCAGGCCGGTGCTGCCGAGGCTCGGGCCGATGACGGTGCCCATGAGCCAGTCGAGCCACTCATCGCGCTGGCAGCGCCCGGCAACCTGGGGGTCGAGTCCATGTGCAATCGCCAGGGCGCGCAGCTCTGCATCGGCGGCCGTCAGCGGATCGACGCGCAGTTCGCGCCCGAAGGCGCGCTCATAAGGCAGGTATTCAATCGGGGTGCCGGCCGGCAGATCGAGCAGGGTGAGCGCCAGCTCGGCCACCTCGGCCATGAGCTCGCGCATCGTAAAGCCGCAGCGATACCACTCGATGAGCGTGAATTCCGGGTTGTGCCAGCGGCCGCATTCGTTGCCGCGAAACACATGTGAAATCTGGTAGATGTCGCCGCTGCCGGCCGCGAGCAGCCGCTTCATGGCGTATTCGGGTGAGGTATGCAGGTAAAGCGGCACCGCATGGCCCGGCAGTTCGACGCGCGCGCAGTCGATGTGGCGGTCGGTGACGGCATGGCGCACCAGCTGCGGGGTGTCGACCTCGAGCAGCTGCCGCTGCTCGAAGAATCTTCGCGCCGTGGCGAGCGCTTCGGCCCGCTGCCGCAGCGCCGTGATCGAGGCGGTGGGGCGCCAGTCCACGGCGTCGCTCATGGAACTGCTTCGAAGTGGCCGAGCCGCTGGCCGACGCGCAGCGTAGAGCCGGCCTCGAGCGATTCATCCCAATGCGCCGCTCCAGGCGGCAGCAGCAGGATCACGGTGGATCCCATATTAAAGCGTCCGAGTTCGGCCCCCCGCGACAGCGCGAGGTCGCTGCCACTGATCGCTACCAATGCCCGGGCGCCCCGGCGTGCGCGCGAGGGCGTGACTTCCTGGTGCCAGACGGTGCCCATGCTGCCGACGAACAGTGCTCCGACCAGGATCACTACAAACGGACCGTGATCGCTCTCGAAGGCGCATACCACCCGCTCATTGCGCGCGAACAGGCGGGGCACGCTGGCGGCGGTGCGCTGATTGACCGAGAACAGGCGGCCGGGAACGTGCCAGGCAGCACTCAAGCGGCCCGCGAGCGGCATGTGGATGCGATGGTAGTTGTAAGGGGCCAGATAGATCGTCGCGTATAGCCCACCCTCGAGGCGCGCCACCCAGTCGGATTGGCCCGCCAGCAGCGCTTCGAGCGTGTACTCGTGCCCCTTGGCCTGCAGCAAGGTCGTGCCGTTGATGCGCGCGGCGATGCTGAGTGTGCCGTCGCAGGGGGAGGCGATGGCCAGCGCATCGGCGGGACCTGGGCGCGTGCCGGGACGCAGGGCGCGGGTAAAGAAGGCGTTGAAGCTTTCATAGTTGCGCGGCTCGGGCTCGGCGGCATCGGCCATCGCAGGTCGGTAGCCGCGCATGAAGGCGCCGATCAGCA
>Ga0181522_10000564_pt1 | contig 27054 bp, 22 predicted proteins | sample PEATcosm2014_Bin_27_FD_121103 | JGI IMG/M metagenome (GOLD analysis project Ga0181522, IMG submission 121103) | Peatland microbial communities from MTU Mesocosm Facility, Houghton, MI, USA - PEATcosm2014_Bin05_10_metaG | ecosystem: Environmental > Terrestrial > Soil > Wetlands > Peat | place...
CCCCGGACGGGCGCTCCTCGCGGCCGCGCAGGCCCGCTGGGGCACCTGAGTAGACTCAGCTTCAGGTGTCCACGCAGCAGCAACAGCAGCAAGATCGGGGCGTGGGCTCGCTCTACCGCCGCCATCGGCCCCGCACGTTCGCCGACGTCGTCGGGCAGGAGCCCGTCGTGCGGACCCTGCGCAACGCTGTCGAGCGCGGCAAGGTCCACCACGCCTACCTGTTCGTCGGCTCCAGGGGCACGGGCAAGACCTCCATGGCCAAGATCCTGGCCTCCTGCCTGAACTGCCAGGACGGTCCCACGATCACGCCCTGCGGGCGCTGCGACTCCTGCACCTCGATCGCCTCGGCCACTTCGCTGGACGTCATCGAGATGGACGCCGCCTCCAACAACTCCGTCGAGGACATCCGCGAGCTGCGCGAGAGCGTCGCCTACGCCCCCGTCAGCGGACGGCGCAAGGTCTACATCCTGGACGAGGCCCACATGCTCTCCACTGCAGCCTGGAACGCCTTCCTGAAGACCCTGGAGGAGCCGCCCCCCAACACCGTCTTCGTGCTCGCAACGACAGAGGCCGGCAAGGTCCCCGCGACCGTCGTCGACCGCTGCCACCGCTTCGACTTCCACCGTCCCACCGTCGAGCAGATCGCAAGCGTCCTCAACCGCACGGCCCAGGCCGAGTCGATCGACATCCCCCCGCCCGCCGTGGCCGCCATCGCCCGCTCCGCCACAGGCTCCTTCCGGGACGCCCTGGGCACGCTCGAGCAGATGGTCACCTACAGCGGCAGCCAGGTCTCCCTGGAGGACGTCCTGGCCGTGCTCGGCGTCGCCGACTCCCGGCTGCTGGCCGAGACCGTCGACGCCGTCGCAACCGGCGACGCCAGGGCCGCCCTGGGGGCGCTCGAGCGCTGCACCCGGCAGGGCCGCGACGCAGCAGCCTTCGCCGGCGACCTGGAGGTCCGCCTGCGCGAGCTGATGATCGTCCAGACCCTCGGCGAGGTGCCAGCCGAGCTGTCCCTGACCCCCGAGGCCGACGCAGGCCTCGCCGAGCAGGCCGCCCGCGTGCCCCACGCCGTCGTCCTGCGGCTGCTGGAGCTGCTGGGCGAGGCCATGGAGGCGATCCGCGCCGGCGCCGACCCCCGGACCCGCCTGGAGCTCGCCCTCGTCAAGGGCGCAAGGCCCGAGGCCGACTCCTCCCTGCGCGCCCTGCTGGCCCGCATCGAGCGCCTGGAGGAGGGGCGGGCGCCCGTCGCGGCCGTCGCCGCACAGCGCACCGTGCCCGTGCCGCCGAGTCCCGCTGCGCCCGCCGGGCAGAGCGCGCCCGTCGAGCCAGTCTCGCCCGTCGCCGCCGTCGGGTCCGAGGTCTCGGCCGTGGCGGACGTCACGCCTGTGGCCGAGGCGACGCCCGTGGTCGACGTCGCGCCCGTGGCCGAGGTCGAGCAGCCGCCGGCTCCCACGCCCGCCACGAGCGTCGAGGCGATAGCTGCGCCGGACGCCGCGCCTGTCGCGGTCGCAGAGGACGCCATGGGGCTGGTCCAGCAGGCCTGGCCGGGGGTCCTGGAGATGGTCAGGGGCGAGAACGCCCGCCTCGGCGCTGCGATCGCCGACGTCGTTCCCATCGATGCCAGGGACGACGAGGTGACGCTGGCCTTCACGTCGGCCTTCCTGAAGAAGCAGGCCGAGAGCCCCGACGACAGGGCCGTCCTGGCGGAGGCCCTGAAGACGCTGACGGGACAGCGCTGGAAGCTCGCCTACGAGCTGCGGGAGGCGCCGGCGGGCGAGCAGGAGCCCGATCCGGCCGACGAGCAGACCGAGGAGCGCTTCCTGGCCCGCTTCATGCAGGAGTTCGACGCGGAGGAGATCTCCGGCGAGGACGGCGAGGGGCACGAGGACATGACCGCTACGAGCAACGAGAAAGGCTCCTGATGCCAAAGCAGCCGCGCATGCCCAACGTCCAGCAGATGATGGCCCAGGTGCAGAAGATGCAACGGGACATGGAGGTGGCCCAGGAGCAGCTCAAGAGCGAGGTCGTGGAGGCCAGCGCGGGCGGGGGCATGGTCACGGTCAAGGTCAGCGGCGACCTGCAGGTCAGGGAGGTCAGGATCGACCCGGCTGCAGCCGACCCGGAGGACGTCGAGATGCTCGGCGACATGGTCCAGGCGGCCGTCAACGACGCCCTGCGCTCGGCCCAGGCGCTGGCCGAGGAGCGCATGGGCGGCGCCACGGCGGGGCTGGACCTGGGGGCACTGGGCGGGCTGGGCCTGCCGGGGCTGTGAGCAGCGGGCACGCGCCGCCCCTGGCGCGGCTCGTCACGGAGCTGTCGAAGCTGCCGGGGGTCGGCAACAGGACGGCCCAGCGCCTGGCCTTCCACCTGCTGCGGACCTCGCCGGAGGACGCCCGCGCCCTGGCCGAGGCGATCGTCGAGGTCAAGGAGAAGATCGGCCTGTGCGAGGTCTGCTTCAACCTGACCGACGAGAGCCGCTGCAGGATCTGCCAGGACCCCCGTCGCGATCAGTCGCTGGTCTGCGTCGTGGAGGAGCCCTCGGACGTCATCCCGATGGAGCGCACCCACGAGTACCACGGCGTCTACCACGTCCTCGGCGGGGCCCTGTCTCCGATCGACGGGATCGACCCGGAGGACCTGAAGATCGCCGAGCTGATCGACCGTGTCAGCGCCCCCGAGGGCCTCATCAAGGAGGTCGTGCTGGCCACCAACCCCACGACGACGGGGGAGGCGACGGCACTGCACGTCGCCGAGGAGCTGCGCAGGCGAGCCCCGGAGGTCCGCGTGACGCGCCTGGCCAGCGGCCTGCCCGTCGGCTCCGACCTGGAGTACGCCGACGAGGTGACCCTCGGCAAGGCCCTCGCCGGACGCCGCGCTGTGTAATCCTCGTGCCCATGAGCGGGCTCATCTGCATGAAGTTCGGCGGCACCTCCGTTGCCGACGCCGAGCGCATCAAGCGCGCTGCTCGGCGGATCGTCGAGAAGCGCGAAGAAGGCCACGGCGTCGTGGCTGTCCTGTCGGCCCGCGGCAAGACGACAGACGAGCTGATCGGGATGGCCGAGGAGGTCTCCCCGAGTCCCGACCCCCGCGAGATGGACATGCTGCTGTCCTCCGGGGAGCGCATCTCCTGCGCCCTGTGTGCCATGGCCATCAACGACCTGGGTCACAGGGCGATCTCCCTGACCGGCTCCCAGGCCGGCATCGTGACCGACGAGTCCCACACCAAGGCCCTGATCCTCGACGTGCGGGCCGATCGCATCAGGGCGGCCCTGGAAGAGGACCAGATCGTGCTCGTGGCGGGCTTCCAGGGCGTCTCCCAGAACGCCCGCAACGTCACGACGCTGGGGCGGGGAGGCTCGGACACGAGCGCAGTCGCGGTGGCAGCCGCCCTCGGTGCCGACGTCTGCGAAATCTACACAGACGTCTCGGGCGTCTACTCGGCCGATCCCCGCATCGTCCCCAACGCCCGCAAGCTGGAGACTGTCTCCTTCGAGGAGATGCTGGAGATGGCGGCCTCCGGCGCCGGCGTGCTGCAGCTTCGCTCCGTCGAGTACGCCCGCAACCACGGCGTCAAGATCCACTGCCGCTCCTCCTTCGGCTCCGAGCCCGGTACCTTTGTCGTCTCCGAAGGAGAAACGATGGAGCAGCCGCTGATCACAGCAGTCACGCACTCCGTGCAGGAGTCCCGCATCACGCTGACGCGCGTCCCCGACGCCCCCGGCGCGGCAGCCCGCATCTTCGAAGCCATGGCAGCCGCCAACGTCAACGTCGACATGATCGTCCAGAACGAGCCCGTAGCCGCCGGCGGGCAGGCGGAGATCTCCTTCACCGTGCCCCGCGCCGACCTGCGCACAGCCAGCGAGGCCATCCAGCCCCTGGCAGGGGAGGCCTACGGGGAGATGTCAGCCCAGGAGGATACGGGCAAGGTCTCGATCGTGGGCGCCGGCATGCGCTCCCACCCGGGCGTCGCCGCCAAGGTCTTCGCCGTCCTGGCCGGGGAAGGGATCAACATCGACATGATCTCGACCTCCCCCATCAAGATCTCCTGCGTGATCGACCGCGACCGCGTGCCCGATGCCGTCAGGGCCCTTCACGGCGCCTTCGGCCTGGAGGGCGAGGGCACCGTGGCAGTCGAAGAACCGGTCCGCGCAGAGCCCCGGGGCTGAGCCCGCACGCCGCCGGGCTCCTCGGGGCGGCACCTGCCGCTCACGGGCCTCCGGGGCCGCTCATTGCGCATCATGATCGCGCGAACCCTCCGATCTGTCACAATCCCTACTCATCGCTTCGTGTTCCTGCGAGCAACTTCAAGGATGAACGGGACATGCGCACGGTAAAGAGACCTCGACGCTACGTATCCAGGCGCTGGCTGAAGCTGGCCAGGCCGATGCTTCGCTACAGCGATTCGCGTCACGCCTACATCCTGCGCCTGGTCGGGCGCAAATGGGGCCCTGTGCTGCGTGAGGATCGCCGCACTGCACACCGCCTGTTCGACGGAGTCGAGCGACGGCACACCCGCACGGCGTAGCGACGCCTACAGCTTCGACTCATTGGAATTCCGCCGGCGTGTACGGGTGCGGCTGAAGGTGTAGCGGCGCCGCGTCGGTCGGGAATCAGGCTGCTCGCAAGTCACCTGCCGGGATCGCACGGCCGCGTGCTCCCAGTCGTCTCGTGGACCCCTTGTCACTAGCGTGACCCCGTCCCGTCCCGGCCCGTCCCCGGCATCGCACGCGGCCCGTTCGCATGCTCGACAGGCCTTTTTTCAAGCGGTTCTCGACGTAGTGACACCGCGCGTTTGCAGTGTTTCCATAAACGAAGTCTTGCGCATGGTCAGGAGAGACGCTAGTAATTACCTCTATAAGTACCGATTGCAGCAAGCAGCTCTGATATCTCCCAAAGGCACAGGGAAGGGGGCCTTGAGGTGTTCTTCGGAACTAGGGAGCGGCACGAATGTCGTCGGAGTTTCCGTAAGCGGGAGTCCCGACGGCTGGCCGATGCAAGCCGACAAACCTGGGAAGCGACTTGATCTCCGCCATGGGTGTTGAAGTCGCCATCGATCAGCGGCCCGACGCATCAGCGGGTCTGGCCGATGCGACGGTCGGCCGTCGCAGGGCTTTGAGAAGCGCCGGTCGCAGCCACCGAAGGCAGCATGGTGGCCTGCCTCGACTCGGCCAGCTGCGCCTGACGAGGGTCGGCCTCTGGCGGGCGCGTGGACCGGCGGCGAGCATGCTTCGCGACGCTCTGTTCCGCCGTGCTCTGCTGGGCGCCGACGTCCTGGCCGTGGTGTCCGCCTTCGCGGCGACGCTGCTCGTCCACGCGAACGCCAGACAGGGCGCACTGCTGTGCTTGGCGGAGCTGCCGATCCTCGTCGTCGTCGCGAAGCTGCTCGGCCTCTACGACCGCGACGAGACGCTCCTGCACAAGACGACGCTCGACGAGGCACCCAAGCTCTTTCAGCTGGCAACCATGTCCGCGCTGCTGGCCTGGCTCGTCGGAGGCACGTTCGGGGCGCACGTCGACCGCCACCAGGTCGCCGTGCTGTGGCTCTCGCTGTCGCTGCTGCTCCTTCTGACGCGCTGCCTTGCGCGATTCCTGGCGATGCACCTCGCACCTCCGGAGCGCTGTCTCTTCGTCGGCGATCGTGACTCGGCAGAGCGCGTGCGCGCCAAGCTGGAGGGAGGGCGCGGTATGCGGGGGGTCATCGTCGCCCACGTCGACTTCAACGAGATCGCACGCTGGTCGGCGGACGCACGGACCAGCTCCAGGCTCGAGGAGGTCAGGGAGCTGGCGCAGAAGCTCGACGTGCACAGGGCGATCGTTGCTCCACGAAGCGCCGACGGGGTGGAAGTGCTCGATCTCGTCAGAACCCTCAAGGCGCTCGGAGTGCGCGTCAGCATGCTGCCACGCCTGCTCGAGGTCATCGGCTCGTCGGTCGAGTTCGACGACCTGCACGGGATCACCGTGATGGGCGTCAGGGGCTTTGAGATGACACGCTCGACGGCAGCGGTCAAGCGGTGCTTCGACATCGTCTTCGCGAGCGTCGGCCTGCTCGTGATCTCGCCGGTGCTTGCCCTCGCCGCGATCGCCATCAGGCTCGACAGCCGAGGAAGCGCCTTCTTCCGTCAAGCTCGTGTCGGGCGTCACGGCACGCGCTTTCACATCCTCAAGCTCCGCACGATGGTCCTCGACGCTGAGTCCATGAAGGAGACGCTGCGTGAGAGCAACGAAGCGATGGGCATGTTCAAGATCGCCGACGACCCGCGCATCACTCGCGTCGGCAAGCTCCTGCGCAAGACGGCATTGGACGAGTTGCCCCAGCTGTTGAACGTCCTGAAAGGCGAGATGAGCGTCGTGGGCCCGCGCCCGTTGGTGCTCGAGGAGGACGAGCGCGTCGAAGGCTGGCACCGCCGGCGCCTCGAGCTCACCCCCGGGATGACCGGCCCCTGGCAGATCCTTGGGCCCGTCCGTGTGCCGCTGAGTGAAATGGTGTCAATCGACTATCTGTACATCGCCAACTGGTCGCTGTGGAACGACATGAAGATAATCCTGCGCACCGTCTCCTACGTGATCGGCTGTCGCGGGGTGTGACGGTCCCGCGTCAGCTCTCCAGCGACAGCTGCAGCGCCTCCAGCACCCGCACCACCCGCAGTCCGCTCTGCCCGTCGGAGCGCGGCGTCGTGCCGGTCCTGACGCACTCCACGAAGTGCTCGCACTCCAGGCGCAGCGGCTCGCGGTTGGGGATGCGCGGCGAGAAGATGTCCCCGGAGCGGGCGATGTATTCCCCCCAGGAGCGGGTGTCCTCGTCGAAGCCCTTGTCGTAGACCGTCAGCTTGCCCTCGATCAGCATGTCGTCGAAGGTGGCCATGCGCCGTGAGCCCACGACCGTGATGCGCCGCTCCTTGTGCGGGTCCAGCCAGGACAGGTGCAGGTGGGCGACGGCGCCCGAGGGGAAGCGCAGGAAGCAGAAGACGACGTCCTGGACGCCTTCGCGCACGTAGGCCGCGCCCTTGGCCTCGCACTCGACGGGCTCCTCGCCGATCAGGTGCAGGGCCACGGAGACGTCGTGGGCACCGAGGCTCCACAGCGCGTTCTCGTCAGCCCGCAGCTTGCCCAGGTTCAGGCGGTTGCCGTAGATGTAGAAGAGGTCGCCCAGCTCCTCGGAGTCGATCAGGTCCTTCAGGCGCTCCACGGCCGGGTGGTACTCGAGCAGGTGGCCGACCATCAGGATCCGCCCGGCCTGCTCGGCCGCTGCCACGGCACGCTGCGCGTCAGCCGCACTGGTCGCCAGCGGCTTCTCGACGAAGCAGTGCTTGCCCGCCTGGGCGACCGCCACAGCCAGGTCCGCATGGGTCGGCACGGGCGTTGCCAGCACGACGGCGTCGAGGTCGGGATCGGCCAGGACCTCGTGCAGATCGCCCGTCAGCCTGGCGCTCGGATGGGACTGGCCGACCTTCGCACGCGCCTGCTCGGAGGCGTCGCACAGCCAGCGCAGCTCACAGCCCGGGATCGCGGCGAAGTTGCGTGCCAGGTTCGGGCCCCAGTAGCCGAGGCCCGCCACCGCCACCCGTACCGGCTGTGGCTGCTCAGAGGGGCTCACGTCGCGACCTCCAAGCGCTCCGCCAGCTCGTCGATGGCCTCCACGCAGCGCTGTGCCGCGTGGCCGTCGCCGTAGAGCTGCGGATGCTCTGCCGGGGGCGCTGTCGCCAGGGCCGCCAGGGCAGCCTGCGCGTCCAGGTCCACCAGCGTGTTCCAGCCCGCCCGGACGGTCTCCACCCACTCTGTGTTGGCACGAAGCGTCACGCAGGGCACCCCGGCAAGGTACGCCTCCTTCTGGACGCCCCCGGAATCCGTCAGCACGGCCCTGGCCTGGCAGAGCAGGGCCGTGAAGCGCGAGTAGCCCAGCGGCTCGGTCAGGACCAGCCCGGGAACCGCCCGCAGGCGCTCCAGCAGACCGTGCTCGCGCAGCCGTGCCTCCGTACGCGGATGAAGCGCAAGCAGCACCGGTATCTGAAGGGCCGCGATCAGGTCCACCAGCAGGGCCAGGCGGTCCGGGTCGTCGACGTTGCCGGCCCTGTGCGCGGTCATCAGCACGTACCCGCCGGGCGCCAGGCCGTATGAGGCCGGGACCTCGTGCTCCTGGCGTGCCCGCGGCTGCCGGCGCGTCGCCACGTCCACCATCACGTCCCCGACGACCCTGATCCGGCCCGCGACAGACTCCGCACGCAGGTTCTCCGCGGCACCCTCCGAGGAGCACAGCAGCAGCTTCGAGAGGTGGTCGGTCAGGACCCTGTTGCGCTCCTCGGGCATCGTCCTGTCGAAGGAGCGCATGCCCGCCTCCACGTGGATCACGGGCACGTCGCGCTGGGCCGCCGCCAGCGCTCCCGCCAGCGTCGAGTTGGTGTCCCCGTAGACGAGCGCAGCCGCCGGGGCCAGCTCCTCCAGCAGCGGCTCCAGGGCGCCCAGCATGCGGCTCGTCTGCGACGTGTTGGAGCCGCCCGCGATGGCCAGCTCGCGATCGGGCCGGGCCAGGCCGAGCTCTGTGAAGAAGACCGCCGAGAGAGTGTCGTCGTGGTGCTGGCCCGTGTGCACCAGGATCTCCTCGTGGCGCCGACGCAACGGCTCCGACACGGCCGCCGCCTTGATGAACTGGGGCCTGTTGCCGACGACCGTCAGTATCCGCACGCCGGGAGCCTAGACGCTCCCGGGCGGCGGGCAGGTGCTCAGGACACGTGCACCCAGTAGGCCTGCGACGGGGTCGCCTCCGCGTTGTGGACGAACAGCATGTACCAACCGGAGGGCACGAGGCCGCTGCTGCGGGGGATGGCGACGCGGAAGGAGCCCTGGTGCGTGACGAGGTCGAGAGCGATCAGGCGCTGCTCGGAGTTGGTGACGTGCGTGTAGGCGCTGGGGCGGATCAGCATCGCGGCGCTGACCTGCCCGGAGTCGGGCGTCTTGAATTCGAAGGTGCCGCCGCGGCTGATCTGGCGCGGGCCGCCGCTGATCTTCGGACGGGTGCCGTGGTAGAGGTAGGGAGGGGAGTAGATCTCGATGCGTTTCTCGAACACTCCCGTGACCGTGTCGGCCTTGTTGCCGAACAGCGAGTTGCCGCCGAGCGTCACGATCCGTCCGTCGGGCAGCAGCAGCGCCTCGGCGTGGTAGTCGCGCCCCACCTCCGGGTCGGCCAGGCGCTTGAGCTTGCCCGTGCTCGTTTCGTAGACGTGGCATTCGAGGATGTCGCTTTCGTGTTCGCCGCGGTAGCCGCGCGAGCCGCCGGAGATGATCACGTTGCCGTCGGGCGTGATGACGGCCTCGGGGTAGCGCGTGGGCTGGGCCAGGCTCGGTCCCGGCTCGAAGTGCGGGTGCGCTGCGTCGAGGTCGGCGATGTCGATGCGGTTGGTCGACTTCGGCGACTGGCCCACGCCACCGCCGCCGATGATCATGTACCGCTGCTTCTGCGCAGGAGGCAGCAGCACGCTGCCGCTGGTCTCCGTCTCGTTGGGGTCCTGCAGCCCGGGCACGACCTGGAAGTGGTTGTCGCGCAGGTCCCAGATGCCGGGCGTGCGTCCTATCGTCGCCGAGCCGTAGCCAGCGTTGGAGCCGCTGTAGAAGAGGTTGCCGTCGGGCATCAGGAACAGCGACGGGTAGGTCGGGAGCACCCGGTGCAGCTGCGGCAGGAGCGTCCACCTGCGAGTGGAGGGCGTGTAGATCTCCGGGTTGCCGTTGTTGATGCGCCCGAACTGGTCCAGGCCAGAGACGGCCAGCACGCGGCCGTCGCTGAGCGTCACCAGCGAGGGGTACCAGCGGGCGAGCTGCAGGTCGCTGACCTCTTCATAGGATTCCGTGGCCGGGTTGAACAGGTAGGACTTCTTGGTGCCCCAGAAGTCCTGCTTTTCCAGCGTCAGGCTCGTGGCGATGCCGAACAGGCTCTTCGCCTCCCGGCCTTTGACGCCGGCGATCGCAAAGCGGGTCGCCGTCTGCACGACCGGGTGCTTGCCCTTTTCGACCGCTTCCACCCATGCTTCGGTCATGCTCGGCGTCACCGTGGCCACGCCCGCCGCGCTCACGCTCTTGCCGGCAGGCTCGATCGTGACGGCCTGCGTGGTGCGGTAGGCGACGCCGCTCGGGGCCGTCAGTTCCGAGCCCGCCGGCAGGTGGACGGGGCCGCCGTACGGCGACTGGTCCTGTATCTGCATCCTGCCGGCCGCATGGGTGACTTCTTTTTCGAGGACCTCGTAGCGGGCCGTGCCGCCCGCGATCAGCAGCTTGCCGTCGGGCAGGAAGGCGTGACCGCCGCAGAACATGTCGCTCGGCGTGTGGATCATCTTGAAGTGGTCGTTCTGGGGGTTCCAGACGATCGACTTGAAGGTGCCGGCGGCGAAGTAGCCGCGGTTGTTGCCCGAGCCGGCGATGATCAGGACCTTGCCCGTGTAGAGCAGCGCCGCGTGGACCGCGTTGATGCGGAACTTGCCGGGGACCGGCAGGATCGACCAGTGGCCGTCCTCTTCCTTGTAGCTCTGCGTGTTGATCTTGTATTCGTGGATCGCCTTCAGGGCCGCGTCGGTGACCGTCGGCAGGTTGATCGCAAGCAGCGCCGCCACCACTGCCACCAGCGCTCCCCACCTGGCCAGGCGCTCGCCCCGGCTCGGCCGGCGTCTCATGCCGCCTCGATGCCTTCAGGGAAGGCCGCCGCCGGCTCGGCGGCGTGCTCGTGGGCGATCGTCGGCCGTCGACGGGTCCGCCGGCGCGCTTCCACGCGCCAGATCGCCACCGGCGTCAGGCACACGACCAGCGCCAGGATCATCCACAGGTACATCCACGGGTTGGCGAAGCTGTGCAACGTCAGCGAGGCCGTCAGCGGCAGCGCGATCACGGCAGCCCAGCGCAGTTGCAGTGCGAAGGTCGCGGTCGTGTCGCGTTCGGCCGCCTCCCCCTTGGCCGTCACGACGAAGCCGCGTCGCCGGCGCAGGACGGCGTCGGCCAGCGAGGCCACGTAGATCGGCGTAGAGAGCGCCGAGATGAACATCCCGGAGATGCCCGAGGACCCCTCGCGCTCATGAGGGCTGACGTTGTGCCTGCGATTCCAGATGTACAGGCTCGTCTGCAATGCGGCTGCGTCCGCGTAGAGCATCAGCCACAGGCGCATCGGCACCGTCACGCCGCCCACGTGCAGGACCAGGTAGATCAGCCCGTTGACCACGCCCAGCAGCCATGCCACGGCTGTCGTCGGGTAGTAGGAGGTCAGCAGCAGGTAGTGCAGTCGCTGACGTGGCGAGAGGTGCCAGATCAGGCGCCAGAAGCGGCCCATCAGCACGTCATGGGTGCCTCGGGACCAGCGGTACTGCTGGGAGTAGTAGTCGGCGAAGGACTCCGGGCCCTCCCCGACGGCGATCAGGTCGGGCGTGTAGATCGAGCTCCAACGCTCCCCCGTGGCCGGGTTGCGCTGGGCGTGCAGCTCCAGGCTCGTGGCCATGTCCTCGGTGATCGAGTCCTGCAGGCCGCCGATCTGCCTCAGGGCAGAGATGCGCATCGCGTTGTTGGTCCCCACGAGCATCGGCGTGCGCGAGCGGTTGCCGGCCCTCTGCAGGACCGAGTGGAACAGGAACTGCTGGGACTCCGCCGCCCGTGTCACGAACCCCTTGTAGTTCCCGTACACCTGCGGCCCGATCACGAACGCCACGTCGGGGTCGCGGAAGTAGCCCAGGAAGCGCTCGCAGAAGCACGGCAGCGGCACGTGGTCCGGGTCGACAGAGATCAGCAGCTCGTAGTCCTCGCCGTGGGCCTGCAGCCAGGCGTTGTAGTTGCCGTGCTTGCTCTTGGCGCGATGCGGTCCCTGCGGCTGGTTCCAGCGCTCGACGCCGGCGCGGCTGAAGTGCTTCACGCCCAGCTCCTCGCACATCCGTACGACCGCCGGGTCGCCGCCCTCGTCCAGCAGCCACACGTCGAGCACCCCGTCGTGGCGGATCTGCGTGGCCGCTTCGAGCGTGCGGCGCACCATCTCCAGAGGCTCGCGGGCCGGGACGATCGTGGTCAGGAAGGCCACCCTCGTGCCGGACTCGGGGGTGACGGGGATCGGGTCGCGGGCCGCCAGCGACGCGCGGCACAGCGTCGCCACGTTGATCAGGGCCATCAGCCCGATCAGGCCTGTGCTGATCACGACCACGTCGGATGCGATCTGCAGGGCGTTGTGGCCGTGCAGGTGGGGCCAGTGCTCCGGGAGCATCATCCAGAGCAGGAAGCCGCTGACGAACACCAGCGCGAAGCCGACCAGCAGATGGGTCCGGACCGGCCGCCAGTACCCGAGCCTGCGGAACTGGACGCGGTATGCACCCGTCTGAGGAGGCTGGCTCAGCTCGCCGGCCAGGGAGCTGAAGCGCTCGTATTCGTAATCCTGGGTCTCGGACGTGCCCCCGTCGGCGCGCCCCCGCGACTTGCGACTGTCCATGTCTTCCTGCCTGGTTTGCCATGCGGGCGTGCAGCCCCCCGTTGGCCGAGAAGGCAGTGTACAGGCGCACTGACAGTCGACAAAGCCGCATCAGTCGAATCTCGCGAGTGCCTCGTTTCGACTGGCGTCGCTATGGTCTGCGCGCATGCGCTTCCCGATCGGCACCCTGGCGCTTGCCGCCTGCCTGCTCGCCGCCGGTTGCGCGGGCGCCAGCAACGCCAGCACGGTGGCTGGCTCCTCGCGCCACGATCCGCTGCTCGGCAAGCCCTTCTACGTCGATCCCCAGGGCCCGGCCGTCGAACAGGTCCAGCAGTTGCGCGCCGAAGACTACGCAGCCCAGGCGAGCGCGATCGAGCGCATCGCCTCTCAGCCAAGCGGCGCCTGGTTCACCGAAGGCGGCGGCGTACAGAAGGCCGTCGCGGCGCTGACGCTGCATGCGGCCAAGGCCGGCCGGGACGCCCTGCTCGTCGCCTACTACCTGCCCGACCGCGACTGCGGCGGCTACTCCTCCGGCGGCGCCTCCTCGGCAGCCGCCTACCGCCATTGGATCGAAGCCTTCGCCGCCGGGATCGGGCCGCGGCACGCGATCGTCGTGCTCGAGCCCGACGCCGTCCCCCAGGCCATCAGCGGCTGCCTGAGCACGAGCGCCGTCACGGAGCGCTACGGGCTGCTGCGCTTCGCCATCGAACGCCTGAAGGCGAAAGCGCAGGTCAACGTCTACCTGGACGCGGGCAACCTCGGCTGGGTCCAGCCCGCCCGCAGGCTGGCGGGGCCGTTGCGTGCCGCCGGCATCGCCCGCGCCGACGGCTTCGCCCTGAACGTGTCGAACTTCTACGCCACCGCACCCACGATCGCCTACGGCAGCGAGCTCTCGCAGGCCCTCGCCGGCAAGCATTTCGTGATCGACACCTCCCGCAACGGCAACGGCCCCTACGGGTCCGCCCGCGACGACCGCGACTGGTGCAACCCGCCCGGACGCGCGCTCGGAACGAGGCCGAGCACGCACACCTCCAGCCCGCTCGTCGACGCCTATCTGTGGGTCAAGCAGCCCGGTACCAGCGACGGCTCCTGCCGTCCCGGCGACCCCAAGGCGGGAGCCTGGTGGCCCCAGTACGCCCTCGAACTCGCCGGCGGCGGCTGAGCAGCGGTCCTACCAGGCAGCGTTCTGGGCCAGCGAGATCGCGTAGGAGGGCCAGAAGGTGCCCGCTGCGGGCCCGCCGTTGCAGGTCCCGTCGGACTCGCCGGGACGCTTGATCCAGAAGTAGGCGTCCACCAGGGGGTTGCCAGTCGATGCCGTCGGCTGGGCGCCCAGGGCGCGGCCGGGCGGGTTGCACCATTCGCCACCGGACGTCGGCCCGTTGCCGTTGCGGGAGGTGTCGAGGATGAAGTGCCCGCCCCCCAGTTCCCTGACGATGGCTTCGCCGTAGGCCGTCTCGGCGGCGGTCGTGCCGAAGTTCGACACGTTCAGGGAGAAGCCTCGGGCGTGTGCGACGCCTGCCGCCCGCAGCCGGGCCGCCATCGTCGCCGCCGGCTGCCAGGTGGCGTTGCCGGCGTCCAGGTAGACAGACACCGCCGGGCTTTCGCCGAGCTTGGAGACGGCGTAGGACAGCAGCGAGTAGTAGTCGGCCTGCTGTTCTGAGCTCAGGCAGCTCAGCTCGGCCAGGGCGTCGGGCTCCAGGATCACGACCGTCCGCCGGCCCGCGATGCCGGCCGCCATCTGGTCGATGAATTCCCTGTAGGCAGCCGGGCTGGCGGCGCCGCCGCTGGAGTAGCCGCTGCAGTCCCGCCAGGGGATGTCGTAGGCCACGATCACAGGCAGCGAGTGCGCGGTCGTCGCGGCGCCGACCCACCAGCTGACGTCGCCGTTCGTGCCACCGTGCCCATCCGACCAGTTGCCGAACCACTCCGCCTGGGCGTGCGTGGCGATCTTGGCCAGCTCTGCAGCTTCGGAGCTGCGGCCCTGGGCGCTGTATTCGCGCTCCGCGGCGGCCGCGCCGGATTCGCTTGAGACGTAGAAGGGGATGCCGGCGAAGGGGTCGCTCGTGGAGGTTCCCGTCGGCGTCGAGCCGGAGCCGCCGGAGGAGCCCGAGCCGCCGGAGGAGGAGCCGGAGCCCGAGGAGCCCGAGGAGCTGCCGCCGGAGGAGCCCGAGCCCGACGGAGGCTTGCGCGTGCGCTTGGCTGCGAGGCTGGCGTGCTTTGCCCTGCGGTGGCGGCGGCGGTGCTTGCGGGAGCCGCGGTGCACGCGGGAGCCGCTCCTGTGCCCCGTGCCCTTCGCGTCGCTGGCCTGCGCCGGGGCCAACACGACCAGCGCCAGCAGCGCCAAGAGGGCGAGCAGGGGCAGATGGCGGAGGGAGAGCTTGCGCACTGGTTGACTGATCGTCCGGGTCGGCCTTCGACTTGATGCCCAGCAGCCGATCTGGACACCGTTGCCCGCCGGCGCCGTTTCGTAATCTGGCGGCTGTGACCATCCGTCGCGAGATCCCAGGCCTGACCGTCACCGAGCGCGAGCACGTGGTCCCGCTCGACCATACCGACCCCGAGGGTCCCGCCATCGTGATCTTCACGCGGGAGCTGGCCGACCCCGAGGGGCAGGAGCGCCCACTGCTCCTCTACTTCGAGGGTGGCCCCGGCTTCGAGGCCCCGCGCCCCTCCCGCCCGGGCTCCAGCCCGCCCTGGCTGGAGCGCGCCCTGAAGGACTTCCGGGTGCTGATGCTCGACCAGCGCGGCACGGGACGCTCGACGCCCGTCGCCTCCGTCCTGGCGGGGACGGCCGAGGAGCAGGCGCGTTACCTCTCGCATTTCCGGGCCGACGCGATCGTCGCCGACGCGGAGCTGATCCGGGCCGAGCTGGAGGTCGAGCACTGGAGCGTGCTCGGCCAGAGCTTCGGTGGCTTCTGCGCCCTGCGCTACCTGTCTGCTGCACCGCAGGGGCTGAGGGAGGTGCTCTTCACGGGCGGCGTGCCGGCGGTGGGCACCGACGTCGATGACGTCTACAGGGCCACGCTGGAGCGGATGCGCGAGCGAACCGCGCTCTTCCACGCCCGCTATCCGGACGATCGCGAGCGGCTGCGCGCGCTGCTCGAGCTGACGGCCGCGCGGACCGTGACGCTGCCGGGCGGGGACGTGCTCTCACCCGAGCGGGTGCGCCAGCTCGGCCACGTGCTCGGTATGAGCGACGGCTATGAGCGGCTGCACTACCTGCTCGAGCTCGACCCGTCCTCGCCGGCCTTCCTCCACGACGCCCAGGAGGCCACGAGCTTCGCTCGCAACCCCATCTACGCCGTCCTGCACGAGGCCTGCTGGGCCGACGGGACTGCGACCCGCTGGTCGGCCCAGCGGATGCTGGCCGAGCGACCCGAGGCACCCGATGACCTGCTGACGGGCGAGCACGTCTTCCCCTGGATGTTCGAGGGCCCCTCCCTGCAGGGCTTGGCCGAGGTCGCGGAGCTGCTGGCCCAGCGCGAGTGGCCGGCCCTCTACGACGCGAAGGCCCTGGCCACGAACGAGGTTCCCGCCGCCGCGATCGTCTACGCCGAGGACGCCTACGTAGAGCGCGCCTTCTCCGAGCAGACCGCGAAGGCCGTGCCCGGACTGAAGGTGTGGCTGACCAACGAGTACGAGCACGACGGTCTGCGCAAGGACAGCGAGCGGGTCCTGGGACGCCTGCTCGACATGGTGCGGGGGCGGATTTAGAGAAGCATCGCAGCACCCGTGTAGCGTCTACAGTATGTGCAATGACGCTACATCAGCCAGGGGCGAGAGTGGAGGTCGGGGTGCGTGAGCTTCACGATCAGCTCAGCCGCTACGTCCACCACGTCGCGGCCGGCGGCGAGGTCGTCGTCACGACACGCGGACGACCCGTCGCGAGGCTCGTGCCCGTATCGGACGGCGATCCGTTCGAGAGCCTCCGCGCCAGGGGACTGCTGAGAGAGCCGGTGCGGCCCAAGCGACCGGCGCATGGTCGTCCGCGCGTCGCTGCCTCCGGGTCCGTGTCCGAGCTGGTCTCCGAGCAGCGGCGCTGATCGCCTATTTCGACACCTCAGCGCTCGTCAAGCTCGTCATAGACGAGGCCGGATCGGAGCTGGCGGCGGAAGTCTGGAACAAGGCGCGAACGGCCGCCTCCAGCCGCCTGGCCTATCCGGAGGCACGAGCAGCCATCGCCAAGGCGCAGCGCCTGGGCAGGATCGACGAGGCGGGCGCGAAGGCGGCTGTCGAGCTCTTCGAGGACCTTCACGCCGAACTGGCCGTCATCGACGTCGACGAGGAGCTCGCGCGCACCGCGGGAGATCTCGCCGCAAGGCACTCCCTACGCGCCTATGACGCGGTCCACCTGGCCTGCGCGAAGGACGTCGAAGATCCGCGGATGCTCCTCGTCACGTGGGATCGCGATCTCGCCGAGGCCGCGCTGGCCTGCGAGCTGCCGGTCGTGCCGTGAGCGAGTAGCTCTCAGGCAGCCGCTGCGACGACCGAGCTAGACCAGTCGATCACCGACGTGGGCCTTACCACGTGGCGGCCCATTCCCAGCTCCTTGGGGTCCAGGCCCAGGGCCAGGCCGACCAGCTGAGGCAGGTGCAGGACGGGCATTTTCAGCTCCCGCCCGACCGCTTTCTCGGCCAGCGGCTGCTGCAGGTCGAGGTTCAGGTGGCACAGCGGGCAGGGCGTGACCAGGCAGTCCGCTTCGGCGTTGGCGGCGTCGCCGAGGTGGCGGCCCGCCTGCTTCAGCGAGGCTTCCTTGTTCATCGTGATGATCGGGAAGCCGCAGCACTTGCGCATGCCCGCGTAGTCCACGACGGTGCCGCCCAGGGCCTCGATGACCTGGTGCAGGTAGTCGTCGCGGGGGTGCTCGGCGTCGATGCCCAGGCGCTTGCGGGGGCGGACGATGTAGCACCCGTAGAAGGGTCCGACGCGGAGGTTCGTGAGCGGGCGCTTGACGCGTGCGTTCAGCGCCTCCAGGCCGATCTCCTCGACCAGCAGCCACAGGAAGTTCTTGTTGGTCAGGCCGCTCTCGTAGGAGAGGCCCTCGGAGGCCAGCGTCTGGTTGACGTGGGAGCGGTACTCGGCGTTGGCGTCGAGGCGTTCCTGGCACTCGCTCTGGGCGCCCTGGCAGGTCGAGCAGATGTTCATCATCATGGCGGCCCCGTCGACCTGCTGGGCGAGGGCGAAGGTGCGGGCGTTCAGCGTGTCGGCCAGCTCCTGGTTGTGCTCGGCGATGACGCCCGCGCCCGTGCAGCAGGCGCGGTCCAGCTCGACCAGCTCGATGTCCAGCAGGGGAGCGACCTTGGCCATGGAGCCGTGCAGCTCCGGGGTGAAGCCGCGGCTCACGCAGCCGGGCCAGTAGGCGACCTTCATCAGCTATCGCTCCCTTCGGTGCTCGCACCGACCGCTGCCTGCTCGGGCTCGGCCGGCACGGGCGCGTTGTCCTCGTCGGTGCCCGTGATGTACAGGTTCAGCTCGTAGCGCTCCTCACGGCTCTCGACCTTGTCGTAGATCGCCTGCACGCTCTTCAGGTCGGCCGGCGGGATCTTGTGCCCGAAGATCGCGATGCGCGGGTTGAACTTGCCGCGCAAGAGGCCCCTGAGGATCACCGGCAGCGAGCTCAGGAGCTCCTTGCCGGCCGGCGGGGTGAACTTGGCGAACCAGGAGTTGCCGCCGTAGGAGCGGGGGATCAGCTCGGCCTCGTGCAGCAGGCCGTAGCCGCGGATCAGGCCCGTGATCGCCTTCTCGTGGCGGACGCCGTTGTTCTGGTCGACGATGTGCTGGTCGGATGCCGCGATCCGGCGCAGGCGCATGATCTGGCCCATCGGGTTGACGTCCTTGGGGCAGGCCTCCACGCACTTGAAGCAGTGGGTGCAGTCGAAGATGCCCTGCGGGTCCTGGGCGAGGTCGTTGAGGCGCTCGAACTGCTCGGCGTCGCGGGGATCCCCGACGAAGCGGTAGGCCTTGGCCAGGGCGGCCGGGCCGATGAAGCCCGGGTCGACCTCCATCGCCAGGCAGTCCGACACGCAGGCGCCGCACTGGATGCAGGCCATCGTCTGGGTGACGTCGACCATCGACTCTTTCGGTACGACGTACTCGCGTTCCGGCACGGGCTCCTTGGCCAGCAGCCACGGCGTGACGCGCTGGATCTTCTTCCAGTGGACCGCGTCCATGTCGACGATCAGGTCCTTGATGACGGGCATGTTGCCCATCGGCTCGATCTCGATGATGCCGTCGCCGGAGGAGGCCAGGGCCGCGTCGAGGTGGGTGTGGCAGGCCAGGGCCGGTTCGCCGTTGACCCGCACCCCGCAGGAGCCGCAGATGGCCTGGCGGCAGGAGCAGCGGATGCCGATCGAGCCGTCGAAGCGGTCGCGGGCCTGCAGGACGGCCTCCAGCACCGAGCGGTGGGGCTCCAGCTCGACAGTGTGCTCGTCCCAGTAGGGGGCCTGACCCGACTCCGGGTCGTAGCGCCGCAGCCTGATGTTGAACTTCTCAGGAGGCCTGTCGTGCGCTTCAGCCATCAGCCTTTCGCCTGCTTTCTCGTCTCGTTTTCCGATACGCCGGCCATCAGTATTTGCGCTCTTCCGGCTGCCACTGGGTGATCGTCACGGGCGAGTAGGAGACCTGCGGCCCGTCGGCGCCCAGCGTTATGTCGATGTGCTTGAGCCACTGCTCGTCGTTGCGCTCGGGGTAGTCGGTGCGGAACTGGGCCCCGCGGGACTCCTTGCGCTCGATCGCCCCGACGAGCGTCGCCTCGGCGCAGTCGATCATGTAGCCGAGCTCCAGGGCTCCCAGCACGTCCTGGTTGAAGATCGTGCCGCGGTCGTCGATCCAGGCCTTGCCGGCCTCCTCGCGCAGGCGCCCGATCGTCTGCAGGGCGCCCTGCAGGCCCTCCTCGTCACGGAAGACGGCGGCGTGTTTGTTCATCGTCTCGCCCAGCTCGTTCTTGATCTCCGAGACCCTGCGGCCGTCGCGGGGGCGGGCGATGATCGCCGCAAGCTCCGCTTCGTCGCGGGCCAGCTGGGCCTGGACGTCGAGTTTGGGGGGTGCCATCGAGGCTGCCCGGGCGGCTGCGTGTTCGCCTGAGCGGCGTCCGAAGATGAGCGTGTCCAGCAGCGAGTTGGCGCCAAGGCGGTTGCCGCCGTGGACCGACACGCAGGCGACCTCGCCGGCCGCGTACAGGCCCTCGATCGGCGTCCGTCCGTCGACGTCGGTCTTGACGCCGCCCATGATGTAGTGCTGGCCGGGGCGGATCATGATCGGTTCGCGGGTGATGTCCACGCCGGCGAAGTCCCGGCCCAGGTTGACGATCTCGCGCAGCGCCTCCAGGGTGCGCTTTTTCTCCACGACGGTCACGTCCAGGTAGATGCCCTTGCCTTCGGGGCCGACGCCGCGTCCCTCGTTGATCTCGATCTGCTCGGCGCGGGAGACGACGTCGCGGGAGGCCAGCTCCATCTTGTTGGGAGCCGTCTTCTCCATGAAGCGCTCGCCTTTGTTGTTGAGCAGGTGGGCGCCCTCGCCGCGGGCGCCCTCCGTGATCAGGATGCCCGTCTCGACCAGGCAGGTCGGGTGGTACTGGACCATCTCCATGTCCATCAGGGGGGCACCGGCCCTGTAGGCCATGGCGATGCCGTCGCCAGTCACGATCAGGCCGTTGGTCGTCGGCTTGTAGGCCTGGCCGGATCCGCCGCAGGCCAGGATCACGTTCTTGGCCGTGAAGGCCTCCATCTTGCCCGAGCGCACGTCGCGGGCGATGACCCCGCAGCAGCTGCCGTCCTCGCCCAGCAGCAGCGAGGTCGTGAACCACTCCTCGTAACGGGCAACAGTCTCGTGGTGCTTCATCAGCTGCTCGTAGAGCACGTGCAGCAGCGCCTGGCCGGTGATGTCCGCGACGTAGGCCGTGCGCTTCATGGAGGCGCCGCCGAAGGCCCGCAGGTCCATCAGGCCCTGCTCGTTGCGGTGGAAGGTCACGCCGATGTGCTCCAGGTGCAGCACTTCGCCCGGAGCCTCCGAGCACATCACTTCGATCGCGTCCTGGTCGCCCAGGTAGTCCGAGCCCTTGACCGTGTCGTAGGCGTGGGAGCGCCAGTCGTCGTCGACGCTGATGGCTGCGTTGATGCCGCCGGCCGCCGCCACCGAGTGGGAGCGGACGGGGTGGACCTTGCTCATGATCGCCACGCTGGCCCCCCGCTCCGCTGCCGCCAGGGCGGCCCGCTGGCCTGCAAGGCCGGCACCGATGATCAGTACGTCGTGCTCTGGCATGGACTCCTGCGTTGGTCGGGGGGACGGGGTTGCGGGCAGGACTCTATAACGCCCCGCCTTCTCGGCACTCCGTGGTGATCCGCAGCCTCAGGCGGCGGGCTGCAGGGCCTGGCGTATCTGGGCCAGGGTCACGACGCCCTCCAGGACCCCGTCGGCGTCCACGGCCACCATCGCCCCCAGCCGGCCCAGGCCTTCGGAGCCCAGCAGGGTCTCAAGGGGCGCCTCGCCACCGATCCGCACGGGCAGGTCCGACTCCAGCACGTCCGTCACGGGCAGGGCCGGGCGTCCCGCCGCTATCTCCGCTTCCAGGCGCTGCTGGCGGACCACCCCCAGGTAGTGCCGGGCCTCGTCCACGACCACGAACCACGGCCAGCGGTAGCGCCCGAAGTACTGGTCCTGGGCGTCGAGCAGGCTCGTCTGCTCAGGGATCGTGACGGGTTCGCGATCCATGATGTCCGCGACCCGGATGTTCTGGATGCGCCTGCCCAGCGCCCCCTGCATGACCGCCGCGCCAGCCGCCTGGTAGATGAAGAAGGCCAGCATCAGCGTCATCAGGTCCAGGAAGGAGCCGTTGCGGGACAGGCCGAACAGGCCCAGCGCCCCCAGCGCCAGGGCCAGCAGCTGGCCGCTTCGGCCCGTCAGGGCTGTCGCGCGGTAGCGGTCGCCCGTGACCCGCCAGATGACCGCCCGGGCGATCCTGCCGCCGTCGAGGGGGAAGGCAGGCAGCACGTTGAAGACGAACAGCGCCCCGTTGACGAAGGCGAGCCAGCCGATCAGACCGACCGCCGGCGTCGTCGTTTCGCGGCTGAGCGTGACTTTGGCGAAGGAGTGCCCGCTGCTGATGAGGCTGCCGGCAGCCAGGCAGATCAGGGTCAGGGCCAGCGTCACGGCCGGGCCGGCCGCCGCGATCTTGAACTCCTCCCCCGGCGTCGCCGGCTCCCGGCGCATCTGCGAGAGCCCGCCGAAGAACCACAGGTCGATGCCGGCGATGCCGATGCCCTGGCGGCGGGCCGCCAGCGCGTGCCCCAGCTCGTGCAGGATCAGCGAGAGGAAGTAGCCGAGGGCGCCCGCGACCGCGACCAGGTAGATCGTCGTTTTCGATCCCGACAGGATTTCCTCGAAGAATTCCGAGAGGATCAGGATCAGCACGAACAGGACGACGAACCAGCTGACGCTGACGCCGATGCGGATGCCGAATACGCGCGCCAGCTGGATGTTCTGGCGCCTGCGCGGGAACATGCCTAGATGGTAGGCGCCACGGGGGCCGCGCCCCGTCTCACCGCGACGCTCAGAGCTCCGGGCGCGAGCGGGCGATGATCGCCTCGAAGTCCACGCCCGGCGGCAGCGTGCCGTACTCCAGGCCCGCCTGCCCCGCCAGGCGCGAGGCGCAGAAGGCGTCCGCCACGGCCGGGTCGCCGTGCCTGACGAGCAGCGAGCCCTGCAGGCACAGGGCCATGCTCTCCACGACCTTGCGGGCGCGGGTCTCGAGCGTCGCCGGGTCGGCGAACTGCCCCTTCAGATCGGCCACCCGGGCGTCCAGGCGCGCATCGGCGCCGGCGGCCAGCTCGACCTCGCCGAAGAAGACCTCCAGCGATCGCGGCGAGCGCATCAGGGCCCGCAGCACGTCCAGGCTCATGACGTTGCCCGAGCCCTCCCAGATCGAGGCCAGCGGCGCCTCCCTGTACAGGCGGGGCAGGCCCGATTCCTCGACGTAGCCCGCGCCGCCCAGGCACTCCAGCGACTCGAAGGCGTGGTTGGGGGCCCGCTTGCAGGTCCAGTACTTGCCTACGGCCGTGGCCAGGCGCTTGAACAGCTGCGCGTCCGTCTCGTTCTCGCCGTTCTCCGCGTCCTCGTGGGCTTCGTCGTAGGCCCGGGCCAGGCGCATCGCCAGGGCCGTCGTGGCCTCGGACTCCACACACAGATCGGCCAGCACGTTGCGCATCAGCGGCTGGTCGATCAGCAGCTTGCCGAAGGCGCTGCGGTGGGCGGTGTGGTGCAGGGCGTGAACGACCCCCGCCCGCATCCCCGCGGCCGAGCCGATCACGCAGTCCAGGCGGGTGTGGCCGACCATCTCGATGATCGTCGGCACGCCCCGGCCGGGCTCGCCGACCATCCGCGCCCAGGCGTTGTGGAACTCGACCTCCGAGGAGGCGTTGGAGTGGTTGCCGAGCTTGTCCTTCAGGCGCTGGATGTGAAAGGCGTTGCGCGAGCCGTCGGGCAGGATCCGGGGCATCAGGAAGCAGGAGAGGCCCTCGTCGGTCTGGGCCAGGACCAGGAACAGGTCCGACATGGGGGCCGAGCAGAACCACTTGTGCCCGACCAGCTCGTACTCCGCGCCGGCGCCGCCGCCGTTCAGGGGCCGGGCGACGGTCGTGTTGGCGCGCACGTCCGAGCCGCCCTGCTTCTCGGTCATGGCCATGCCCGAGATGGCGCTGCCCTTCTCCGATGCCGGGATCAGGCGCGGGTCGTAGTGGGTGGCCGTGATCAGCGGCTCCCACTCGGCGGCCAGCTCGGGCTGGGCGCGCAGCGCCGGGATCACGGCGAAGGTCATCGTGATCGGGCAGGCGTAGCCCGCCTCGGCCTGCATCGCCGTCATGTACATGGCAGCACGGGCCGTGTGGGGGAAGGGCTCGGAGCTCGTCCAGGGCAGCGAGTGCAGCTCGTGCTCCACGCCCATCGCCATCAGCTTGTGCCAGGCCGGGTGGAACTCGACCTCGTCGATGCGGTGCCCGTAGCGGTCGAACGTGCGCAGCACGGGCTTGTTCTCGTTGGCCAGGCGCCCCCACTCCTGCTGAGGCTCGCCGCCGACGAAGCGCCCCAGCGCCGAGGCCCGCTCTGTGACCCATCCGGCGCCCTCGCGCCGGACGGCCTCGACGAGGGGTCTGTTGGAGGCGAAGACGTCCACGCCCTCCAGCGGAGGGACCTGGTTGAAGACGGTGTGTGTCTGCCAGGGCGCCGTGCTCTCGCCGCCGGCCGGAGAGTAGGTAGCCATGACGAAAGTGTCGCAGATGCAACGAGCCGGCCGTTGCGGCTCAACACGGATCTTGGGGGGTCTGCGTCTCCGGTATATGCTCGCCACGATGGCGCTCATGGGGAAGGCGCGGACGCGCTCGGTGTTGACCGTCGCAACGGTCCTGGCCGTCGCGCTGCCGGCCCTGGCCTGGGCCTCCACCTCCCAGGCGCGTCTCGCGGACGCTCGCGCCTCCGCCGCGACGCTCGTGCGGATCGCCTACGTCACGGCGGGCGCGACCAGCCCCGAGCGGGTCTGGGTCGCGAACGCCGACGGCCGGGAAGCCAGGGTCCTGGGCGAAGGGGAGGAGCCCCTGATCTCCCCGGACGGCTCGCAGGTCGCCGCCGGGCTCTTCGGCACCGGCTCGGGCAGCCAGGAATCCGGTCCCTCGCTGGCCGTCTACCCGACCGCGACCGACGGGGGGACGCCGCTGCGCCTGGGCGACCTCTCGACGGCAAGCGCTCAGCCGCTGGCCTGGTCGCCTGACTCCCGCTACCTGGCCGTGGCGTTGCAGTCGACCGATCTCGAACGTCCCGCCCAGACCTCCGGGCTGGCCGTTCTCGACATGACCACGGGCAAGCTCACGACGATCGCCACGGGATACGTCTACGGGGCCAGCTTCGCCCCCGAAGGCAGCGACAGGATCGTCTACGGGCGGGCGCCCTCGCAGACGACGGCGGCAGGCGTGAACCTCTACGTGGCCGATCCCGACGGCAGCGACACGGTGCTCCTGACGGGCGACGGTCGCAGCCTGAACCCGCTGTGGGGACCGCACGGGATCGCCTTCGACCGCGAGCGCCTGCGCCACGACGACGCCCCCGAATACCAGGTCTGGCTGCGCCCTTTTTCCGGGTCCCGCCCGCCCCGCCTGCGCAGGCTGACCTCGCTGAAGGTCGGCCCGCTCGTCGTCGGGCTCGTCCCGATCGCCTTCTCGGCCTCGGGCTCGAGGCTGCTGGCCGAGTTCGAGGGCCAGGACACCAGCGAAGCCTGGACGGTCGTCGTCCCCTCCCGCCGGGCCAGGCGCCTGCGCGTCGGCAGGGGCCACGTCAACGCGATCGCCGGAGGCATCTCGCGCGACGGCGCCGTGCTGCTGATCGACGAGGGTTTCCTGGAGGGGCCGCCGTCGAGCGACAAGGTCGCGACGGTGCCCTTCGCGGGCGGCCCCGCCAAGGTGATCGTCGCGCACGGCAGCCAGGCCGGCTGGAACGGCTGAACGGGCGAAGCCGCTCCGGGCAGACCCGTCCTGGCTGCGTGGGCGTCGGATTACTTGTGGGCGTCGCGAGCGGCCGCCTGCTGCAGGGCCAGCCGCTGGCCCTCGCGTTTGCGGTCGAACTCCTGCTCGAGGATCCACAGGCGGATCCGCCGCTCGACTGACTTTTCGAGGTCTCTGCCTGCCATGGGTGCATGTTCGGCCTATGCCCTGCGCAGCGCTTTGGACGTCCGTCCCAAATGTCGGTATGCGCCCCGGACAGGCGCTCCAAGGCGAGGCCCGTGGGCGCCCGCCCGATAGCATCGGCGCCCGGCCGCGCTGCGCACTCCGGCCTCGCGCCACACGCCCCGAACCCCTCAGACGAAGGACCCAAGACATGGCGAAGATCAAGGTTGAGAACCCCGTCGTGGAGCTGGACGGCGACGAGATGACCCGCATCATCTGGTCGTTCATCAAGGAGCAGCTGATCCTGCCCTACCTGGAGATCGACCTGCGCTACTACGACCTCGGCATCGAGCACCGCGACGCCACCCGCGACGCTGTCACGGTGGAAGCGGCGGAGGCGATCAAGCAGTACGGGGTGGGGGTGAAGTGCGCCACGATCACACCCGACGAGGCTCGCGTGGAGGAGTTCGGCCTGCACGACATGTACCGCTCGCCCAACGGCACGATCCGCAACATCCTCGGCGGCGTCATCTTCCGCGAGCCGATCGTCATCTCCAACGTGCCGCGCCTGGTCCCCGGCTGGACCAAGCCGATCGTGATCGGCCGCCACGCCTTCGGCGACCAGTACCGGGCCACCGACATGCTCGTGCCGGGCCCCGGCAAGCTGACCCTCACCTTCACCCCCTCCTCGGGCGATGAGCCGATCGAGCTGGAGGTCTACGACTTCCCGGGCTCGGGCGTGGCGCTGTCGATGTACAACCTCGACGAGTCGATCCGCGACTTCGCCAGGGCCTCGCTGCGCTACGGCCTGCAGCGCTCCTACCCCGTCTACATGTCGACCAAGAACACGATTCTCAAAAAGTACGACGGCCGCTTCAAAGACATCTTCCAGGAGACCTACGAGAGCGAGTTCAAGTCCGACTTCGAGGCGGCCGGGATCACATATGAACACCGTCTCATCGACGACATGGTCGCCTCGGCCCTGAAGTGGGAGGGCGGCTACGTGTGGGCCTGCAAGAACTACGACGGCGACGTGCAGTCCGACACCGTCGCCCAGGGCTTCGGCTCGCTCGGCCTGATGACGAGCGTGCTGATGACGGCCGACGGCAAGACCGTGGAGGCGGAGGCCGCCCACGGCACTGTCACCCGTCACTACCGCTCCCACCAGCAGGGCAAGCCGACCTCCACCAACCCGATCGCCTCGATCTTCGCCTGGACGCGGGGACTGGATGCGCGCGGGCGCATGGACGGCACCCCGGCCGTCAGCGACTTCGCCCAGACGCTCGAGCGGGTCTGCATCGAGACCGTCGAAGCTGGGAAGATGACCAAGGACCTCGCGCTGCTGATCGGCCCCGATCAGCCGTGGCAGACCACCCAGGAGTTCCTGGCCTCGATCGACGAGGGCCTTGCCGGCGCGGTCGCCTAGACCGCGCATACCCATACCTGTTCAACCGCCACACCCCAGGAGATGACCCTGTGAGCAATCCCGTACGTGTCACCGTGACCGGCGCAGCCGGTCAGATCGGTTACAGCATCGTGTTCCGCATCGCCAGCGGGCAGCTGCTGGGCCCCGAGCAGCCCGTCGACCTGCGCCTGCTGGAGATCCCCCAGGCCATGGGCGCCCTCGAGGGCGTCGCGATGGAGCTCGTCGACTGCGCCTTCCCGCTGCTGAAGGGCCTGGACCTGCACGACAACCCCCAGGACGCCTTCGACGGCGTCAACATCGCGCTGCTGGTCGGCTCCCGCCCCCGCACCAAGGGCATGGAGCGCGCCGAGCTGCTCTCCGAGAACGGCAAGATCTTCACCGGTCAGGGCAAGGCTCTGAACGACAAGGCGGCCTCCGACGTGAAGGTCCTGGTCGTCGGCAACCCCGCCAACACGAACTGCCTGATCGCCATGAACAACGCTCCCGACGTCCCGCGCGAGCGCTTCACCTCGATGATGCGCCTTGATCACAACAGGGCCGTCGCCCAGCTCGCCAACAAGCTGGCG
>Ga0181522_10000565_pt1 | contig 27015 bp, 23 predicted proteins | sample PEATcosm2014_Bin_27_FD_121103 | JGI IMG/M metagenome (GOLD analysis project Ga0181522, IMG submission 121103) | Peatland microbial communities from MTU Mesocosm Facility, Houghton, MI, USA - PEATcosm2014_Bin05_10_metaG | ecosystem: Environmental > Terrestrial > Soil > Wetlands > Peat | place...
CGAAGGAGTGCGTTCCGAAAGATTCTGCTGCGCCAATTTGTTCATTGAAGAAATAAAAGGCTCGACGCTGGCAATCGATTCGAAGGCGTAACGGTCGGCCTGGCGTTCGTTGTATCGCGAATAGGCATTCAGCGCCGGCATGAGCAGCAGCGAAACCACAGTGGCGGTCAGCGCGATCAGCGGCAGGTTGGCGAAGTCGGAAAGCTCTTCGAACATGTGATGATCGACCGAGTAATGCAGCACGAGATTCGCCAGCCAGAAACCAAGCAACGTAATCCCCGCCTGCACCAGGATGCTCTTCAAAATGTGCCGGTGCACATGATGCCCCAGTTCGTGGGCGAGCACCGCCTCAATTTCCTCGGGAGCATAGTTATCGAGCAGCGTATCGGCCAGAATTATCCGGCGCGTCGCTCCAAGGCCTGTTAAAGCGGCATTGGCTTTCTTGCTCTTTTCCGAAAGACGCCAGCGGTAAATGCCACGCACGCGTGTACCGGCCCGCTCGCTTAATTGAACGAGGCGCCGGCGCAGGTCTTCGTTCTCCAGCGGCTCGAATTTATAAAAGATCGGGAACAGCGCCACCGGAGCCAGTTGCGCCATCACAATGAACAAACCCATGAACAGGATCCAAGTGTAAATCCACCAGTGCTGGGTGGATTGCCGGATCATGAAATACAACAGCTCAACAACGACTCCCGCCAATACAAGACCGATCAGAAAACTCTTGGCTTCGTCCCACAGCCAGGAGCGCAGCCTCTGATTTGAGAGATTGAATTTGCGCTCCAGCCGGAAGCCGTAATAATCGAGTCCGAATCCCAGAAGTTTGCTGATTGCAAGCAGGAAGAACAAGTAGATGAAAACGGAGAGCGTGTAGTTCTGGAAGCCACGGCGCAACGCGAGATCGCGCAGCCAATCGGTCCAGCCGGTTGCGAGAAGAACAACCAGAAAAGCGAAGCCGATCGCGAAGTCGGCGAACCCCAGCCAGCGATGGATTCTGTTATAACGCCGCGCCTCAGGCGAATCGGCCGCGGTCGAGGTGGTGCTTGCAGAAAAAGTCATCCATTAGAAGTATCGCATTAACGGGGCTTGCCGGGCGCGTCAAATGCTGTCACGCACAGGAGCCATGCTCATCCGTTCCTGACAAAGCTCTCGCCCGCTGTGAGGATCTCTTCCACAATTTCTGGCGACGCCGCCTCGGCGTAGGCACGCAGCAAAGGTTCCGTTCCCGACGCGCGAAACAAAATCCACGCGTCCGCGCCGCCACCGTTGGTAGGGGCGTCAAGAAAAAACTTAACGCCATCGAGGTGTTCTTTCTTTACTATCCGGTAGCGGCCCAGCCTTTGCGTGCTCTCGGCGCGCGCGCGTTGAATCGCCCCCTGCTTTATGTCTTCAGGAATATGTAGGTCCCGGCGGCCGTAATAGTGCGGACCATATTCCTGTTGTAGGTCGGCCACAAGCTGACCCAGCGGCTTGCCTTCCTCGGCCATCGCATTAGCCAGCAGCAGGCAATTAAGAATGCCGTCACGCTCGGGCAGAAAGCGCGAATATCCGATCCCGCCGGATTCTTCACCGCCGATCAAAATCTCGTGCTCCATCATCACATCGGCAGTGTATTTGAATCCAATCTGCGTCTCGTAAAGTTTGCGGCCATGCTTGGCGGCGATGCGGTCGAGCATGCCCGTCGTGTTGAAAGCGCGCACGACGCCTCCCGGCCATTTTTTGCGCACCAGCAGCCATTGCAGAAGCACGCAGAAAATCTTGTGTGAGTCGACGAAGCTGCCGTCTTCGGCAACCGCACCGATGCGGTCGGCATCGCCATCGGTGGCGAGCCCAGCGTCGCATTTCTCCCGCACCACGGTTTCCTGCAAGAGCGCGATGTGCGGCTGAATAGGCTCGGGGTTGATACCCGGAAACAATGGGTTCACTTCCTGCCGGATCGCAACACATTGCACATTCCGTTCACGGAATATTCCCGCGAGCACTCCGCGGCCGGAGCCATACATCGAATCAACGGCGACTTTGAACTTCGCCTTGCCGATCAAATCCATGTCGGCGAACTTGCAGACCGCCGCGATATAGGGAGCCTTAAGGTCTGTCTCCACGACCGCAGCCTTTGCGCCCTGCGGCATTGCGTCCGCGCGTAACTCCTCCTCCACTTTCTGCATGATCGCCGGAGTCGCCGAGCCACCGAAGTTCCCTTTGACCTTCACTCCATTCCAATTCCATGGATTGTGACTCGAGGTAATCATAACGCCGGCGGCCGCTCCGGTATTCTTGACCGCGTACGAAACCGCGGGAGTGGGCGTGTAATCGTTTGCCACCCTGACCGGAATGCCTCCGCCGGCAATCACTTCGGCCGCGATCTGGGCAAAGCGTTGCGAGGCGAATCGCGTGTCGTAGCCAATGATGACGCCGCGTTGTGCGTCTTCGTGCTTCAACACATAAGAAGCGATTGCTCCGGCGACGCGGCGGACGTTGTCGAACGTAAAGTCATCGGCGATGATGCCGCGCCAGCCGTCGGTTCCGAATTTGATTTCTTGAGGCATGGGGAAAATCGTCGTTAGTCGTTGGCTGTTGGTCGTTAGCCTTTAACTGCTCGTCAAAGCCAACGACTAACGACTAGCGACCAACGACCACTACGTCAATTTATGCAGCTTTTTTTCGTCCAGGTACTTCACCACTTTACCCACATCCTGCGCATGCTGGCGGGTTGTGATCAGCAACGCATCATCCGTCTCAACCACTACCAGATTATTGACGCCCACGGCTGCCACAAATTTTCCGGGCGCATGCACATAATTGCCGCTGGCGTTCAGAACAAACACGCCTGCACTCTGAATCAAATTGCCTTCGACCGCGCCGCTCTTTGTTGTGTGATGCTCGTGCAATGCGGTCCATGAGCCGAGGTCGTTCCATCCGAAATCTGACGGTAGGCAGAAAATATTGCCGGCTTCCTCGCCCTTCGCCGAACGCGGTTCAAGCACCGCATAGTCAATACTGATGTTCTCGCATTTCGGATACAGCTTCCGAAACACAGTTGAAAACTTCTTCGTGCCGAAAGCGGCGGCGATTTCTTCCAGCAGCGGAGCGGTCTTTGGCAGGTGCTCGCGCAAAGCATTAGCCAGCGTGCGGGCGCTCCATAGAAATATCCCGCTGTTCCAGAAATAATTTCCTGCAGCCACAAATGCCGCGGCCCTTTCGGAATCCGGTTTTTCGGTGAATCGGCGCACACGCAGCGCGTGTGGCGCGGGCGACCCCGCCCGCGAAAACTCGAATACAGCCCCAGCTTCAATATATCCATATCCGGTTTCCGCGCGAGTGGGCTTGATGCCGAGAACCACAATGTTTTCGCCCGCGCCCGCAATCTCGGCTGCCCTCACGATAGTAGCGCGGTATTTTTTCTCATCGGCAATGACGTGATCGGAGGGAAACATTCCGATCACCGCATCGGGATGTTCTCTCAGCAACAGGAACGCTGCCAACCCAATCGCCGGTGCGGTGTTGCGTCCCACGGGTTCAGCAAGCACCTGCGCCTTCGGCAACTTCGGCAATTGCTTCAATATTGCCGGACGCGAATCCTCGTTCGTGATGATCCAGAAGTTCTTCGCGGAAGCCAGCGGCAACAAACGGCCAACGGTCTGCTGGATCATGGTCTGCTTGCCATCGAGCGCGAGCAGTTGCTTCGCCCGTTTTTTGCGGCTTAACGGCCAGAAGCGCGTACCGCGCCCGCCGGCAAGGATTACAGGATAAAAATGTGGAGTGTTAGCCAAGGTTTTCAGATTACATCCGCGTTTCCGGCTCGGGCAATGTGGCTCCAGGCACCCGCGCTCGTAAGAATTCGAGGGTCCACTGCGGACGAACGGTAAACTTCTCCGCAGACGCAGGCACTACCACCGCGTCCCCCTTCGCCAACGTCACCGCTTCCGCCCCGGCAGCGTCGACCACCCCGCACCCTTCCACTGCGACCAGAATTTGCACCGAATTCTTGCCGGAATCGTCGCGCGTGCTCAGCTCTTGCGGATCCTTCATCTCGAACATGTCGACGACGAAGTATGGCCCAGCAATCAGTGCAGCCATGCGGCTCCTGCTTCCGGCAAGCTGCGCCGGTACGGGCCTCACCACTTTTCCCGACGCAACTTTTTCTTTCACGGCCGCCAGACCTTTTTCCAAATGCAACTCGCGGGGCCGGCCATAATCATACAAACGGTAAGTCGTATCGGACTGCTGCTGCGTCTCCACGATTACCGAACCGGGCCCGAGCGTGTGCACCGTTCCTCCGCTCACGTAAATCATGTCACCGGTATAAATGTTCATCCAGTTCAAAAGTTCTTCTGCGCGCTTTTCGAGAATCGATTTTTCGAGCTGCGCCACCGTCACGCCGGGCTTCATGCCCAAGGCAATCTGGGCTCCCGGCCTGGCGTGCGCAACATACCAACACTCGGTCTTGCCCCAGGGTTCGCCGACTCGCCGGGCCTGCTCATCATCGGGATGAACCTGCACCGAAAGCTTTTCGTGCGGAAAAAGAAACTTTAATAGTAACGGAAAACGTCCAGCATCCCGCGCAGCATCGCCCACCAATTCCCGCTGAAATTTCGCGCTGACCTGCGCCAGCGTCTGACCCGCCAGCGGGCCGTTTGCAACTTTGCAATCGTCGCCCGTCAGCCATGCCTCGCCAATCCTCTGCTCGAACCTGTGATTCGGATAAATCGGCGACAGATCAAGCGTTCCCCATGGACGAGGATCGAACGCTGGCTGCATCAAGAGTGGATACAAATTGCTCATAAAGCGATTGTCCGGATCTTAGGCATCAGGTACTTACGTCTAGGTTTTAGTCGTGAGACATCAGAAACGCCAAGAGACCAGTAGCCTAAGACCGATGGCCCGAAACCCAAGACCTGATTAACAAAAAAGGCCGTTCGCTGAGAGACGGCCTTTGGAACTTAAATTTTAACCGCATCCGAGGCGTTGCAACTAGATCGCCGCGAAAAACTTTCGCATCCGCTCCAGCCCGCGATCCAGTTCGGCCTTTGAGGTCGCATAAGAAACGCGAATGTGATCGCTAGTGCCGAACCCTTCCCCCGGAACCGTAGCTACGTGTACCTCGCGCAGCAGCCTTCCCGCCACATCGGAAGCAGACCGCAAATTTCCCCTGCCCAAAAACGACGAGATGTTGGGATAGGCATAAAACGCTCCTTCAGGCATTGTGCAAGTAATACCTGGGATCGAGCGCAATCCCTTGACCACATGATCGCGCAATTCGATATATTCCCGGCGCATGGTTTCTACACATTCCTGTGGCCCGCGTAGCGCGGCCACCGCCGCCTTCTGCACAATCGAAGTCGGATTCGAGGTCGATTGACTCTGCAACTTCGACATTGCGCTAACCACTGCAGCCGGCCCGAGTGCGTAACCGAGACGCCATCCTGTCATCGCATACGTTTTCGAAAGAGAACCGAGCACCACAATGCGCTCTTTGTGCTCCCGCAGCGATCCCACAGAGAATTTCTTCCCCGTGTAATTCAGGTAGACGTAGCATTCGTCGGACAACACCCAAATGCCGCGCTCATGCGCCAATCGAGTGACAGCAGTCAGATCTTCCGCGCTCATCACCGCGCCCGAGGGATTCGATGGTGAATTCAGGATGATCACCTTGGTGCGGTCCGTGATCAGCCGCGCCACCATGTCAGCGGTTACTCGGAAGCCTTGCGACTCGTCACTCTGAAGAAGCACGCACTCTCCGCCGGCATAACGCACGATGTCCTTGAACGAAACCCAGTACGGTACCGGCAGAATAACTTCATCGCCGTGATCGACCAGCACCTGAATCGCATTGAACAGCGCATTCTTGCCGCCGGTGGCGGCAATGGCTTCCTCGCGCCGATAATCGGAATCGAAATCGACGGCATGACGGTGCACAATGGCGTCGCGCAACTCGGGCGTTCCGGGGACGGCAGTGTACTTCGTGAAGTTGCCCTGAATCGCCGCAATCGCCGCGTCTTTGATGTGCTGCGGCGTGGCAAAATGCGGCTCGCCCGCGCCAAAGTCGACCACGTCGATTCCCTGGGCGCGCAGTTTGTCAGCCTCGGCCACTACCGCCATCGTGGCCGAAGGTTCAATACGGTTGATGCGGTGGGTAAGTTTAAGCGCTTCCGTAGTTAGAGTGGTCATGCGCGTTTTTTCCTTTTTTTGATTTCTCTTTCGGCTGGCGCTTCTCTCGTAATCTCCCGCGGCTCATCGTGAAATCTGTAAGCGGGATCGACTTTCTCCCGCAGCTTTTGCTCCACCACTTCCGGCACAAGCCCTTTTACAGGGCCGCCGGCCTGCGCGACTTCCCGTACGAGACGGGAGCTGACATAAGAATACTTGTCGGCGGGCATCATGAATACGGTTTCCAGCGTGGGTTCCAGCTTGCGGTTCATCAGCGCCATCTGCAGTTCGTATTCGTAGTCGCTGATGGCGCGAATGCCGCGTAGAATGCAGGTCGCATCAATCGATTTCGCGTATTCCACTGTCAACCCGTTGAAGGTGTCGATGCGAACGTTTTTCAGGCTGGCGGTGAGTTCACGCAACATTTCCAGGCGTTCACTCACACTGAACATCGGGCTCTTCTCTGAATTGCGCAAAATGGCAACGACCAGCTCTTCAAAAATCTTCGCACCCCTCTCGATCAGATCGAGGTGCCCGTTGGTTGGCGGATCAAACGACCCGGGATAAATGGCAATGCCCTGCAATCGTCCTCACTGGAACTAATGCGACGGCTCGGTAACAGAAGATTCTATGCGGTGAGGCCGGGGATGGCAATTGTGGATTGCGCTAAAATGCTGGGTCGCTTCCGGATAACGAAACTATGGAATTTGCGGATGTGGTCATTATCGGGGCGGGGATCGTTGGCTCGAGCATCGCCTATCACCTCACGGCGGCCGGGTGCCGCAACGTGCTGGTCATGGAGCGTGAATCTTCGACCGGCAAGGGATCGACCGGCAAAAGCATGGGCGGGGTGCGGGCACAATTCTCCATGCCAGTCAGCATTCAGATGTCGCTGTATTCCATTCCTTTTTATGCGGAGTTCGAACAGCGGCTCGGCTTGCCGTGCGACTATCGTCCACAGGGATATCTGTTTTGCGCAACAAATGAAAAGCAACTCGACTATCTGCGGACCAACTATGCGCTGCAAGTAAAAATGGGGCTGAAGAATGTGCGCCTGCTGGCGGGCGATGAGATCGGCGCGATGTTTCCGCAATTGCGGGCAGACGATATTCTGGGCGGAAGTTTCTGTTCGACTGACGGTTTCGTCGATCCCTACAGCGCCATGACGGGCTTCATGATGTGGGCGTGCGATCACGGTGCGAGGTTGTGGAAGAACACGAAAGTTACCGCGATCAAAAAAGATAGGAACGGCGTGGCCTCCGTGGAAACTACACGAGGTGCCGTTTCAGCGCGGAAAATGGTGAACTGCGCAGGCGCATGGGCAGCAGAAGTCGCGGCGCTGGCGGGGATCAATTTGCCGGTGCAACCCCTGCGGCGGATGCTCGTTCCCAGCGAGCCTTTCGACGAATTTCCGCACAGCGCGCCCATGATCATCGACATGTCGAATGGATTTCACTTCCGCCCGGAGGCGCGTGGATTTTTACTGGCCTGGAACGATCCGGAGGAAACGCCGGGATTCAAGACAGATTTCGATCCGGTATTTATCGAGAAGATTTTGACGCGCGCTGCGGATCGCGTACCTTGCTTTGCAAATCTGCCGGTGAATCCCAAACGGGCGTGGGCGGGACTGTATGAAATGACACCGGACCATCATCCAATTTTGGGCGAAGCGCCGGGCACCCCGGGTTTTTTTCTGGCGAATGGTTTCAGCGGACACGGCGTCATGCACGCACCGGCGACCGGAAGAATTCTCAGTGATCTGATTCTCACCGGCAAAACCGATTTGATCAATGCGTCTCTATTAAGCCTGACCCGCTTCGCCGCAGGCCGGCTCATTCATGAAACCGCCGTGTTGTGATGCAAGCGCCAGACCCCAGTTCCCCATGGCTCTGCGAGAACAAAATTACTGGCTGACCACGACCGAAATGCCTGAGGTCGCTCGGGGACCCCTGCCGCAGCGTGTCGACGTGGCGATCATTGGCGCCGGCTTCACTGGACTTTCCGCCGCGCGCACGCTGGCTAAACGTGGCGCAAAAATCGCAGTGCTGGAAGCGGAAACCCTCGGTTGGGGAGCGAGTTCGCGCAACGGCGGAATGGTTCTGAGTGGATTGAAGTTGGGCGTGAATCAACTGATTGCAAAATATGGGCGTGACTTGACGCGCCGAATGTATGCCGCGTCACTTGAGAGTATCGATTGCGTCGAGCAAATTGTTCGAGAAGAAAAAATCGATTGCGATTTCTCGCGCTCCGGTCATTTGGAAGTAGCCTGCAAGCAGAAGCATTTTGACGATTATGCGCGGCAGGTGGAAGTGGTCGCTCGGGAGTTTAACCATCAACTTCGCGTAGTGCAGAAGAATGAGTTGAGTTCTGAAATTGGCTCGAACATTTATTTCGGTGGCATGGTCGACGAAATAAGTGCGGGCGTGAATCCGGCACGGTACGTCGTTGGGCTGGGCCGGGCAGCCATGAAGGCGGGCGCAGAGATTCTTGAATACACGCGGGTTCAGGCCGTGAACCGCGCGCAGCATGACGGAGAAACGGGCTGGAATGTTATTACTTCACGGGGCAATGTGTTTGCCAAAGACGTGTTTGTGGCAACCAGCGGTTACACTGGGCGAGCCACTCGCAGTCTGCAAAAGAAAATCATTCCTATCGGGTCATACATCATTGCGACCGAGATTTTGCCCGAAGCTTTAGCGCACGAACTCAGCCCGCGCAACCGCATGATCTATGACTCTAAAAACTACCTTTATTACTACCGGCTGACGCCGGACCGGCGAATGCTTTTCGGCGGGAGGGCAGCGTTTTTCCCGGAGACGCCACAGACTATCAGCCGCAGCGCCGAAATTCTAAGGCGCGGCATGATCGAAGTCTATCCGCAATTACGCGATGCGAAGATTGATTATGTCTGGGGCGGCACACTCGATTTTGCCTTCGACATCATGCCGCACGCGGGGCAGATCGATGGCATGTATTATGCGCTCGGCTATGCCGGACATGGCGTTGCCATGGCGACTTATCAGGGTCAGAAGATGGCCGAAATGATGGCGGGGGAGAAACCGGAGAATCCGTTTGTCGGCATTGAATTTCCTGGTGCGCCGTTGGGTTTATACAACGGGAAGCCGTGGTTCTTGCCGCTTGCGGGAGTGTGGTACAAGTTTTTGGATTGGGTGAGATAAGTTGCATCGCAACAGGATGGCCGGATGATCTCCCGCTCTGACGACTACGTCGAATATTGCCGTGAGACCGCGAAAAAGGCGCGCGATCTTCACGATCTGGCCCTGCGCGGCCGGCACCTCAAGGAAGTTACAAAACTGGTTCACCGGCAAATCGCGGAAGAGGTCGGCCTGGGGCTGGGTGACGATCTTATCGATGTCGGCTGCGGTGATGGCACGCTCCTGCGCCTCGAGGCCACAATCGGTGCGCACAGCGCAATTGGCCTGCTGGCCACCGAGGAAGAAGTCGATCTCCTGCAACGCGCGGGGCTGGATGTCAGGCAAGCCTTCAGCCACGAATTGCCGCTGCCGGATCTTTGCGCGTCGGTGGTGGTGTGCAACAACGTTTTGCTTATCGTTCCGCGGGCAAACATTCCTGCCAGTCTGCGCGAGATTCACCGCATCGCGCGGCCCGATGCGCGTATTTACATCGGCGAGATTCCCGTGGCTCAACCTAAAGACCCCACTCCGCAGTTCGCCAGCCGCCGCGAAACACTCTCGTTTATATACAAGAAGCACGGACTCAGAAGCTGGTTCGGCATGCTGCGCCGCATGGCTTGGTGGCAAGTCACGGGACGGCAGCAGGTCATCGCCGCTGGCACCGCGATTTCCTTCTTCGCAACTCCGGAAGAGTTCACTGCCCTGGCAAATTCTGCCGGCCTCGAGGTGGTGCGGTATTGGCGCCATGAGCACTACGAAGGCCGCAACAATTATCTGCTGCGGAAAATGAATTAATCATGGGATGCCGAGAATATCGCGGCAAGTCCAGACATCAGCGCAAGCTGAGGACCCGATACACCAGCGGCCCCAGCGCCAGTGCAATCACTCCGCCGATCGTCGCAAAGCGGTCGCTGCCCAGCAGCGCAACCGCCGCCATCAGCACCGGAGCGGCCACGACATAAATCAGCCCCGTGTTTCCAACGGGGATCACAAATACGCGCTTCATTTCCGGCCGCGAACGGCGCAGCTTCCACGCTGAAAGCACCGTCAACACCGTGGTCGCCGAGCGCAGCCACGCATAGACAGAAATCAACTGTCCCAGACTCTGCCACGCCAGCAGCGCATAAATTGCCGCCGAAGCCACAATCGCCAGCCAGGGCGTTCCGTAGCGACGGTGCCTGCGGGTGAGGACCTCAGGAAGATATCCATCTTCCGCCATGGCAAACGGCATGCGCGCGGCGGTGAGAACTGTGCTGTTCAGCAGGGCCACGTTGCAAACCATAGCGGCCAATGTCATCCACGTGGCGAGCCATGGGCCGCCTATGATTTGCGCTGCCTGGGAAAAAAATCCCGTGTGCCATTGCTGCCAATTTCCGGCTCCAGCCAATCCCGCGAGCGTGGGAAGAAAATAAGCGGCAATCGACAGTGGCACAACCAACGCCAGCGCCCAGGGATATGTTTTCTGCGGATTTTCAACTTCCTCCGCCACGCTCGAAAGCTGTTCGTAACCGGAGTACAGCCACAGGCCGAGTGCAAGCCCCACGCCGAAAATTTTGAAGGTGGGTTGATGCGGCGGAATCCAGGGATGAAATGGATTGTAGCGCCAGTGGAGCAGGCCGATCACAATCATCGTTGCCACGGGCAGGAAAATAAATACTTCCAGCGCTGTTGCAACCTGGCCCACCATCTGAATTCCGCGCACGTTGATCCAGGTAATGACGGCGATCAACGCAAGCGAGACGAGATAGTGCTTCCATCCGGTCAGCGCGGGAAAGTAATAGGCCAGATAATCGGTGAACAAAACCGCATAGGCTCCGCTTAGCAGGAACGAGGCCGACCAGTTCCACCAGCCAGCGAGAAATCCCCAGAAGTCGCCGAAAGCGGCGCGCGTCCAGCGATAGAACCCGCCTTCGACCGGCATCGCTGTAGTCAGCTCTGCCGACACCAACGAAACTGGAATGCACCAGAAAAACGGCAGCACCAGAAGATAGAGCAAAGTCATGCCGGGGCCGGAGGTTGTGACCATGTCTTCCAGACCGAATGGGCCACCGGTCGTGTAAGAAAACATCACGAAGATGAGATAAAACAGGCCGGCTTTGCGAAAAGCAGAAGAGGTGTTCTTAGTGGTCAAGATGTGATTGGCGAAAGCGGGGTCTCGCTTCGACGCCAATTATACTGAGCGCGTCGGCCAAAAGCGCTCTTGGCCGTTGGCTTTTGGCTTTTAGCTAAAGGCCAAGAGACAAAAGCCAAGAGCGCATTCGCCTCGCCCTAGTCCGCCATCTTGGCGATGTGTACTTCAAACCCGGTTTTCGGCAAGAGAGACGTCAGAGAGAAAGCTTTGAATCCATCGCCGTTAACTTCGCTGTGGCGGTAGACCCCAGGTTCGCTCTCGATAGTTTCGTGACGGCCCTGCATGTTGGCCAGGAACGAGTCGGCCTCAGATGCAGTCACTTCCGCGCCTTTGGCGCGCGTGACCACCGCTTCCGACGCATAAGAGCGGATCAGCTTGGGCCAGTATTTTTCCAGCAGCTCGGTGCTGGCGAATAGATCGGCCCAGATAATGTGCCCATTGACGGCGACCACAACGCCGACGGCATGGCGATCGTGAAGTTGCTTGATCAGGCTTTCATAATTCTGCTGGATGGGCTTGGCGACTTCGTCGACTTTTTCCTGGACATCTTTGTTTTCCATCACGCGAGCGTACGAACTGGTTGAGCGAATCTCGTCTGCGCTAGGCGTTGGCGCAGCGCTTGCCACCTCCACCGCCATCGACGACTGCTGTTTGCGCACTTCAGCCCACACTTCGTTCTGATCTTTATCGCCCATAGCTTTGGCGCGGACGGAAGGTTGCGCCATCAGCGTGCTGGGAAGCGGTGCGTGGCGTCCGCCGGAACCCCCTGCGTCGGCGGGGTAAGTTGCGCCTGAAGCAGCGAAGCGTTCGCTGGTCGCGACCCAGCGTCCGGGTTCGACACAGAACACGCTGAGGTCGACGGGATCGCTCTCCGCCGGAACGATGCGATCTTTGCCGATAACGCGATCCTGCTTGCCGCCGGTGACGATTTCGCCGGCCAGCAGGAGCAGAGGACGTTTGGAATTATTGACCAGCACCAGGCGATTCACCTCCGCGCTGTCATACCGCTGAGCGGGCGCGGGATGACGCCGCACCAGCCCTCGGAGATTGCCATATTCCGTGACCACGACCTCGCCCGAGCGCAGGCCTTCGTCGAGCGTGAGAAATTCGCTCGTAGCATAAGACTTGGGCGCCACCACTGGAAATATCGTCAGACTCCCATGGCGGATGGGATCAAGCGCTTTATAGTTTGAAGCGGTCGGTTGCTCTCCGGCAAAGGCCGGATGCGAATTGGAACCCGCCAGGTTGAAGCAGAAGATTACAGCCGCGAACAGAGACAGCAAAAACGCCACACCAAGACGTCCACCCATAGCGTCCCCCATCCGGGCGGCGCACGCCGCTCCCAGAAGAGGCTGCCAGCTACAGCCCACGAGGTGCGCCGCCCATCGACTCGCTGGAAGAACGCATGTAATCTGCACGCTTGCGGACAAAATTTACATTACGTGCGTCTAATAGTTGGTAGCATCGGAAGAACGATTGTTTTGTAATGCGCGCCACTCAGCCCATTCCGCCGGAAGTAACGCTGGCAGTCACTGAACTGCTGGCCGAGCTCTGCTCTAAAAGCGCTTGCGAAAGAGTGGGCCTCTCGCGCGAGGCGCTCGAGGCGATTCTGTGCGAGGTTGCTGCAAAGTATTTGCCGTCTGGGTGCGCTCAGACTGATGTCCGCGACTTTCTGCTTACGCTACGGGTGGAAGAGTTGGCCCTCGCGCGGGCATGCGCGGCGGGCAGCAACGCGGCCTGGGAACTCTTCTTAATTCGTTACCGCGAAAAGTTGTACCAATCGGCGCTGCGGATTGCGCGGGAAGATTCGGCAGCGCGCGAACTGGCCGATGGCTTGTATGCGGAGCTTTACGGCACCAGCCTGCGCGACGGCGAGCGTATATCAAAGCTGGCGTCCTTCACCGGACGGGGATCGCTGGAGGGCTGGCTGCGTACAGTGCTGGCCCAGGAGTTTGTAAACCGGTACCGCCGAACCAGGCGCACCATCAGCTTGGATGAAGAGAACGAAGACGGCGAACAATTCGCGGCGCGGGAGTCGGAGCCGCTGGTGGCAGCAGACACGCGGCTGGAAGCGGCAACCGACGCGGTTCTGGCAGCGCTGGAAGCGGAAGACCGCATGGTACTGGCCGCCTATTATCTGGATGGGCGAACTCTGGCCGAGATCGCGCGCATGCTGGGAGTGCACGAGTCCACCATCAGCCGCAAACTCGACAAGCTGACCAAGTCTATGCGGAAGCAGATTCTGGCGGGTATGGTGCAGCAGGGCATGGCGCGGCGGCAGGCCGAAGAGGCCCTGGAAGTGGATGTCCGCGATGTGCAGCTGGATATTCGCAGGAGTTTGGCGCAAGAATCCGGGAAAGTGGCGTTCTTAAGAAAAGAAGGTCTTTCGTCAGTTGCGGCCAAACCGGCCGCGGAAAAGCGCGAAGTAAGAGCCAAGGGATAAAAATGCAGGATGTACCCAACACCGTGGTGAAGCGGCTGCAGACAATGGCCGAGACGCATCCCGATGCCGACTTGCTGACGGCTTTCGCCGAGCGGTCCTTGGGCATTGGCGAGCGCAGCCGGGTGCTGGAGCATTTAGCGCGGTGTGGAGATTGCCGCGAAGTTGTTTCTCTGGCTTTGCCGGAGCCGGACGAAGTTGCTGCGGATCGGAGTGTGAAGGCCGGGGCGGGATGGTTGAACTGGCCGGTTTTACGTTGGGGGGTGGTGACGGCGGGGCTGTCGGCGGTGGTTTTGGTGGGCCTTCTGCAGTATCGGGAACGTCACGTAGATAGAACTACTATTGCCAGCAAACTGACTCCGGTTGAAGAGCGGTCGGTTGCGAGTTCTGCTCCATCTGCGAATGCGATGCCAGCATCACGGGAAGCAGTGCCGACTTCGCCCAAAGTGGCGCAGAGTCCGACCGAGAACCGTCGGCAGCTTTCAAGGAAAAACTTCCAGGGGAGCATGGCGTTCAATACGCAGCGCACTACCCCCGCGGCGATGCCAGCGGCAACGGCCCAATCAATGTCGCCGCGAGTTCCCGCTCAGCCTTCTGGTTCGGTCGTGGCGGGCGGGAGGCTCAATTCCGCAGCCAAGTTGGCTCCGCCAGTCCCGAGTTACGGGTATGGGGCGGGAACTCGACAGGGCGCTAGTACGGCGGTGGAAGTTTCTCCTGTCCCGGCCGAGGTACAAACTGAGACCGCATCGTTGCAAGCCGATCAGCTCGAAGTAGTGGGCAAGGCAAAACCGGCAGAGCAGCAGATGCTGGCTCCCGCCGTTGTAACCAAATCTTCGCCTACGGCTCCCGTTAAAGACGACCAACCCGCGTTGCGATGGACGATCAGCAATAACGGCACGCTACAACGGTCTGTCGACGGCGGCATGACGTGGCAGGATGTAAGCGTCGCTACGCCCGTATTTAAGAAGAAACAGATGACGCCGCCGACGAACATGACGGCGGTAGACGTGGCAGCGGCAGCGCCAGCGACGGTGCAATCAGACAAGAGCATTCCTGCCGCAAAAATGAAGTCAGTAGCCCCTAGCCGCGTTCCTATTGTCTTCCGTGCAGTGTCTGTGTCCAACGATGCGAAGGAAGTTTGGGCGGGAGGAACACCTGCGGCGCTGTATCACACGGTCGATGGCGGCGACAGTTGGACGGGCGTGCTTCCTGCCGACTCTGGGACGGTCCTCACCGGCGACATCGTCACTATCCAATTTCCCGACGCTCAGAACGTGAGCGTGACTACATCCAGCGGGGAAAACTGGAGCACCCACGATGGTGGGCAAACCTGGCACAAAGAATAACTGGGGCGTTCTAACCTCGGCTTTTTACTCCCGTCATGAACTCTTTCAAAAGTTATCTTTTTCTCGACCCTTCTCCAAAATGGTCTTCCTCTAATTACCAAAGTGACGTTTACAGAGAATAGGGGCCTCCGTAGTATCAACCTCGTGGTTTGGCAGTTCTGGGGGAGGGCTGCCGAGGCGTCCTGAACTGAAAAGTTCGGGGCGCTTTTTTATTGGCCGCGGAAAAGTTAGTAGGTATTAATGATGCGGGCGGGCTCCCGTTCTGTTCCGCGACTTTCCGATTTTTTACTTTGAGCACGCAGCGCAATAGCCGCCGATTTCGAGCCGTGACACTACAATCCGGAAGCGGCAATCCTTTTGCACTTGGGTCTTCAGGTCATCGAAAATATCGCTGACAAATTCCATGATCTTGCCGCAACGCAGGCAAGCCATGTGGATGTGATCGCGATTCAGTTTGCGCTCGTAGTAGTGCCCCTCACCGTGAATGTGCATCAGGTCGAGCTCATCAATCAATCCCTGGCGCTTCAGCAATCGAAGCGTGCGATAGACAGTGCTGCGATCGACGCTGGCATCGAGTTTCTTTGCCTTGCGCAAGAGCTGGGCCGCGTCAAGGTGTTTTGAGGCAGTTTCCATCACCCGCAGAATGGCGCGGCGCTGCTGCGTCATACGGATTCCGCGCGTGGCCAGGTGGGCCTGCAATCGTCCGGGGATTTCGGTTTGTGGTAAAGGCACGCAATCCTCCTGAGGCGGATGTTGCAACTGGTCGCAACTGCGCTGCGACAGAATTTGGCGCTCGACCTTGACGTGGCCAAGAATGTACGCCGATACTAAAAGATGCCTATAGATGCGACACGATTGCAACTAGCGCTCGATTCAAATTAATCCCTAATCGATGACTCCGCAGCGCAACAATAGTAAGGTCCACGATAACTCCAGATGCGACTCGTTTGCAACTAGGACGTCGTCCATGATCGGCATCCGTGTAACAGCGGTAGGGGATGCGTTGCGGAATTGTTCCGTATTTCTTTGCCTATTAACAGCAGCCTGGGCCGGTGTCGGGGGCACGATTTCTGGAACGATCAAAGATTCCTCCGGCGCGGCGATTGCGGGCGCCTCGATTACCTTGGTCAATACGGGCACAGCCGCCCGGGAAACCAAAACTACCGACAATCGTGGCGTCTACACTTTTCCGGTTCTGCCGGTTGGCAGTTATGTGCTTGAGGTGAGCCAATCCGGTTTCAAACCCTACCGCCGTACCGGGATCACTCTCGACACCAACAGTTCCTTGCTGCTGGACGTCACGCTGCTGGTTGGCGATAGATCGGACGCGGTCACAGTCAGCGAGAGCTCCGTCCATCTGGAAACCAACAGCAGCGAAATTGGAGAAGTCATCAATGGTGAGCAGATGACCGCTGTGCCGTTGAATGGCCGCAGCTACACTGATCTGCTATCGCTTCAGGCTGGAGTTGCGCCTGCAACCTCCATTACCTCCAGCACCGTTCAGGATGTAGGCGCCAGCGTTCTTTCGCCCTCAGGAGATCTGAATCCGGGCACTATTTCGATTAACGGACAGCGCGAATTTGCTAACGCCTTCACAGTGAACGGCAGCGATTCGGAAGAGGATGTGAACATGGGAACAGCGATCATTCCCAACCTCGACTCGATCGCCGAGTTCCGCATTCTCACCAGCAACTTTGACGCAGAGTACGGCGAGTTCAGCGGCGGCCAGATCAACGTGATTACGAAGGCCGGCACGAATGCTTTTCATGGAGATGCTTTTGAGTTCTTGAGAAATACCGATCTTGATGCCCGCAATTATTTTTCGCCCGAGCGGGGTGCTTTCATTCAAAACCAGTTCGGCGGGACGCTTGGTGGCCCCATCCGCCCAAACAAGCTTTTCTTTTTTTCGGACTATCAGGGAACTCGGCAGCGTCAAGGAGTCGACACCGGACTGATCCCCGTGCCCTCGATGCAAGATCGCTTGGGCGATTTGTCGGACCTGAGCAGTTCATTTTCTACAACCCAGATAGTCAACGGGCAGCCCGTCTCAGTGCCTACGGTAGTCAGCGGGGCCGGATGGGCGAGTACTCTGTCGCAGAGCTTCGCGCCTCAAATTATTCTTGCCGGCGAGCCTTACTTTTTTCCGGGCTGCAACAGCACGAATTATTCTGCAACCAACACCAACGCCTGCGTGCTTCCCACTCTGCAAATTCCCACTAGTGCGTGGTCGATTCCTGCTCAGCGTTTGTTGCAATATATTCCGGCCCCCAATCAGCCCGGCAGTTATTTTTCAACCTCATCGAACGATCAGGCACTGCGCGACGATAAAGGCGCACTGCGCCTCGATGCCAGCACCGGCTGGGGACTGATGACCGGCTACTATTTTCTTGATGACTATTCGTTGAACAATCCCTACCCGGTGGCCCAGGGCGGCGCCAGTGTGCCGGGATTTAACGCGCTGTATCTGGGCCGGGCGCAACTGTTCAGCCTGGGGAACGAAAAAACGCTCAGCTCGACCGAGGTCAATGAGATCCACTTCAGCTATATGCGAACTTACAACGATCTGGGAAAACCGCAGGGCGGCCTGGGTGTCAACCTTGCGTCGCAAGGTTTCGTTAACTCGTCTGGAGGGCCGAGCATCGTCGCGCTCGCCCCGCAGAACGAGGGCGTAGAGAATCTTGTGTTCAATAATTTCTCCACCGGAACCAATAGCAACGAACTGAAGCAGGCGAACAATACTCTACAGTGGCTGGATAATTTCTCGAGGGTCATGGGCAGGCACACACTCAAAGCCGGCGGAGAATTTCACTATGACCAGGTGAATGTGAATCCGATCGCGCAGTTCAACGGTAATTTTCTTTTCACAGGAAGCGAGACGGGAGTGGATTTCGCCGACTTTCTGCTGGGCATCCCCAGCCAGTACAACCAGAGTCAACTCAATGGCTTTTATGGGCGCAATAAGTACGTCGGCATTTTTGCCCAGGATAGCTGGCGCATAAGCGAAAATCTCACGCTCAATTATGGATTGCGTTGGGACCGCATCGAGCCGTGGTATGAAAAATACAATCAGATTTCAACCACAGAACCGGGCAAGCAATCGATCGTATTTCCGGGCGCGCCTGCCGGAATTCTTTATCCCACCGACCCGGGAGTGCGGCGCACGCTGGCCGCACCGGGAGATGAATTTTCTCCGCGCCTCGGCCTGGCTTATACGCCGCGCCTGAAGGGCGACAACTGGCTTGCCAGAGTCTTAGGTGGAGCCGGCAAAACCAGCTTTCGCGCCGGCTTCGGAATGTACTACACATCCATCGAAGCGCTGACCATCGGAGTGCTCGCGGCAAACGCTCCTTATGGAACCACTTACAGCAGTCCGGCCCCGCCCCTATTTTCCGACCCGTTTGTGACTGCCGCCACCGGAGAAAATCTCGGGCAATACTTTCCCGTCAATCTTGCGCCATTGAACGTTTCCAGCAGCCATCCTGATACCAGGGTTGAGTGGGCGCAATATGAGCCGATCACCGGCATTCCTGCCTATTCCATACACAATCGGATTCCCTACACTGAGCAATACATGCTCTCGATCGAGCGCCAGTTCGGGGAGAATACATTGCTCAACGCCAGCTACGTTGGGAACCAATCGCACCGGCTGCTGGTGCTCGTAGAGTCCAATCCCGGCAATCCCGCCCTTTGCCTGAGCTTGCCCGGGTGCGGGCCGTTCGCAGAAACGGTATATAAAACGCGTGGGCCGCTGGGCCCGAATTTCGGCAGCGACACCAACCAATCGACTATCGGCAACTCCACCTACAACGCACTGCAGGTCAGCCTGCGCCACACCAGTAGGCATCTTCAGTTATTCGCCAGTTATACTTACAGTAAGTCGATCGATCAATCTTCCAACCTCGGCGAGGAAGTCAACCCAATCAGGCCCGCTCTCAGCCGTGCGCTATCCGCCTTCGATGTAAAGAACAATTTCGTGGCCAGCTATGCATACGAGCTTCCCGTTGCCCATTTGTTTAATGCTGATAATCGCTGGACCAGCGGCTGGACGATTTCGGGCATCACGCATTACAGCAGCGGTTTTCCGGTGACCCTGCTCAATTACGGAGATAACTCGCTGCTCGGGGCCGAGCCCAACGGAGTCAACAATTACGGTGTCGACGAACCGCAATACACGCCTGGCGCGCTGGAACTGAATTCAAATCCGCGGAATGGCCGGCCGTACTTTAATACCGGCCTGTTTAGCCTGCAACCGCTGGGCACGCCAGGCAATGCAAGACGCCGTTTCTTTTACGGTCCCGGTCTTGACAACTACGATATGGCTTTGCAAAAGAGCGTGTCGCTTACCGAGTCGAAGTCGCTGCAGTTTCGTTTTGAGGGCTTCAACGTTTTCAACCACGCCCAGTTTTACGGACCGGCGTCGGTGAACGGCAACATCAATAGTGCGTCATTCGGAGAAGTGGTAAGTGCGGCCCCTCCGCGCCTCATGCAGGCTGCGGTAAAGTTTATTTTCTAGGCGCAGAGACGCGAATTTGCTCGCTGGGCCAATCCAGCAACGGTTCTTTCTGCTTGCGACTTTCGCGCAGCTACGTGCATCAAACGTGAGGTGGTACGATAAGATGTTGCCTGATAGGGGCAAGCATTCATACAGATCGCCGGGCCCGGCTACGACCGCTCGTTTTTCCAGTCATAGGAGCGTCCGCCGTCAGCGCGCGACGTTACAACGAGGAGAAACAAATGGCAGGTAATGGAATCGTTGAAGTGACTGACGCAAACTTCGACGCAGACGTTCTCAAGTCGGATAAGCCAGTCCTGGTGGACTTTTGGGCAACATGGTGCGGCCCCTGCCGCGCTATCGCTCCCATCGTGGAAGAACTGGCCAAGGATTATCAGGGCAAGATCAAAATCGGCAAAATGGATGTGGACTCCAACAGCGCCACTCCCATGCGCTACAAGGTGACCGGCATTCCTACGCTGCTGGTTTTCAAGGGTGGCCAGGTGGTGGAGCAGTTGGTTGGCTACAAGCCGAAAGAAATCATCGCCCAGGCGCTCGAACGCCACGTTGGGTAAAGGCTTCTGGCAGTGGCTTCAGTAACCGCACGCCCGGGAGAAATCCCGGGCGATTGTGTGTGGCGAGAATGTAGCTTGTCCCGAAAAGATCGCTTTACTCCAACACCAACCCTCGAGTGAGATCGGCTAGGCGCGCGATGTTACGATCGGCGCACCAGTTCTGCAGTTCATCCACAATCTTTTCGGTAGCGCAGGGGTCCCAAAAGCTGGCCGTTCCTATCTGGACTGCGGTAGCTCCCGCAAGCATAAATTCGATCACGTCGCTGGCGGTAGAAATTCCTCCCATGCCAATCACCGGAATCTTGACCGCGTGCGCCGCGTCATAAACCATTCGCAGCGCGATAGGCTTGATGGCAGGACCGGAAAGGCCGGCAGTAATGTTGGCGATCCGGGGTTTGCGGGTTTCAGGATCGATTGCCATGGCGACGAAAGTGTTGATGAGAGAGATCGCATCTGCGCCAGATTCCTGGGCGATATAGGCCATCTGCGCGATGCTGGTTACATTGGGCGATAGCTTCACGATGAGCGGTCGGCGCGCGACACGTTTGGCGGTGGTGACCACTTCATCGAGTGAGCGCGGGTCGCAGCCGAATTGCACTCCGCCCTCCGAGGTGTTGGGGCACGAGACATTCAGTTCGTAGGCGGCGATGCCTTCGCCATCGTTCAGAATCTCGATCGTGCGCTCGTAATCTTCACGGGTATAGCCGAAGACATTCGCGAAGACGACGATATTTTTAATCTGCCGGAGCCGGGGAAGTTTTTCGGTGAGAAAAGCCGAGGCGCCGATGTTTTGCAGCCCGATAGCGTTCAACATACCGGCTGCGGTCTCCCAAAGCCGCGGTGGAGGATTGCCGATCATGGGCTCCCGCGAGAGACCTTTCACGACAAATCCACCCAGCTTGTCCAGGTGGACGACGTCTTCAAATTCCACTCCGTAGCCGAAGGTCCCGCTGGCGGCGATGATGGGATTTTTTAGGCTGACGCCAGCGAAGGAAACACCGAGATCGAGCGCGGACTGGCCGCTTTCGCGCGCGGGGGTCATTGATTCCAGTCTCCGCGCTTGGGAGACGGGGCAGACCGCGGAACGGAGTGGATAGAAGATCTCATCGCGAAGGTAGTTTACACAGGCTGCCAGCGCCAGCGAAAGCGGACTTCGGTTTGATTGCAGGAAATCTCATAATCCAGAGAGCACCGAGGAGCACAGGGTAAACTCGCATACATGGACGGCTCGACACTGTCCCGCGGTTGTGTGAAGATTCCGATGGATCTGGCCGCTTGCGCTTTGGCGCCAGCGAGCGACTTTTATGCTTCCTTTCAAACTGGTCTACAGCGACGGGTACTATCTTCCCATCGGCGAACATGTGTTTCCTGCCGAAAAGTATCGTCGAGTACGCGACCGCCTGATTGCCGGCGGAGTTGCCGATGCGTCGGACTTTCTAGAACCGCAGCCCGCCAGCGATCAGGATATTCTGCTGGTCCACAAGCCGGAGTACGTGCAGAAATTGCGCACCGGCACCCTCACCCAGCGCGAAGAGATGGAGTTGGAAATTCCCTACTCCCGCGATCTGGTGGAAGCGTTCTGGCTGTCGGCGGGAGGCTCGATCCTGGCTGCGCGTCAGGCACTGCAGGATGGGGTCTGCGTCAATATTGGCGGCGGATTTCATCATGCCTTTCCCGATCACGGCGAAGGCTTCTGCATGATCCATGACGTGGCAGTAGCGATTCGGCGGATGCAGCGCGACGATAAAATCGGCAACGCGATGACGGTCGATTGCGACGTGCATCACGGCAACGGCACGGCAGCCATCTTCGCAGGTACTCGCACGGCGAGTTCATTGCTGCCGTCGACTTCGGGTTCAACCCTCGAGCGTCCCAATGGCACGCCACGCGGCGGGAAGCAGCGCGAAGCGCATGCCGGAGACGTGTTCACGATTTCGCTGCACCAGCACAACAACTATCCGCTGTGGAAGCCTCCATCGTCGATCGATGTCGATCTGCCGGATGGCATTGGCGACGAGGACTATCTGGCGTGGCTGGATAACGCGCTCAGCTCGGGGCTGCGGCAATTCGATCCAGACTTGATTTGCTATGTTGCGGGCGCGGACCCATATAAAGAAGACCAACTGGGCGGCTTGGCACTAACGATCGAGGGACTGAAGCGGCGCGATGAACTTGTGTTCCGTGTTGCTCGCACGCGAGGAATTCCAGTGATGGTGACCTACGCGGGCGGGTACGCGCGAGATGTGGAAGACACCGTGACCATACACTGCAACACCGTAGCTGCTGCAAAAGAGGTGTTTGCGCAGGGTCATTGAGTCGTCAACGATATACTCAAGTATGATCGTCACGCCTTCCGGGGTTTCTCACCAAGAGTTGTACAGCCTTCTTCTCAATTCTGTGGCGCCGCGGCCGATTGCGTGGGTTTCCACAATCGACCCTGCGGGAGTCCTTAATCTTGCGCCTTTTTCTTTTTTCAATGTGGTTTGTGTCGACCCGCCGTTGGTTGGGTTTTCGCCAGGAATGCGGCCTGCAAAACAGCCGGAAACCAGCCAGGGCGTAGCCAAAGACACTCTGCGCAATATTCGCGAGACCAAAGAGTTCGTGGTCAACGTCGTCACTTACGAACTTCGCGAAGCGATGAACCTGACCAGCGGCGACTACGATGCGTCGGTAAACGAATTCGAAGTGGCCAAGCTCACTGCGGAGCCGTCAAGAATCGTGCGTCCACCGCGGGTCGCCGAGTCTCCCGTAAGTTTCGAATGCAAGCTTTATCAAATTCTAGATTTTTCCACTGCACCCACCGGCGGAAGCCTGGTCATTGGCCGGATTGTGTCGATCCACGTCAACGACGCGTACATCAAAGACGGCAAGTTAGATCGCAACTCGCTTGACCTGGTCGGCCGCATGGGCGGCACTCAGTACACGCGGACGACGCAGCGGTTCGAAATGCTGCGTCCGAAAGTCGGATAGAGATCTTCCCCGCAATGCAGGCGCTAAGCGGCGCCCTCTGCCGGCGCCGCGGGCGAAACGGGCGGCGGAAACATCAGCAAGATCCGCGAGTCCAACGCCGCGTGGACGACTATCGGCAATAGCAGACTGCCAGTCATCAAATAGAGGCCGACAAGGATCAGTCCCAGAATCCCGGTCGAGATGGTTCCTTTCCATCCCTGATAGATATGCGCGAGACCGAAGGCAACCGAAATCAGCAACACCTTTTCTGGAATATTGAACTGCGGCAAATACGTGCTGAGGTAGTACAGAAGAAATCCGCGATACATCAACTCCTCGGAGATCCCCGCGCCCACGCTGACCGCGCCCCACCATGACCGCTCTTGCCGTGACTCAGGTAGCAATGCTCCAATGCTGTCCTTCACCTTTTCCCTGATCTTTTCGGCTTTGGGCCGTAACCGCAAACTGGACCACGCCAGCAGCCCCACGATGGCGAGCATTGGGACCATCGACCATGCCCATGATCGCGGCGCGCCCATCCCGAGGCTACTGGCAGGAATTCGTCCGCTGCGCCAGTAAGCCAGGATTAATGCGGTACTTATAACCTGCGCGCTGACTGTTTGCTGGTAGAGCCGCACTTTGGCGCCCGGCACTCCTGCCTCGATTCGTTTGCGCGCCCTTTGGTACCACACATAGCTCAGCCACGGGTCGACCAGTACGGAGCAAGCAGCCAGCAAGTGAGCAAGAACAAAGGTCACGAGTTTCCCTCCCAGCCAAATCGATTTGGCAAGTTGCCTGGTTGGTCCTTGGTAGCCGATTGTTAGCAAGGACCTTCAGAGCATTGCTTAAAATCGGGAACGACGGGCGACGAGCCAAAACGGCCCGATCAGTGCGTTAGAAATCTTGCCAATAGTCCTCCGGCACTATCTTGAACAAAGTGCGCCACCATGCCGGGACGCAGGCTGCGCCGCCACTGGGCCAGCAGACCGAATGTGATGCCATAGATTGCGATAGCCAGCATAAACTTCCAGCCTTGATACCCGTGGGCCAGGCCGAAGACAAGGCCTTGCAGCAAAATCCCGCTCCTCACGAACCCGGTCAGAGCGGAGAATTGGCGCTGGAAGTACCCGCGAAAAATAATCTCTTCGCAAAAGCCCGCGGTGGCCGACATCATTATCCACAGAACGATTTCGGTGGTGCTGTGCGGGAGCATCTCGCGGATGGCCTGATTGGGAGCAGCTTTCAGCAGATGGAGGATGCCGCTCACCATGGCGAAGCCGCAAACCAGAAGAAACGCAATGCCGATTCCGAGGTCACGAAGTATTTCAGAGACTTTTTCCCAGCGGCCACCAATCAATTCGCGCATGCTAATTCCGCGGCGGCTGAGCGCGTACCAGATAAAAGCCACAATGATCCATTCGAACGCAATGACCACAGCGTAGCCCGCAGCGCGCGAATGCGGCCCGCCCAGCGGCCTCAGGTTGCGGCTGACAGCTCCGGCGAGCGAGAAGCCCAATACTACAAGGAGCACAACCGCCGTATGCCACGCGGGGGCCACGGCGCTCGAATGGTGCGGCGGAGAATGGGGCAGGTTTGGGGCTGACATCATTGGTAATGCTTGTGGGTTCATGACTGGATTACTCCTGCAGTTTCGCCTTCGAACAAATGTAAATGTATATTCACATTTACATTATGTCAAGCTTTTTTGTAAAATCTTTTCATGCCAACCAAGAATGTGCTGCCTGCCCACCAGGCGCGCAGCCGCGAGTCGCTGCGCAAATTACTCCTGGCTGCTACTGAGGTCTTAGGCCAGCATGGGGTCGAAGGCGCCACCATACCCCGTATAGCGCAGCACGCCGGACTCACTCCCGGCTCGGTCTATCGTCGCTTTCACGACAAGGATGCGCTGCTCGAGACCGCAATCTTGGGAATCCTGGAGCGCCAGGACCAGAGCATGAAAACCGGCATGACGCCGTTGGTGACGGCGCAGATTCCGCTGCCGGTTTTTGTCGAGCAGATTATCACCGGCATGGTGCTGACCTATCGCGCGAAAGCTCCACTGTTGCGCGCGATGAAGCAGTTCGCCCAGACCAGAAGCAACACCCCATTTGCGAAGAAGGCATCCAAGCTGGAGGTCAGCTACTTTGAGCGCGTGGTCGATGTATTTATGACCCATGGCGACGAAATCCGTCATCCCAACCCTCGAACCGCGGTGTCGATGGCGCTGATGATGGTAGTGGGCACGCTGTTCGAGTTGGTAGTTTTCCCGTCAGATTTGAAGGCGTGGAAACATTTGCTGCCCAAAGATGATCAGACCCTAAAGCAGGAACTGACACGCGCATTTCTCAGCTATTTGGGCGTGGAGAACCGGCCGGCGCCGGCCAATACGCCGAAAAGCGGACCAGCAGCACAATCAAACAATTGACGCATACTTGGGGTCGTTAGATGGCAAGCTCAGTGTCCGATTTCTTGATATAGTTCCGAGAAGCAGTTTCAGTTAAGGAGCGTCCATGCGGTTGCTGGTGAACTGGATCTTGAGCGCGCTGGCAGTGTGGATCGTAGCGCATCTGGTTCCGGGATTCTACGTCAGCGGTTTTAAGGCAGCCCTGTTGGCTGCACTGGTCATCGGGTTCATCAACGCAACCATCGGAATGCTGATCAAAATTTTGACCTTCCCGCTGACCCTGCTCACGCTCGGTCTTTTCTGGCTGGTCATTAACGCTCTCATGCTGAAGCTGGCCTCGGCCTTGCTGGCGCCTGGTTTTGAGGTCCGCGGATTTCTCTCCGCGTTTATCGGCGCCATTCTGCTCAGTTTCGTAAACATGCTGCTCAAATGGCTGGTATTTCCACCGCGGGAGCGCTACTAGCGGCAGAAAATTCTATTCTCCGGTACCGGATCAATGTATGGCCACGCTCCCCTCACCTCCTCGACTCGACGCATCCTTTATCGAGCCTGCGCTCGTGCACATTCCTGAAGGATGGTTCCTGATGGGGTCCATTTCTGGCCAGGACTGCGAGCGTCCGGTTCATCGTGTCTGGGTTGACGCCTTCCAACTCGCAGCCACGCAAGTCACGAACGCGGAATACGCTCTCTTCCTGCAAGCGAGCGGTGGCGAACCTCCACCGTTCTGGCGGGATCAGAATTTCAATGATCCCGAGCAGCCGGTCGCCGGGGTTTCGTGGTTCGAATGCGAGCGCTATTGCCAGTGGTTGTCCGCCCAGACCGGCCGCAGCTACCGCCTGCCGACGGACGCGGAATGGGAGCGGGCAGCGCGCGGGGATTTCGAGCAGAACGATTTTCCCTGGGGCAACGACCGGCCGCAATGCCTACCGGATTATGCCACCCGCTGGCAAACCGGGCCCGAGCAGGTCGCCCGCTACGCTCCCAATGCCTTTGGTCTTTACAACATGTGTGACAACGTTCATGAGTGGTGCAGCGACTGGTATGACGCGAACTATTACTCGGTGTCGCCAGACCGTAATCCGCGCGGTCCTGAAAAAGGACTGCGCAAAGCCTCGCGCGGAGGATCATGGCGCCATCACGTGAAGGCATCCCGCTGCTCGGCGCGCTCCAGTATTCCGCCGGAATTCCAGTACGCGGATTATGGCTTCCGTCTGGCCTGTACAATCTAGCGATGTTTCGTACCGACCTTCTAGCCAATAAGCGCATCCTGATCACCGGCGGTGGCACGGGACTGGGCAAAGCCATGGCCCACCGCTTCCTCGAGTTGGGCGCCACGGTTTACATCTGCGGCCGCCGAGAAGAAGTATTGCGGCAAACCG